>Ga0268299_1003404_pt1 | contig 14739 bp, 9 predicted proteins | sample NOBtaG_FD_193484 | JGI IMG/M metagenome (GOLD analysis project Ga0268299, IMG submission 193484) | Activated sludge microbial communities from bioreactor in Nijmegen, Gelderland, Netherland - NOB reactor | ecosystem: Engineered > Bioreactor > Aerobic > Activated sludge | place: Netherlands...
GCCGTCGCGGTTGTTGTCGTGCGCGACGTACTTGCCCCAGTACATCAGCGGCAGGCGGGACTCGCCGGTGGGACGCGTCTTGTTGAAGTAGTAGGTGTCCACCTGGCGTTCGCGGCCGTCGACCTCGAGCACCGGCGTGATGAACGTGATGGCGTTCTCGCGGATGTTCTTGATGAGCGGCTGGTCGCTCACCGCGAGGCGGTAGGCGAGTTCCATGACCATCTCGGGCCCGCCCGTCTCGCCGGAATGCAGGCCGGTGGTGACCCAATAGATGGGTTTGGCGGTCTGGATCAGTTCGCGCGCGCGCGCTTCGCTGGTGCGCCGCGGATCGGTGAGTTCCTTGAGGTAGCCGCGGTAGCGATCGAGGTCGCGGATGGTGGCTTCGTCGGCGACGGCGAGCACGTACATGTCGCGGCCTTCCTCCGACGTGCCGATCTTCCACACCTTCACGCGGTCGGAGGCGGCGTCGAGGGCCTGGTAGTAGCGATGGATGTCGGCGGCGTAGGTCAGCTCGCCCGGCGTGCCGACGATGCGCCCGAAGAACTTCAGCGGCGTGGGAATCGTCGGATGCGCCGGCAGGTGATCGACGAGTTCCGTCGAGATGCGCGGATCCTGCAGGTACTCGCGGATCTTCGCGGTGTATTCCTGGTCGATCGGCTGCTGCTGTAGTGCGGCGAGAGGGGCCGCGAGCAGCAGCAGGGCGAGGGTGTGTGCGGCACGCGGGAACATGCGGCGCAGGCGGACGATGGGGGCCATCGGGTCTCCGTCGAAGCGAGTGGTGGACCAGAAGCTACGTGTGACGCGGCTCACGCGCTGGACGGTGACGTCAGGGTCGGGAGGACTATCCGCCGGAACGGGGCGGCGGTAGCTTCCGCGCGCATCACCCCCACCCTAGCGGAGACCAGCGATGTTCACCCGTTCGATGCGTCATGCCCTGCCGTTCCTTGCCGCGCTTCTCACCGTCAGCGCGGCGCCGGCCTCGGCGCATGCGCAGTCGGCCATTGAGCGCCTCACCACGGAGGCGACCCGGCTGATGACGAACGCCGGCATGACGTCGCGCAGCCAGCACGATGGCTCGCTGCGCCAAGGCGAGACCACGGACCTGACGCTGAAGCTGGCCGCCGGCGAGCAGATCCTCATCGCCGGGTTCTGCGACGAAGACTGCTCGGACCTCGACCTGCGCGTGATCCAGAACGGGACGACGCTGGGAGAGGACATCCTCGACGACGACGCCCCGATGGTGACGCTGCCGAACTTCGCCGGCGGCACGGTGACAGTGCGCGTGGAGATGCCGGCCTGCTCGGTGGCGCCCTGCGCGTTCCGCGTCATGGTCTTCGGGAAGTAATCGCCGATGCCTGCGATGGTTGGCCGGCGGTCGTGGCTCGTGATGGCGGCGCTGCTCGCGTCACCGCTGTGGGCGACGCCGCTGGCCGCACAGGCTGCGGCACTGGCGACTCCCGCGCCGACGGGTGCACGGCTCACGGCCATCCGGACTGCCTTGATCCGCCGCGCGACGGAAGTGCAGCAGCGGTGGACGGACAGCCTGCCGGACCTGCACGCGACCGCGTCGGAGACCGGGTTCGCGTCCGCGGGTGACGAAGCGGACGTCGTGCTCTCGCTGCGCGGCGAGGGGCTCGTCTATGCCGTCTGTGACGACGCGTGCTCCGGCGTCACGTTCCGGCTGCTCGATGCGGATGGCCGCGAGCTCGCGCGGTCGGCCGCCATGGACGGCGTCCCGGCGGTCGCCTTCGACGGCGGCCACAACTGGGGTCCCGGCACGATTGCGCGCGTACGCATGCTCGGCTGCCGGCAAGCCCCCTGCGGCTTTCGCGTGACGGTGATGCTCAAGTAGTCGGGATTGCCCGAACGACAACGGGGGGACGGCATCGCGCCGTCCCCCCGTTTCCGTTCGGGCCGTGAACCGATCAGACCGGGAACAACATCTCGCGGTAGCGCGGCAGCGGCCAGTGCGCGTCGCCAACGCTGACCTCGAGCTTGTCCGAGATCTCGCGGCAGGCGAGCATCGTGCTGGCCCCCGTGCTGGTGAGGAACGCCGCGCACTTGCTGATGTCATCATGCAGCGTGTGCGCCTTGGCGATCGCCGTGTGCAGCGCGGCGGTCTTGCCCTGCAGCGCCGTGACGAGCTTGCCCACCGAGGCCAGCGCCGCCTTCTGCGGAATGCTCTTGATGCCCACCGCCTTCGCCTTGGCGGCGCCCTCGGCCAGCTCGCCGAGGTAGCTGTACGCCGCCGGCAGGATCATCGTGTCCAGCATCTCGGCCAGCGTCTCCATCTCGATCAGCAGGTCCTTCACGTAGCGCTCCACGCGGATGTGGTAGCGGCTCTCGAGCTCGGCTTCGGAGAGGATGCCCGTGCCCTTGAAGAGGGCCTTGGCGTCCTTGGTGGTGAGCTGCGCGAGCGCCTCGGGCGCGCGGCGCAGGTTGAGCAGGCCGCGCTTCTTGGCCTCCTTCACCCACTCCTCGCTGTAGCCGTTGCCCTCGAAGCGGATGGCGCTGGTTTCCTTGAAGATCTTGCGCACCACCTTGAGCGCCGCGTCGTCCACCGATCCGCCGGCGGCAAGCTCCTTCTTGAGCGACGCGGTGATCTCCATGATCGCCTCGGCGACCACCGAGTTGAGGATCATCACGGGGAAGGCGATGGACTGCGACGAGCCCACGGCGCGGAACTCGAACTTTGCGCCCGTGAAGGCGAACGGCGAGGTGCGGTTGCGGTCCGTGTTGTCCTGCTCGATCTCGGGCAGCTTGGCGACGCCGAGCTGCAGCATCGCCTGCTCGGCCTTGGTGCCCGCGCGGCCGGCGATGATGTCCTCGATCATCTTCGTGAGCGCGTTGCCCATGAAGACGGAGATGATGGCCGGCGGCGCCTCGTTGGCGCCGAGGCGATGCTCGTTGCCGCTGGTGCCGATGCCGGCGCGCAGCAGGCCCTGGTGCTTGTGCACGCCACGCAGCACCGCGGCCAGGAACATCAGGAAGCGGATGTTCTGGTGCGGCGTCTTGCCCGGCTTGAGCAGGTTGATGCCGTTGAGCTCGTTGTCCGAGGCGATCGACAGCGACCAGTTGCAGTGCTTGCCCGAGCCGTTGATGCCGGCGAAGGGCTTCTCGTTGAGCAGCACCTGGAGGCCATGGCGCAGGGCCACGTCCTTGAGGATGCTCATCACGAGCTGGTTGTGGTCGGTGGCGATGTCGGTCTCCTCGAACATCGGCGCCATCTCGAACTGGCAGGGCGCGACCTCGTTGTGCCGCGTGACGATCGGCACGCCAAGCTTGTAGAGCTCGAACTCGACTTCGGCGAGGAAGGCCTGCACGCGCTCGGGGATGCCGCCGAAGTAGTGGTCTTCGAGCTGCTGGCCGCGCGGTGGCGCCGCGCCGACGAGCGTGCGGCCACCCATCACGAGGTCGGGGCGCATCGCGAAGTGCGTGCGGTCGATGACGAAGAACTCCTGCTCGGTGCCCATCGTGGTGTAGACGCGCAGCGCGCCCTTGTCGCCGATGAGGTCGAGCAGCTCACGCGCGGCCTTGGAGAGCACCTCGCTCGAGCGGAAGAGCGGGGCGACTTCGTCGAGGGCCTCGCCGTTGTAGCCGATGAACACCGACGGGATGCAGAGCGTCTTGGTGCCGGCCGCTTCCATGATGAAGAGCGGCGAGGCCGGGTTCCACGCCGTGTAGCCGCGCGCTTCCCAGGTGGCGCGGAGGCCGCCCGAGGGGAACGACGAGGCGTCCGGCTCCGACTGGATCAGCTGCTCCGCCGTGAACTTCTCGATCGCGTTGCCGTGGCTATCGAGCGTCAGGAAGGCGTCGTGCTTCTCGGCGGTGAGGCCGGTCTGCGGCTGGAACCAGTGGCAGAAGTGCGTCACGCCCTGCGCGATCGCCCACTCCTTTACGGCGCTGGCGACGGCCGGCGCGATGGAGGGGTCGAGCTTCTTCCCGAGGCGGATGGCCTCGACGAGCTTCGCGTGCACGTCCTTCGGCAGCTTGTCCTTCATCTGCCGCGCACCGAAGGTGTGGCTGCCGAAGTAGGCGGAGGTCGGCTTGGGGTTCGGGAGCATCGACGGCACGTTCGGCACGATCGGCGTGCGCGTGGCGATGGCGCGGATGGCCGAGAGGCGGGGCGTATCGGAGGCGGACATGGAAAGGCGCGTGGTGGAGTGGGTTTGCTGCAGAAGTTGCAAAATTTAGCTGACATTTTGCACAAAGCAACGCCGAAACAGCATAAATGTCATTCCGAAAGCGCAAAAAATGCACGATTCAACGCCCGGTCCGGCTGTTCCGGGCATACGAGAAGGCGACGAGCCGGAGCTCGTCGCCTTCTCGTAACCTGTTGCTGTGTAAGGCGTTACTTCGCCGAACGGACCAGGATCTCGCCGCGCATGCGCTGGTGGATGGTGCAGCGGTACTCAATGACGCCGGTATCGGCGGCCACCCACGCGAACGACTCACCGCCGCGGAGTTCGCCGGAATCGAACAGCCCCGGCTTCACCGCGTCGTGGCGCACGATGTCGCGGTTCACCCACACCACCGTGTCGCCGACGAGAATCTCCGCACGCCGTGGACGGAACGAGTTGCCGCGCATCGCGATCTCCGTGCGACCGCTCGTGCGCATCGAGGCCGCCGCCGCCCCGCAGGCGACGGCGGCGACGAGCACGAAGGCCGCGATTGCGACGCGCGCGCGCGACATCAACGACGGCCGACCTTCGTGGCGAGCTCGCGGGCGTGATCGAGGTGCGCGGCGACGGCGGGGCGCACCGCGACCAGCAGCGCCTTCAGCTCCGCGTTCTGCGCCGACGGAATCAACGCGTTGTCGATCGCGCCGAGCACGGTGGTGTGATACGTGACCTCGTTCGCCGCGTAGGCACTGTCGAACGCCGCGCCCTCGAGGTCGCGCAGGGTGAGCCGCTTCGACTCGGCGTCATCGCGCAGGTCGAAGGCCACGCCGTTCATCTCGGGCGTCACGCCAAGCCGCGTGACGAGCGCGCCGGCGGCTTCGTTCACCGACTGATGGTCCTTCTTCACCATCTCGGCGAAGCTGCGGACGTCGGAGTTCTGGCTCTTCGCCAGTGCCATGTCGGCGTACTGGATGTCGATCGTGTTGGCCGTGACGACGATGGCCGCGATGTTCGCATCGCTGATGGTCGGTGCCGGCGCTTCGGCGGCGGGGCGGGCACAGGCGGCGGCCACGACGACCGCGGTGGCAACGAGGAGACGCTGGATCATGGGAGACTCGTAGGATTGAAGAGATGTTGGGTGGAGCGCGAATGCTGCGATGCCGAAATCAATGCAGTGCGCAGGCTCGCGGTGCCCACATCATCAGGCTGTGACATCGGGTGTGATGGATGCTTCGGTGCGACTGGGATGTGCATCACCAAACCGTCTCATCGCGCGAGCAGGAACTGCAATGCGCGACCCAACTCCACTCCCACGACGTGCGTGTGTCCCCAGCCGTCCGCCATCGCGAACTCCACCGGTTCGCCGCGTGCGCGCAGCGCTTCGTACGCGGCGCGCACGCGCGCTGCGGGAATGACGAGGTCGCGTTCGGCAGCGATGAGCAGCGTCGGCACGACGCGCTGGTCGGCGCCAACCGCAGCGGCGCCGGCGATCAGCGCCGTCGCGCGCAGCACGTCTCCGCGCTGCGCCGCGAAGCGCTGCGTGATGCCGGCGCCGAGCGAGTGGCCGAGCATGTAGACGCGCGAGCGGTCGAAGGCCTGCGCGCGCGCGACGACGGTGAGCAGGGAGTCCAGCGTCGCGGGATGTCGCGCGAAGTCCACCGTCATCGGGGAAACGGCGATGAAGCCCAGCGAATCCGCGAGCGTCCGCAGGCGGCCGTGGCCGTAGCCCTCGAGGAACATGTTCTCGTCCGCACCCGCGCCATGCAGGGCGATGACGACGGGAAGCGTCTGCTGCGCGCGGGCCTGCGGGGGGATGTAGAGCCGGAACGGCACGCGTCCGTCGGGCATCTGCAGCACGCGCCAGGTGTCGCCGGTGCGGCGGTAGGGGTCGCGCCCCGCCGCAACCGCCGCAATCTCCTCCTGGAGCTGCGCGGCCAGCGCGACGGGATCGGCCAGGAACTGCGCCGAGTTCGACTCGTCGGGCGCATCGGCGATGAGCGTGGCGCGGGCCCGCAGCGATGCGAGCACCTGCGCGTCCGCCGGGGCGCGAAGCGCGGCGATCTCCGCGTCCAATGCGGCGCGGATGCTATCCGCCGGTGCTTCGAGGGCGAAGAGCGGCGCACGGAGGGCGGTCGCCGCTCCGTCGAGCTCGGCGATCACCGTGAATCGCGCGTTGGTGCCCGGCACTGCGCGGCGCGGGAGCTCCACGCTGAACACGTCGCCCGCGCGCGCCGACGCGGCCACGCGAAGCTCGGCCGTCGCAACCGACGCGCCAGTGGCATCCACCACGCGGAGGCGGAGGCGGCGGGCCATCTCGCCGCTGTCGGCGTACATCACGGTGACGCCGATACGGATCGTGCGCGCATCGGGCGTGACGACGCGGGGCTGCGGCCGCAGCCGCAGCGCGAGCAAACGCCGCGTGGGGCTGGCGGCTGCGCTGTCGCCCAGCATGCGCGCCGTGAGGTCGTGCATGTCCCGCAGTACCTTCGCGAAGTCGCCCCCGAAGAACGCGAGCGTGGTGCGATCGAAGTCCTCGTTCCAGCGTGCGCGTGCGGCACCCGGCATGCCACGTTCGGCGACGATGCGGTCCACCACGAGATACGCGTCGGCGAGATCGCGGCGGGTGACCGTTTGCGCGGTGGCCTCGCCACCGCCGAATGCCGACAGTGCGAGCGCAAGGGCAGCCGTGACGGAGCGGAAGGGTTGCATCGCCAGAATATCGCGCACGGCGCGCGCAGCGACCAGATTACGGCGTCCCCAGCCCCTTGCCGCCATGAACGAATCAGTGAACGCATCGCGCCGGAACTTCCTCGCCACCTGTTCCGCCTTCGGGCTAGGCGGAACGCTCCTGCCCGGCGTGCTGTGGGCGAAGGTCGCCGACGGCGCCGAGATCACCACCGCGACGATCGCCGCCGCCGAGGAGATCGCCGGCGTGCAGTACTCCGATGCCGAACGCGAGCAGCTCGTCGCGGCGCTGCGTCGGCAGGCGGTGCAGATCACCGAGCTGCATGCGGTGCAGCTGCCGAACGCCGTTTCGCCGGCGATCTCGTTCTCGCCGCTGCCGCGGCCGAGCGCGCTGCCGAAGGGCGAGAGCAGGCCGCCGGTGCTGACGCGCCGGCCCGCCGCGACCCTGCCGCCGACGGACGCGGACCTCGCGTTCGCTTCGCTGACCACGCAGGCCGACTTGCTGCGCCGCCGCGTCGTGACCTCCGAGCGGCTGACGACGCTGTACCTCGACCGCCTCGAGCGGCACAATCCGCGCCTGCTGTTCGCGACGAGCGTATTGCGCGAGCGGGCGCTGGCCAAGGCGCGCGCGGCGGACGCCGAGATCGCCCGCGGCCGCTATCGCGGACCGTTGCACGGCATCCCCTGGGGCGCGAAGGATCTGCTCGCCGTCGCCGGCGCACCGACCACCTGGGGTGCGGCGCCCTACAAGGATCAGCGCTTCGAGACCGACGCCACGGTCGTGAAGCGTCTGGACGACGCCGGCGCCGTCCTCGTCGCGAAGCTCACGCTCGGCGAGCTCGCCATGGGCGACGTGTGGTTCGGTGGCATGACGCGGAATCCCTGGAACCTCGAACAGGGGTCGAGCGGCTCGTCGGCCGGTTCGGCGTCGGCGGCGGCGGCGGGTTGTGTCACGTTCGCGATCGGCTCCGAGACCCTCGGGTCGATCTCCTCGCCGAGCACGCGCTGCGGCGCCACGGGATTGCGCCCGACGTTCGGCCGCGTGCCGCGCACCGGCGCGATGGCGCTGAGCTGGACGATGGACAAGCTCGGTCCCATCGGACGCTCGGTCGAGGACTGCGCGCTGGTGTTCAGTGCGCTGCATGGGCCTGACGATCAGGACGCGACGGTACACGCGGCGCCGTTCCGCTGGGACGGCAACGCCGGTGTGCGCGGCCTCCGCGTCGGCGTGATGCGCGCCGACTTCGAACGGCAGAGCATCACCAAGCCCTTCGATGCCGCGGCGCTGGCGGTGCTCGCCGAGCTCGGGGTGACCTTTGTGGACGTCGAGGTGCCCGAGCAGCCGTACAACGCCATGCGCCTGATCCTCAATGCCGAGGCCGGCGCCGCATTCGACGAGCTCGTGCGGAGCGGGCGCGCCGCCGAGCTGGTGAGCCAGGGCCCGAACGCATGGCCGGCGACGTTCCGGTCGGCGCACTTCATCCCGGCCACCGAGTACATCAACGCGAACCGCGCGCGCACGCAGGCCATGCAGGCCTGGGATGCATTGATGCAGCGCGTGGATGTGATCGTCGCGCCGACGAACTCCGGCCAGTTGCTCGCGACGAACCTCACCGGGCATCCGGCAGTGATCCTGCCGCACGGGTTCCGCGAGAACGGCACCCCGGTCTCGCTCACCTTCGTCGGGCGGCTGTTCGACGAGGAGACGCTGCTGCGCGTCGCACACGCGTATCAGCAACGCACGGATTTTCACCTCAAGCGCCCGCCCGCGCTCGATTGAGCGCCGCGAATCGCGGACAACGGCGCGTGGCCCCCTGGCTACGCGCCGTTTCGCTTGCGGAGGGCTTGGGCGACGATGGCCAGCGCAACGGCGCCGACGAGGCACACGGCGAGCAGCGTCGCCGTGTCCCGCTGCACGAAGCCGACGCCCAGCAGCACGGTGCCGACCGCATACGGCAGCTCGGCGAGCATCAGCGCGGCGAGATAGCGCGGCAGCGGATAGCGCGCGAGCCCGAGCAGATAGCCGGGAATCTCCGAGGGTAGCGCGAGCTGGAACAGCAGCACCGACGAGAAGCGCGGTCGCTTGTCGAGCAGGTGTTGGTAGCGGCTCAGCGTTTCGCTGGCGACGATCCAGCGGAGGACCGGACGGCCGAAGAGCGAGGCAAGCGTCCACGCCGTGAGGCCCCCGATCGTCCACCCGATCCACAGCATGGCGGCGGTGAGCGTCGCGCCCCAGGCGTAGACCGCGGCGGGCACGAGGACGGCGCTGGAGACGAAGCCGAGCATCGCCGAGAGCGCCGAGAGTCCGATGAACGCGAGAGGCCCGCCGACGGGATGCGCGGCGATGACCGTCTTGGCCGCCTCGAGGACGTCGAGGAGTTCCGCGTGCAGCGCGTCGGAGCGCCCGAGGGCGATGAGCCCACCGACGAGTACGACGAGCAGCAACGCGCGGGTGACGAGGGGGCGGAGCCGCTCAACCGTGAGGCGTAGTCGGTGCACGCTTCAAGGTACGCGTCCGGGCGGGCGTTGCCCACCGCCCGGCGCGCCACCGGCCGCGCCGCCCGGGAATCCCATCTGCGCATTCTTGATGCGCGGCGGGAGCCGGTCCCACTGCGCCCCGGTCAGTACCTCGCGCAGCGCGGCGAGCGATTCGGTGCGGATGCGCTGTGCATCGCCGATCGGGCCTTGCAGCTGCTGCATCGCGGCCTGCGGATCGGCATTGTTGCCGAGTCGCTGCACGCGCGCCTGCACGTCGGCGGCGAGCGTGTTGATGCGGCCGTCGAAGGCCTCGCGCAGGGCGTCGAGCCGCAGGACCTGCGTCGAGTCGAGGCCGAGCGTGTCACGGAGCGCGAGCGTCTGCTGGAACGGGTTCTGCGCGACGCGGCGAATGAGACCGCCCATGTCGCCGCCGGCGAGTCCGCCGGGGCCACCGGCCCCGCCGCGCCCGCCGCGCGCCGATGCCTGGGCGGCGAGCATGGCGTCCCGCACGCGATCGGGGCCGATGGTGTATCGCATCTGCAGGGCGATCTGGAACGGATTCAGCTGCTGTCCGACGCCGCGCCCCGCCGCGCTGCCACCGGTGGCATCGCCGAAGCGTTGGTTCACGGCGTAGGTGAAGCGCTGCTGGCCCGCGTCGAAGCCGGTGACGTAGAGGAGGTTCGGGTCGACGCGCCGCGGCTGGCCCCAGCCCTCCTCGTCGCGGCCATTGATCAGGCGATCGAGCCCGGCGAGCGGATTCACGAGCTGCAGCGAGATCATCAGGTTGCGCTTGAGTCCGAAGCGGTCGGGCCGGTAGTTCAGGCGCAGGTCTACGGATGGGAACCACGGCGCCTGGCAGCTGTTGCGCGCGGCGACGCGCCCGAGTTGGCCTTCGAGGCATTCACGCACGCGCGGCGAGGCCTCATCGAGCAGCGCCTGCATCGCCGCGGCGAGTGCGGGGTCGGCGGTCGTCGCCGGGTCGAACACGAAGGCGCGGTCGTTGCGGGCGCCGTCGCCGTTGATGTCGTTCGCGACGCGCGGCGTGTACGGCTGTCCGCTCGTCGCGCGGGCGATCATCGTGAACTCCAGCGACGGGTGCAGCGGCATGGTCATGGTCGTGACGATGACGTGCCGTCGCTCGAGGTCGCTTGTGCCCCACGGCGTCGCGTTCGGATCGTCCGCGGTGGTCGGCGAGGCGAAGGCCTGCTGCGCATTGCAGCAGGAGAAGGACGACTGGTCGCGCGAGCGTGCATGCGTGTAGCTGGCACTGAGCAACATGCCGTTGCGCAGGAAGCCATTCACGCCGAGCGTGGCCTGGCGCGTGTCGGAGCGCAGGCCGGAGCCGATGGCGAACACCGCCCCGTAGTCCGCGTCGCGGCGCGAGCCGAGGCTGTTCACGACGCCGGTCGCCGGGACGATGGCGCTGGCCGGCACGAACACCGGACGATTGCCCTCGTCGGCGAGCGTGAAGCGCGGGGTCGGGTCGAAGTTGAGGTCGCGCACGCCGTACAGCGCCATGCCGAGCGCGTACGAGACATCGAGGTTCACGTTCAGCCGTTCGAAGAAGCGGCGCTGCACGCCCAGCGAGGCGCGCCAGGAGCGCGGGGCGACGAAGTCGTCGTCGAAGGTCGTGACGTTCGGCCGCTGCGTAATGAGTGGCGCGCCGCCTCCGCCGCTCACGCAGGTCGTGGGGATCGTCGCGGGGTTGCCGAGGTAGGCGGTCCAATCAGGCGTCGGGACTTCGGCGCCGACGCAGATGAGCTGTGCCTCGCCGCTGGGCAGGCCGGTCGCGTCGATCGCGCCCGTGAACAAGCCGCTCGGCGCACGGCCGCGGAACTCGCCGATCCCACCGCGGATGATGGTCGTCGCGAGGCCGGCGAACGGGCCGCCACCCATGCCACCGCCCATGCCACCGCCCATGCCGCCGAATCCACCGCCGGGCCCGCCGCCGAAGCCGCCGGGTCGCGCAGCGCCGCCGGCGCCGCCCGGGCGAGCGCCCGTCTGTGCACCGGGTTGCGCGCCGGGTGGCTGTCCCTGCGGCGGCAGGCCGAGCGTCCACGTGAAGCCCACGCGCGGGCTCAGGTGCGTCTCGCTGGGGAATCGATCCGTGCGCCGGCCGAAGTCCGCTTCCACCGCCGGGTTGTACGCGGGCTCCCCGCTGTAGCTCGAGTGCTCGAGGCGCGCGCCGTACGTGAGCTGCAGTGCGCGCGAGACGCGCCAGGTGTCGCCGAGGTACAGCGCGCCGTTCAGGATGCCACCGTTGCGCTCCGAGGGCGCGAGCGTGCGCGTGAACTGCGAGGGCAGGTTGTTCTCGAGGTCGGCGAGCGAGTTGTAGGTGAACGTGCCGCTGCGGTTGGTGGCGAAGTCCTGGTTGTAGCGGCTCATGTTCAGCAGGCCGCCGAGCTTGAGCCGGTGCGCGCCATCGTTGGAGATCCACGACAGTTCGTTGGTCGCCTCGAGCTGGTCGTTCGCGAGGTCCTGCGGCAGCGCGCCGTTGCCGCCGAAGGTCAGCGCCGAGACGCCGCGCGAGCCATCGTCGAAATCGGAGACCACCTGCACGCGTCCCGATGGCGCGACCAGGTACGGCCGCGTGTCGCGTTCGTCGAGCGCCCCGTAGAGCCGGAACTCGTTGATGAAGCCGTTGTCGAACTGCGAGATGAGCGACGCGAGCACGCCGCCGCCCAGCGAGTTGAGGTCGCCGCCGTAGTGCGGCACGCTGAGCGCCGAGATGCGCTGGCCGTCCTGCACGCCGAAGCGCCAGTCGCCGCGCAGCGTCAGCGTGTGCTTGTCGCTGAGCACCCAGTCGAGCCGCGCGAGCGTGGAGAGGTTCTCGGAGATGCGTCGCGACGGCACGCCCTCGACGCGCGGCGTCAGGCCGGCAGTCTCGACCAGATCGAGGAAGCGCGCCGCGGAGTCCTCGCTGACGCCGAAGCGCTGGAAGATCGTCTCGTTGGCGCTGAGCAGGCTTTGCAGCCCGTCGGACCGCGCGCGGAACTGCGCCGAGCCGAACCAGAACACGCGGTCCTTCACCACCGGCCCGCCGAGGCCGAACGAATACTGGTTCTGCGTGTACGGCTGCCCGAACTGGATGGACTCCTCGTCGTAGAACTGCATCTCCGGTGCGCGCAGGTCGTAGCCGAGCGATCCCTGCAGCACGTTGGTGCCGCTGCGCGTCGTGCTCGAGACTTGGCCGCCGGTGAACTGGCCGCGCGCCACATCGTACGTGGACGTGACGACCCGACTCGTGCGTACCGCCTCCTGCGGCACGCTGCCGGTGCCGAAGGAGAGTCCGTCGAGCGTGACTTGGTTCTGGTCCACGCGTTGGCCGGCGACGGAGAACGCCGCGGCCGTGGAGTCGCTGCCGCCAAGCGTGACGACGCCGGCGCTGAGGCCGGCGAGGGCGGCGGGGTCCGTCGCATCCACCGGCAGGCGATACAGTTGCTCGCCGGTCAGCACGCGTTCCGTGGTGCCTGGCGTCGGCCGGTCGGCGTTGCTCTGCAGGGGGCCCCGGTTGGCCTGCACGACGAACTGCTGCAACTGCTGCGCCGACTTCTGCAGGCGCAGCGTCACCTCGAGGCGGTCTTCGTCGGACTGCCGGATGACCGTGACGGTGGACGGCGCGTAGCCGATGGCCCGGGCGGTGACGCGGTACTGCCCACTGCCGTCGGGGAAGAGGATCGTGAACTGGCCGCGATCGTTGGTCGTGCGTCCGCGCGTGGTCTGCGTTTCGATGGACATCGCGTCGACCCGGGCGCCGACGACGGGCTTGCCCTCGGTATCGAGCACGCGACCGACGATGATTTCGGTGCCGTTGCCGGTTTGGGCGGCGAGCGGGCGGAGGGCGAGGAGGCCCAGGACGAGCAGGCGAAGGACGCGCATCACGGGTGGCGGAGCCAGGGTGGGATGCGGATTAGACGCTCGGGGCCCCTCGGACGTTCGCGGGGCCGGTTGGCCGGGGCCCGTTCGGTTGAGGTCGGGGGTCCACCCCGCTAGCTTCCAAGGACTTAGGCGCCGTGGCCAAGTGGTAAGGCGGCAGACTGCAAATCTGCTATTCGTCGGTTCGATTCCGACCGGCGCCTCTACACAACAGTTGGAAGTTGGGAGTTGTGAGTAATGAGAGGGGCGTGCCGATTACTCGGCGCGCCCCTCTTTCTACTGCCAACTCGCAACTGCCAACTGCGGTTGGCCGTTCAGACTGAAATCCGCCCCAGTGCCGCCGTCACCAACCCGAGCACTTCATCCGTGTGCTCCGCCGACGTGAACGCCGCCTCGAACTGACTCGGCGCCAGGTACACGCCCTGCGCGAGCATCGCGTGGAAGAAGCGCGCGTAGCGCTGCGTGTCCGCGGTCTTCGCGGTCTCGTAATCCACCACCGGCGTGTTGGTGAAGAAGCTGCCCCACATCGTGCCGGCGTGCGCGGCCTGGAAGGGATAGCCGTGCCCGCGCGCCCAGGCGCTGAGCATCTTCACGGTCTGCGAGGCGGCGCGCTCGGCCTTCTCGAAGGTACCGGGGCGCGTGAGCACCTCGAGGGTCTTGAGGCCGCTCACCATCGCGACGGGATTCCCGCTCAGCGTGCCCGCCTGATACATCTTGCCGGCCGGCGCGACCTGCTCCATCAGGTCCCGGCGCCCACCGTACGCGCCGACGGGCATGCCGCCGCCGATTACCTTGCCGAGCGTCGTGAGGTCGGGCATCACGTTGTACTTCTGCTGCGCGCCGCCAAGTGATACGCGGAAGCCCGTCATGACTTCATCGAAGATCAAGACGATGCCGGCCTTGGTGCAGAGCGCGCGCAGGCCTTCCAAGAAGCCCGGCTGCGGCTGGATGAAGCCGGCGTTGCCGACCACGGGCTCGACGATCACCGCGGCGACCTGTCCGGGGTTTGCATCGACGAGCGTCTGCACGGCGGCCACGTCGTTGTACGGCGCGGTGAGCGTGTCGGCCGCGGTCGTCGGCGTCACGCCGGGCGAATCCGGAAGCCCGAGCGTCGCGACGCCCGAGCCCGCCTGCACCAAGAACGAATCGCCGTGGCCGTGATAGCAGCCGGCGAACTTGATGATCTTGGCGCGGCCGGTGGCGGCGCGCGCGAGGCGCACGGCGCTGATCGTCGCCTCGGTGCCGCTGGAGACGAAGCGCAGCATCTCGACGCTGGGTACCATCGCGATGACCTTCTCGGCGAGCTGCGCCTCGAGATCCGACGGTGCGCCGAAGCTCATGGCGGTGCCGACCTGCTCGCGCACGGCCTCCACGACTTCCGGATGGCAGTGCCCGAGAATCATCGGGCCCCAGGAGAGCACGTAGTCCACGTAGCGATTGCCATCGGCATCCCACATGAAAGGGCCCTTGGCCTTCGTCATGAAGCGCGGCGTGCCGCCCACGGAGCGGAAGGCGCGCACGGGCGAGCTGACGCCGCCCGGCATGACCGCGCGCGCACGTTCGAAGAGCTTCTCGGATT
>Ga0268299_1003405_pt1 | contig 14739 bp, 15 predicted proteins | sample NOBtaG_FD_193484 | JGI IMG/M metagenome (GOLD analysis project Ga0268299, IMG submission 193484) | Activated sludge microbial communities from bioreactor in Nijmegen, Gelderland, Netherland - NOB reactor | ecosystem: Engineered > Bioreactor > Aerobic > Activated sludge | place: Netherlands...
ACGGGACAAAGCCGCCGCCGTTGTACTAAACGCCGCCGCCTACACGCACACCTCGGTCGCACTGCATGACGCGATCAAGGCCATCACCATCCCGGTGATCGAAACGCATTTGAGCAACCCGCACGCGCGTGAGCCGTTCCGCCATGTGTCCCACATCTCCACGGCCGCCAAAGGCGTGATCGCGGGGTTTGGGGCGCTGAGCTACGAGCTCGCGATCGAAGCCGCAGCAGACGCCGCGCGCGTGCGATGAGGAGACCAGCGTCCATGTCGGAAAAGTCGGACAAGAAAGCCGGAAGCGGCGGCATCGAACCCGACCTGGTGCGCGAACTCGCCGCCATTCTTTCGGAAACCGGCCTCACCGAGATCGAGGTCGAGCATGGCGAGCTGAAGCTGCGCCTTGCAAAGACGGTGACGTACGCCGCCGCGCCCGCTGCGCCCGCGCCGGTGCACCACATGCCCGTCGCGGCCGCCGCCCCCGCGCCCGTCGCCGCTGCCGCGCCCGCCGCAACCGCCGCTGACAAGCGCAACGATCCAAACGCCGTCCTCTCGCCGATGGTTGGCACGGCCTACCTCGCGCCAGAGCCTGGCGCGAAAGTCTTCGTCAGCGTCGGCGATAGCGTGACCGAGGGCCAGACGCTGATGGTCGTCGAGGCGATGAAGACCTTCAATCCGATCCCGGCGCCGCGCGCGGGCAAGGTGAAAGAAATCATCGTCAGCGATGGCCAGCCCGTCGAGTTCGGCGAAGCGCTCGTGATCCTCGAATAGCGCGATGTTCGAAAAAATCCTCATCGCAAACCGCGGCGAGATCGCGCTTCGCGTTCACCGTGCGTGCAAGGAAATGGGCATCGCAACCGTCGCTGTGCACTCGACGGCCGACGCGAACGCCATGCATGTCCGGCTCGCCGACGAGAGCGTCTGCATCGGCCCGCCGCCCGCCGCGAAAAGCTACCTGCACATCCCTTCGATCATCGCCGCCGCCGAAATCACCGGCGCGCAAGCGATCCATCCCGGCTACGGCTTTCTCTCCGAGAACGCGCGCTTTGCCGAAATCGTCACGCAACACGGCATGACGTTCATCGGCCCCAAGGCCGAGCACATCAAACTGATGGGCGACAAAATCACCGCCAAGCAGGCCGCGCGCGATACGGGCATGCCCTGCGTCCCCGGCTCCGATGGCGCGGTGACGAGCGAAGAAGAAGCCAAGAAGATCGGCAAAAAGTTTGGCTATCCGGTGCTCGTCAAAGCCGCCGCAGGCGGGGGCGGACGCGGCATGAAGCTCGCGCGCAGCGAAGATGAGATGGGCGAAGCGCTCGCCACCGCCCGCGCCGAAGCGCGCGCCGCCTTCGGCGACGACAGCGTCTACATTGAGAAATATCTCGAACGTCCGCGCCATATCGAAATCCAGATCGTCGCCGATAGCCACGGCAACGTAATCCATCTCGGTGAGCGCGATTGTTCGCTTCAGCGCCGCAACCAAAAAGTCCTCGAAGAAGCGCCCTCGCCCGCGCTCAACGCCGAAGACCGCGCCAAGATCGGCGACATCACCGCAAAAGCGATCAAGAAGCTCGGCTACCTCGGCGTCGGCACCGTCGAATATCTCTACGAGGACGGCGAGTTCTATTTCATCGAAATGAACACGCGCCTCCAAGTCGAACATCCCGTCACCGAGATGGTCACCGGTATCGATCTCGTGCGCGAGCAAATCCGCATCGCCGATGGCGCGACGCTCTCGGTCACGCAGAAGGACGTGAAGTTCAACGGCTGCGCCATCGAGTGCCGCATCAACGCGGAGAATCCGAAAACCTTCCGCCCCTCGCCCGGCACGATCACCGGCTATCACCCGCCCGGCGGTCTCGGCGTGCGGCTCGATAGCGCAATCTACGCCGGCTACCAGATTCCGCCGAACTACGATTCGCTGATCGGCAAACTCATCGTCTACGGCAAGGACCGGCCCGAAACGCTGATGCGCCTAAAGCGCGTGCTCTCCGAAATGGTGGTCAGCGGCGTCGAGACCACAATCCCGCTCTTCCAGGAACTCGTCCTGCAGAACGATATTCTCGACGGCGACTATCACATCCACTGGCTCGAAGAATATTTGGCCGAGCAACAAAGCTAGCCCGCGCGCTCTTCAGAAGCGGCAAGCACCTCCACCGCGTCCTCTCCCGCCTCACCGCGCCGCGCAATAAGTGTCGCCGCCATGTGCCCAAGCACATTGCCGATCGTGCGGAAGATATCCGGGATCACTTCAACGGCATGGAGAATGCCGAGCAGCCCGGTCGGCGCGCCAAGCGAAAGGCAAATCGGCGCCATCGACGAAAAGAACGACACCTGCCCCGGCAGGCCCACCGTGCCGATGCTGATCGCGATCGCCACCACGATCGCGCCCGCCATCACCGGCCACGTGGGCTCGATGCCGTAGAGGTGCAAAATGAAGTAAGCGACCGCAAGGTTCGCGATCGGGCTCGTGAAGCGAAACACCGCCACCGCCAGCGGCAACACCAATTCACGCACGCGCATCGAAACGCCCAGCGTCCGCGCCGATTCCAGCATTGCCGGCAGTGACGCAAGCGACGACTGCGTTGAGAACGCCACCGCGATGACGGGCGCGCTCGCCGGGGCAAACCGCGCGAGCGGCACACGCCCGAACAAGAGCGCAATCGCGTAAGCGATCAAACAACTCAGCGCCGTCACGCCCGAAACGATGAGCACGTAATGCGCAAGCACGCTCGCCGCGCCGAGCCCCGCACGCAGCCCAACGCCAAGCGAAAGCGCAAACACCCCAAGCGGCGCCACGATCAGCACCCAGCGCACGATCACCACCATCGTGTCCGCCACCGCGCGCAGCAGCCCCACCAGCGCATCGCGCGCGCGTGCTTCGATCTGCGTCGCCGCGAACCCGAAGAACATCGCGAACACGACGAGCCCGAGCATCGCTTCTTCCGCCGCGGCGCGCACGGCGTTCGCTGGCGCAAGCGCCTGCAGCCATGCCGTGAAATCGAGCCCGCTGGCGCCCGCCGCCTGCTCGCCGCCCGCCCCTGCGATGAACGCAGCGGCCGCCACGCGATCGACCGGGAAAAGCGAGAGCAACGCTTGCGTCGCCACTGTCGTGTAAAGCGCCGCGAACACGATCAGCACGCCGAACACCGCCATCGCGCGCGCCGCAAGCCGTCCCGTCGCAACCGCATTCGCCGCCGAGGCAATCCCGCCAACCACCAGCGCGAAAACGAGCGGCACCACCGTCATCCGCAGCGCATTGAGCCATAGCCCGCCGAACGCCTCGATCGCTTCCACAACTGGCGTGACGCGCGCATCGCCCAGCGTGCGCGCCCACGCGCCAAGCCCAATGCCCAGCGCAAGCGCGATCACCACCCGCACGCTCAACGATTTCAGCATGCCCTCAGCCCTTCACCTGCGCCGCCGCGCGCACGCGCTCCAGAAACCACGAAACCGCCTCGTCCGTCTCGCCCACGCGGCGCGCCACGGAAACGGAGATGCGGTTCGCCACGAACGGCGCCTTCAAGATTTGCAGCCCCAGCACCGGCGCGAGCCGCTCCGCCAACCGTCGCGGGCACGTCACCAGCGCATCGCTCTGCGAAGCCATCACCAGCGCCGGGAGCCAGCGCGGCGTCACCGCCCGCCACTTGATGCCCGACACGTCCTCCGCACGCTCGCCTTCATCTGCGTCGCCCTCCGTCGGCGAACCTGAAAACACGTGCCCAGCCTCGACATAGGCGTCCCGCGTAATTCGCCCAGTCTTGAACCGGGGATGGGCCTTCCGCGCGACCACGCAGTAACGATCCTCGTAGAGCGTCTCGATCACGAACCCGACGCGTTGCGCCGTGAACCGGCCAATCGCGAAATCGATCTCGCGCCGCCGCAGCGATTCAAGCGCTGCTTCCCGCGTCTGATAGGTCGCGATGAACGACGCGTTCGGCGCCTCCACGCGCAACACCTCAAAGAGCCGCGCGCCGACAAGCGCGAGAACGAATTCCGGCGCGCTGAAAATGAAGCGCCGGTCGCTGCGCTTGGGATCGAAACCGCCCGCGGGCCGCAGCGTCTCGCCTGCAAGCTCAACCAGCGCTTCGATGCGCGGCGCAAGCTCGAGCGCGCGCCGCGTCGGCTCGAGCCCATGCGGGCGACGGATGAAGAGTTCGTCCGCGTAGATGTCCCGCAGCCGCGCCAGCGCGTGGCTCACCGCTGACTGTGAAAGCCCAAGCGCCCGCGCCGTCTCCGTAACCCGCCGGCGGCGGACAAGCTCGCGAAACACCAATAAGAGCCCGCCATCGAGGCGGCGTATATCGTCATTGTCGATATCACTCATGCAGCCAATTCAGTAGGGCGCATATCGTGCGCTGACTAGCGTGTTCGTGCGGCGCGTCTCCCGCCGCGATCACGGAGCCAACCTCATGCGCCCCATCGCGCTTACCCTCGCGCTCGCCGCGCTGCTCTCGCCGCTCAAAGCCAACGCCGATGCGTCGAACGGCGTCCTCGCCACGGAAATCGCCTACGCGAGCGATTATCGCTTTGATGGGCTTTCGAGTTCGGACAACGAGCCCGTTTTGCAAGGCTATGTCTATTGGTGGCGACCGGACAATTGGTTCGCCGGCGTGTTCGCAAGCGAAGCGCACTACAATGGCTTTGGCGACACCACGACGTCCTACGAAGTCGATGTCTGGGCGGGCCGCCATTTCGATGAAGGCCGCCGGCGCATCACGCTCGACGCAATGTATTCCATCTTCCCCGACAACGAGACGCCGGGCCCCACCTACGACTTCCTGCAGCTGCGCGCCAAAGCGCAACATCGCGGCGATCAGCTAACCTACGGCGCGTCACTTTCGTTCTCACCAGAAGCCAGCTACCGCGCCGGCGATGCATGGCGCCTGCACACTGAAGCCTCCTACGCCGCGCGCCCATGGCTCACGTTCAGCGGCGGCGCGGGGCAGCGCTTCGTGCAGCGCGGCCAGGGCCGCGCGTTCTGGGATGCGGGCGTCACGCTCCGCCGCGGCCCCTTCGCGCTCGACGTGCGCTACTACGACACCAACCTCACCCAGCGCGAATGCAACTTCACCGACCGGTGCGACGCCGCCATCGTCGGCAAGCTCAGCTTCAACCCGCCCTTCCTGCCGCTCTATGACGCCACGCCTGATTGATGCGGCGCAAAACCTGCGCGATCATCGCGCATGGCCCGCTTCGGGATCGACGACCTCATCGCCTGCTATCAGCGCGGCGTCTTTCCGATGGCGGAATCGCGCGACGATGATCAGCTGTTCCTCGTCGATCCCGAATGGCGCTGCATCTTTCCGTTCGATGATTTCCACGTGCCGCGCCGGCTCGCTCGCACACTCCGGCAAGGCCGCTTCACGTTCACGATCGACCGGCGCTTCGCCGCCGTGATCGATGGCTGCGCTGGCCCCGGCAAACCAGGGCGGGAAGAAACCTGGATCAGCCCGCAAATCCGCGCGCTCTATGTCGAGCTTCACCGCATCGGCATCGGCCACAGCGTCGAGACCTGGGAAGATGGCGCGCTGGTCGGCGGGCTCTACGGCGTCGCGCTCGGCGGCGCCTTCTTCGGTGAAAGCATGTTCTCGACCGCGCGGGACGCAAGCAAGGCAGCCCTCGTCCATCTCATGGCGCGTTTAAAGGCCGGAGGCTTCACGCTGCTTGATGCGCAATTTGTTACGCCGCACCTGGAGCAGTTTGGCGCCGCCACCATCTCGCGCCGGCAATTTCACGAAAAGCTGACGGCAGCGCTCGCGCTCAAAGCAAATTTTCGCGCGCTGCCGGAAGACGCTTCCGGCGATCAGCTTCTGCAGTCGATCGCCCAGATGTCGTAAACCGGATGCTCAAGCGCCGACAGCCCTGGGCTCGAAGCGAAAATCCAGCCGTGGAAGATTTCGGTGCGCCGCGGCTCCTGGCCTTCCGGCACAGGCGGCGTATCGAACACCTCAATGTAGATCGAAACTTCCGGGATCTCTTCGGCCGGCCGCTTCTGGCAGGCGCGCGCCGTCACTTCGAGCGTCCCAAAGCGCACAGGCCGGCCAATCGTCGCTGTAAAGTCGCGCGCTTGTCCTGTGACTTTATCAAGCCCGCGCAGCACCGCGCTCACCGCATGCGCTTGCGGCGCGGCGAACGCGCTGATCAGCAGCGCCGCGAACAAAGTCTTGGCCGCGATGTGCAGCTTGAGGCGGCGGAACATCAATTGGACTCCTGCTTCTCCGCCCCGCCCATGCTCGATGCGGCGGTCGCCAGCACCGTGAGCAAATCCACCGACCCCTGCGTGTTGATGATCTCGCTGCCGGGCGCGAGCGGCTCAGAGCCCGTTGGCTCGATCGCGATGTACGCGCCGCCAAGCAGCCCATCGCTCGCCACGCGCGCCACGCTGTCGTTCAGGATCTCGACGTTGTTGTCCACGGTGAGCGTCAGTTGCGCCATGTACGTGGCGGGATCGAGGCCAACCGCGCGCACCGCGCCGACTTTCACACCCGACACGCGCACGTCGGAGCCAACGCTGATGCCGTCCACGCGCTGAAACCGCGCCATGTATTCGTTGCCGCCCGAAGCGCCGCCGCTGCGGCCTTGCGCCGAGGCGAACACGAAAAACCCGATCGCGATGAACGCGACGATCGCGCCCAGAATGGTTTCGGCCATCCGCTCAGACATGACTTACTCCGGCTTCCAGGCTTCGTAGTCGCCGGTCGCCGCCGCGCGCTGGCCGCCGCGCGCGATTGAGCCCGGCGGGCGATATGCGTGAATGGTGCCGGTGAGGTTTGGCCGGTGCGGCTTTTCCCAGCGCTGGCGCTTCAGCGGCGCAATCGTCGGCGGCTCTTCCACAGTGTGGTGCATCCAGGGGTGCCAGTCGGGCGGCACGCGCGAAGCTTCCGCGAGCCCCGAATAGACCACGTAGCGCCGCTTGCGCCCGTTCAGGCTCGGCCGGCGCTCCTCGTAATATTTGTTGCCCTGCTCGTCTTCGCCCACGAATTCGCCCCGGCGGCCAATGTCGAACAGGAGGCCCATCGTGGCTCCGTTCCACCATGTGAAGATGCGGGCGAGCGTGGACAAAACTGTGTTCCGTCTAGGGTGAGCGAGCGGCGCAATATGTCTTGTGTCGCCGGGAGCGTCCAGTGCGGGCGCGAAACAATATCTGGCGTTACTCACAGCCCATCCACCACTACATATTGTTTCGGTCCTTGATCTAAGAGCCCGGCTGCGCGTAGTTTTCGCTAAGCGAACCCGGAGCGCGCGCATGTCCACGGACACCCCGATCCTCATCGAACTCGACGAAGGCGCCGTGCTCGCCCCGGCCGGCTGGACCGAAGCGATGGCCGCCCAAGCCCTGACGGACGGTCTCATCCAGCCTGACGAGGCTGCAGATGCGCTCTCCGTCGCCGCCGGCGCCGCCCAGATCGAAGCCGCGCTTGAAGCCGATGGCCTCGCCGCTCTCATCACCGCTGGCGAAGCCGCCCTAGACGCGGCGGTCGTCCGCGGGCTCATCCAGGTTCACAACCCCGCCTCGCTCCAACGCATCGCGTGGCCGAAGGCGCGGCGCGATGAACCCGCCGCCCTCGCGCAAGCGCAAGCCGCCCTCGCCCGTGGCGCACGTCTCGCGATCACCGGCGCCCCCTCGCACGCCGCGCTCGATGCGCTCGATGCAAGCGCGCGCCTCGTCGATCCCGATGGCGCAAGCGGCGCGGGCGTTCTGATCGCGCCCGAAGGCGAAGACATCGACGCCGCACTCGACGCTGAAGCCGCACGCAACCGCGCAGGCGCGGCGCTCGCCGCCGGCGCGCGCGCGCTCGACGCCGCGCTCACCGATCTCGCGATCGAAGCGATGCGCAACCAGCTCGACGCAACCCGCCCAAGCGTTGCGCGCAAGGCCGCAAGCGCCCGCCTCACCGGCGCGCCGGATGCAGACATTCTCGCCGCGCTCGGCGGCGCAGCGCAACGCGGCGCCTATGCCTCCGCGCTCGACGGCGGCGCCAACCCGGAACGGCGGCGCATCACGATCGCCGCGCCCTACGCGCACAGCGCCGACGTTTCGATGCGCGCAGCGCCCGCCACCGATCCCACAGGTTCGCTGTCGGACGAAGACGAAGCGCTCGGCGCCAGCCTCTCGCTCGCCGCGTTTTTCAACGGCGCGTTCGATGCGCCGCGCTTTGAGACCGCCGTGCAAACCCTCGTGCGCGCGCTCGCGCCGCATGGCCTCGTGGTGATCCGTCTTGAAGGCCTTGCGCAAACACTGATGCGCGCAGGCGTCGCGTACGACAGTGAAGACGCGCGCGCCGTCGCCGGAACGCTCGCCGCGCTCGCCGCCGGCGCAGCCCTCGCCGAAGGCGCGCGCTCCACCGATGACGTGAAGCGCGCACGCGACGCCGCCAGCGATCTGCCCGCGCCGCCTGCCGCCTTCGCCGCCGCCCATGCGCGTGCGCAAGTGCTTTGGCACACGCCCCCGCAGAAGAAAGCTCCGCTCCGCCTCAAAACGCGCATCGCCTTCGCGCGTGACATGGCGAGCGCGCGCCGCCTCGGCGCCTCGTGCGGCCTCGCGCCGCTCTCCAGCGTCATCAGCTTCGGCCCGCGCCCGAACGGCGGTTACGGCAAGCGTCTGCGCGACGAAGCCCGCATCGGCCTCGACGCCCTGCGGCTCGGCGCGGCTGAGCGCGAAAACGTGCGCGCTTACGTCGAAGGCCGCCGCACCTTGCGCGGCGCGCCCGGCGTCTCGCTCGAAGCGCTCGAGCGCAAAGGCCTCACCGATCCCGCGCTCGAAAGCATCGAAGAAGCCTGCGCCGATGCGTTCACGCTGCGCGCCGCCGTCCACCCGCTCGTGATCGGGCCGGACGTTTGCGAAAAAGCGCTGAGGCTCCCGCCAGACGTCGCCGCCGGCAAACGCGGCGATCTGATGATGACGCTCGGCTTCAGCGAACAAGAGATCGCCGATGCAGAGCGCTACTGCATGGGCGCAGGCGTCTTCACGGGCGCGCCCACGCTCACCGAAGCTCAAGCCGCGATTTTCGCTTGCGGCGCCGATGTCTCGGCCGAGGCGCGCCTTGCACTCGCCGAAGCCGTCGCGCCCTTCGCGCAAAGCGCGCTCGATCTATCGCTCGGCGCCGGCGATGCGCGTAGCGACATGCTGGCGCGCGCCGAAGCCGCAAACGTCGCGCTCCTCAAGGTGCGCGCCGAAGCACCGCCCGCCGTGCTCGTTTTGCCCGCGCTAGAGGACGCCGTCGAAGAAGCCCCCGCGCCGGCCGCACAACAACAATCCCGTGCGCCGCTCGTCCTAGAAGACGAAGCGCCCGAGCCCAAGCAGCGCCGCCGCCTGCCCGATCGCCGCAAAGGCTACATCCAGAAGGCCACCGTCGCTGGTCACAAAGTCTATCTGCACACGGGCGAGTACGATGATGGCTCGCTCGGCGAGATCTTCATCGACCTGCACAAAGAGAGCGCCGCGTTCCGCTCGCTGATGAACAATTTCGCCATCGCGATCTCGATCGGCCTGCAATATCGCGTGCCGCTCGAAGAATACGTCGATGCATTCCTGTTCACGCGCTTCGAACCGTCCGGCGAGGTGAAGGGCAACGACACGATCCGTCACGCCACCTCGACGCTCGACTACATTTTCCGCGAACTCGCGGTCTCCTACCTAGACCGCAGCGATCTTGCGCATGTCGATCCGTTCGAAGCGCGCGGCGACGGCATTGGAAAGCACGCCATCGAAGCGGAAACCGCCGCGCGCCTCATCAGCCACGGCTTCGCCCGCGGCGGCGCAACGCCCGACAACCTCGTGGTCCTCAAACCGCGCGCCCCCGAAGCGCCGCCAACCAAAGAGCGCAAGGAAGAGCCACAGCGCACCCGCGCCAAATCAAACGGCCCGTCCTATTCCGCCGATCCATGCCCGCACTGCGAACATTTCGTCGTCGACGCAGCCACGCTCGTCTGCGCCGCCTGCGGCCAAAGCGCTGCGGCGAAGACGAGCTAACGCGCTGGCAGTTCGTCCTCGGGCATGCGTTGAAACTGCGTGACGTTCGGATCGAGGGTAATCCAGGACGAAGCCTGCGAAACATAAGCCTGCCCGACAAGCGGAAGCGCGCCCATGTCGTCCAGCGTCGTCGCCAGCACCGCGCGAAAGTCCGAGCGTGAATCCCGTTCCGCCCACACCCACGTCCCACATTCCTTGCAGCGCCGCGTGCGCACCGCGTGCCCGCTCTCGGCGCCGCGCGCGAACGTTAGCACCTCGCCCTGCAGCACCTGAAAGTGATCAGCCATCACCGTGAACGCCGTCGTGTACGGCGCGCCGCTGAGCTTCTTGCACGCGTCGCAGTGGCAATGCCCGCTCCAGATCGGCGCCGCCGCGCAGCGATAGCGCACCGCGCCGCACAGACACCCGCCCTCGAACGGCGCGGGCATCTGCGCGAGCAGCTTCAGCGCAGCGCGCAGCTTCTGAAAGTCGATCGCCATCAACGCCGCTCCTAGTCGATCGTCAGCGCGATTTTCCCGAAGTGCTTGCCCGACTGCATGTCCTCGAACGCTTCCTTCGCCTTCGTCCACGGATACACCGTCTCGACGACCGGCTTGGTCTTATGCTGCGTCAGCGCGCGGTTCATGTCCTCGAAATGCTCGCGCGAGCCGACGGACAAGCCCTGGATACGCGCATTGTTGCCGATCAGCATGCCCGGAAGCATATTGAGGCCCTCGCCGCCAAACCCGCTCACGATCCCGACAATCGCGATGTGTCCTTGCTGGCGCACGGCGCGCATCGATTGCATCAGCGTGCCCGATCCGCCGACTTCGACCACGAGGTCGACGCCGCGCCCCTCGGTGATCTTCTTGGCTTCGCCGCCCCATTCAGGCGTCGTCTTGTAATTGATCACATGGTCGGCCCCGAGCGCTTTGCAGCGTTCAAGCTTTTCATCGGACGACGACGTGATGATCGTCGTCAGCCCCATCAGCTTGGCGATCTGCAGCGCGAAGATCGAAACTCCGCCCGTGCCCTGCATCAGCGCCACATCGCCCGCCTTGAGCCCGCCATCGACGAGCAAGGCGCGCCACGCCGTTAGCGCGGCGCAAGGCAGGGTCGCTGCTTCGATGAACGTCATGTGGTCAGGAAATTTCGTCACGCCTTCGGCGCTGATCAGCATCTTCTGCTGCGCGCAGCCATCGTTCGGGCCACCGAGCGCGCCGGCCATTTTGTAGGGCATCGGCGGCCCCGCGATCCACGTCGCGCCGAAGAAGTTCGACGTGACCTTGTCGCCTACCTTCACGCGCGTCACGCCTGCGCCGACCGCTTCGACAACGCCCGCGCCATCGGAGAACGGCACCAGCGGCAGCGGCGCTGAGCCGCCATAGACGCCGCTGACCGTGATCCAATCGCGATAGTTGAGGCTCACCGCCTTCATCGCGACCACGATCTGCCCCGGCCCCGGCGCCGGGTCCGGCCGCTCCGCGATCTTGAGGTTATCGAGCCCGTACGCGCCCTGGATCTCTAGCACCTTCATGGCGTCCTCCGTGTTTGGTTGGCGCGGACCTTAACGTGAGCGTCAGCCTTGGCGAGCCCTGCCGTGGCGTCGCCGCAGCCCGATGGCGCCCAAAGTGCGAGGCGAGGCCCAACTTCTCGCGCCGTAAACGGATTTTGAGCCACGATGAAACGCGTGATCGCCCTGATGGTCTTCGCCGCCATGCTGGCCGCGGCCGCCGCCCCCGCTTTTGCGCAGAACGCTGGCCAGATCGCTGGCGTCCGGAGCGGCGCGCGTTCCTGCGCGGGCTGCAACCTGTTCCAGGCCGAGTTTTCCTACATGGATCTGCGCGGCCGGAACTTCGCCGGGGCGCGTCTCCGCCAATCGGACCTGTCGCTGACCGAAGCCGACAACGCCAATTTCGCCCGCGCTGACCTCTCGATCGCGAACCTCTTCGGCGCGCGCCTTTCCGGGGCGAACCTCGCCGGCGCCAACATGGAGCGCGCGGTGCTCGTGGGCGCCTATCTCGGCGGCGCGCGCATGGCCGGCGCGAACCTCACCGGCGCCAACCTCTCCGGCGCCGATCTCGCGGAGGCGCGCGGCCTCACGCAATCTCAGCTCAACAGCGCCTGCGGCGACCCCGCAACGACCCTTCCCGCGGGCCTCATTGTGTCCGCTTGCGCACGCTAAATCGGCCCGCGCAGTGCCAAATCACACCGTAAACCCTCACCGTTAAACGGTTTTCACTGGCGGCGCCGCGGAAATGCCATTAACCGCCCGGCCGATGAGCACGCTCTCATGAGACTTGCAGCCCGCCTCGCCGCGGCCGCCCTCGCGACCACCGTCGCGCTCTGGGGCGCATCGGCGTGGGCGCAGCGCGCGGGCATGGTGCGGCTTGAGCCTGCGTATGGCGGCGTTTGCGAAGCGTGCGATCTTTCGGGTCGCCTCCTTGCCGGCGCGCGCATCGTCAACGGCGTGTTCGCGCGCGCAAATTTCACCAACGCCGTGATGGTGCGCGTCGATGGTTCGGGCGCCGTGTTTGAGGGCGCGAACTTCGCCCGCGCCGACTTGACTGACGCACGCTTGATCGACGCCAAGTGCGACGATGCGCAATTTCCCGAAGCGATCCTCAACAGCGCCGACGCAAGCCGCGCTGAGCTCTCACGCGCCAACCTCACCGAGGCGCAAGCAAACGACGCCGCCTTCGATCAAGCCAATCTTTCGCGCGCGGTGATGACAGCGCTCAGCGCCGAAGACGCGAGTTTCCTGGGCGCCAATCTGCGCGGCGCTTCGCTCGCACGCGCACAACTACAAAACGCCGACTTCGCGGGCGCCGACGTGACGGGCGTAAACTTCAGCCGCGCCAATCTCTCCGGGGCCAATCTCGCGAACGCGCGCGGCGTCACCCAAGCGCAAATGCGCGCCGCCTGCGGAGACCGCGACACGCGCCTCCCGCGCGGCCTGCGCATTGCGCTCTGCCGCTAAGCCGCGCGCCGCGCCGCGCGCATCTCCGCAACGATTGCGCCCGCCGCACCACGCGGATCGGCCGCAGCGGTGATCGGCCGGCCGACAACGATGTGGCTCGCCCCATTCGCGATCGCCTCCGTTGGCGTTGCAGAGCGCGCCTGATCGTCCGCCGGCGCGCCAATGGGGCGCACGCTCGGCGTCACCACCAAGAAATCCGGCCCGCCAACGCGGCGTGCGATATGCGCTTCGTGCGGGCTTGAGACCACGCCGTCCGCGCCCGCATCGATCGCTTGCCGCACGCGCCGCTCCACCAGCGTTTCGAGCGGAACCGCGTAACCGATCTCGCCAAGATCCTGCCCGTTGAGGCTCGTCAGCACCGTGACGCCCAGGATCTTCAACGGCGCATCGCCCCGCCCGCGCCGTGCAGCCGCAAGCACCTGTGGCTCAGCGTGCACGGTTAGAAAATCGCACGCGCCCGCCTGTGCGAGCGCAGCCGTCGCTTTCTCCACCGTCGCCCCGATGTCGTGCAGCTTCCAATCTGCGAACACGCTGCGCCCGCGCGCTTTGAGGTCGCGCGCCATCGCCATGCCCTCGGTCGCGAGAAGCTGCAGCCCGATCTTGTAAAACGAAACGCCGTCCCCGAGCCGCTCCACGAGCGCCTCCGCTTCAGCGCGCGTAGGAACATCGAGCGCCACAATGAGGCGCGCGTCGGCAGAAGATTGGTTTGTCATACTGAAGGCCACCGTCTAACGGCGACTCGCGCCGCCGCCAACCCCTTTGCCGTTGCGGCAGCGCACCGGACGCGACGTCGCGCTTGACCTCGATCAACCGCCGCGCCGCACGCTGTTCGAACCTCGCGGGCAGGAGCGCCCGCATGATCCCGCAAGACATCGCTAACACCATCGTAGATCCAGCCGCCTACGCCGATCAAAAGCGCATCGACGCGGCCTTCACGCATCTGCGCAAGAACGCCCCGCTCGCAGTCGCGCAGCCCGAGGGGTTTGATCCCTTCTGGGTCGTCACCAAGCACGCCGACATTCTCAACATCGAGCGGCAGAACGATCTCTTCCACAACGGCGATCGCTCGACGACGCTGACGCCGATCGACGTGGAAAAACGCGTGCGCGCGCTGATGGGCGGCTCGCCCCACCTCGTGCGCTCGCTCGTGCAGATGGATAACCCCGACCACATGAACTATCGCCGCCTCACGCAGGGGTGGTTTTTGCCGCAAAACCTGCGCGCGCTCGAAGGGCGTATCCGCGAGATCGCACGCAGCTTCGTCGATCGCATGGCGGCCAAAGGCGGGCGCTGCGATTTCGCGCGTGACATCGCATTCCTCTATCCGCTGCATGTCATCATGGAGGTGATCGGCGTTCCGGAAGCCGATGAGCCGCGCATGCTGAAGCTCACGCAAGAGTTGTTCGGCAGCGCCGATCCTGATCTCAACCGCAACGCATCGGCAATCTCCAACGTCGATGACGGGCTCGCCGCAATTCAAGGCGTGATCGGTGACTTCATCGCCTACTTCAACGCCATGACCGAAGACCGCCGCGCCAATCCGCGCAACGATCTCGCCAGCATCATCGCCAACGGCAAGATCAACGGCGAACCGCTCGGCTACCTCGAAGCGATGTCCTACTACATCATCGCCGCCACCGCCGGGCACGACACGACCTCCAACACCACCGCCGGCGGCTTGTGGGCGCTCGCGGAAAACCCAGAGCAATTCGCAAAGCTCAAAGCTAACCCCGCCCTCATTCCACAATTTCTGGAAGAGAGCATTCGCTGGGTGACGCCGGTGAAGCACTTCATGCGCAGCGCCACGGCC
>Ga0268299_1003406_pt1 | contig 14732 bp, 7 predicted proteins | sample NOBtaG_FD_193484 | JGI IMG/M metagenome (GOLD analysis project Ga0268299, IMG submission 193484) | Activated sludge microbial communities from bioreactor in Nijmegen, Gelderland, Netherland - NOB reactor | ecosystem: Engineered > Bioreactor > Aerobic > Activated sludge | place: Netherlands...
CATCATGTTGAACGCCGGCGCAATGAGGATCAGGCGGTCGATCCGGCCGAACTCCTGAGCCATCAACCAGGCAATCCAGCCGCCCAGCGAGTTCCCGACGATCGTGAGCGGCGGCTCCTGCTTCAGCATGGAGATCACCGATCGCGCGTCATCCAACCAGTCCGACAAACTGTACTCCGCAAACGTTCCTTCCGAATCTCCGAACCCTCGCACATCATAGCAACAGAACCCCCATCCCTGCTCCGCACAGCATTGGGCCAAGGCTTTGCTCTTACTTCCCCAGCGCCTGGACAGAAATCCTGTGATAAAGAGGACTTGGCGCGCGGTGCCTTCGGCGACATCTCCGCGGATCACTCTGCCATCGGCGCCCTTCAGGTCGAATGGTCGGATGGTCTTCATGGCTGGGTCAGGACTCCCGTCAAAAAGCCGCCGAGCTGTCGCAAGACCGGTTCGGGAATCTCATGAGCACCGCGGAAACTGTGCCATGAGACCGCCAACCCTGCTTTGACCAATTCGTCCCGCAACCGCTCCGCCATCGGATATGGAAGGATCGGATCCTGTGTGCCGTGACTTTGAAACACGGACAGTCCGGCCCGCTTCGCGACGGCAGGGCGCCATTCCTGGCGCGCCAGCAGTGTACCGGACAACTGCACGAGACCCGCAAACGGATGGGCCGTCCGCATGGCCACATCGCAGGTCAGCATGGCCCCCTGGGAGAATCCGCCGATCACCGTTCTCTTGTAGTCGACCGGCAGGACGCGCGGCAGTTCGATCAACAACTGCTCCAGCGCCTCCCTCGCCTGAGGCAGCCCCCTGGGCACTTCCGCCGAGAGGTCCCGGATACGTCCGGCTGCGCGATCCGCCTCCAGCCGCGCCATGTCGATCAACCACCAGGCGCGGGCATCGCCGTAGCCGAAGCTCAGCGACAGCGGCCCTTCGGGAAATATGAATCTCGTCCCGGGCGGCACCGCCAAGGCGTCGCCGAGCGGAACCAGATCGTCCCCTGGCGCGCCGAAGCCGTGCAGAAGAATCACGGCAGGCCCTCGGCCCCCGCCCCGCCCGTCCGTTCCACCCGTCAGCCTCATCCTGAGTCCGCCCGCCCGTTCTTCGCGCATGAATTCCCGCTACCGCATATACAGGTATTGAAGTAGCGCGATGATGCCATAGAGAGAGGATTCGATGACCGGTTGCTGGTACAACGGCACGAAGGCTCCCTGCTCGTTGGCTTCCACCTCGCCGATGATGTGCTGGATCTGCTTGGTCCGGACATCGTGATCCTTTCCGACTCCCAGCGTCTGCACCATCTGCCGGCTCAACCCGGCCAGCATGGCCGCTTTCGCGTTGCTTGCCGCCTGATACAGCAAGTAGGCGCCCATCAACGCGAGCAGGATGTTCACCGACCACATGAGGAGTAACAGCTTGGGATAGTTCCAGATGTCGAAGTAATCGTTGCGGGCCGCGATCATGATGAGCAGGGCGATGAAGGGGTAGCGGATGATGCGGTTCACGGCCTCCGTCCTCAAGCCGATCAGGTCGATCGCGGCCAGATATTTCAATTTCTGGAACTCGGTCTTGTGCATCTCGCCAAGTCCGTAGTCGCGGAGGTACTCGTCCTGGACCTGGTCGGACCAGCCGCCGGTCGAAGCGGTGACCCATCCGATCCAGCGCCGGCACAACATGACCGCGTCGAACACCGCGAGGTTCAGGAGCACGACGAGGGCGGCCGTGCTCAGCGTCATGAACGAATCCACGGCGCAACTCAACGTTCCCCGGCAGGGATGGATCATTTCTTCGTCGAGCACCCATCGCTTCAACGGCCACATGACCGCCAGATACAGCAGGACCAGGAGGACCGTCCGCGCCACACGCTGGGCCGGCCTGCCGGCTTCGCGATACCAGGACCAGGTTTGATCCATCGTGGTTGGAATTCTCGTCGCGGACGGATGATAGACGCGCTGGAGGTTCGCCCAAAACGAAGCGGGCCCGAAACCTTGTGGTCCCGAGTCGGCCTTGAATCGAAATCGCCGGTCGAGCCGGTCGCTGTTGTGTGTAAGGTCGCGCGCACCCTTCGCCAGAAACACGACGCTCATGACGACCACCACGAGCCGCAGCAGCTCGCTCGGCCAGATACTTACGCCGTCCGTCCAGGAAAACGGTTCTCCTTCGTCATGCCCGGCTAAAAGAGCGGGCGCGCCTCCCAACGCCAGGAACGCCGAGAAGGACGCGAGCGCCAGCAAGGCCAGCGCGCCGACCTGCTGGGGTTTTTCCGATGCCCAGCTCCAGAGCCGCTGATTGCTCCAGACAACGAGGGCCATGATCAAGAGGGCCACGATCCCCGATACCGCCACTGCCGTGTCGTTGAAGCCGGTCCCCAGCTTGAGCTGACCGTGGTCCTCCCCGTACGCCAGATCGCCTCGCAGCGGATGGATGGTCCGGACCCCTTCCTTCTCCACGACGCTCAAATCGACGGCGCCGTTTCGTCCCACTTCGAAGACCCTGGGATGGGCGCCCGGATCGTACTGCCGATCATCCGGCGTCAAGGAGACATGATACGAGGAGGTACAGCGTCCGGGCTGCGGCTGCCCCCCGGGCAGGCACACGACGTGTCCCACGGCCTGCAGGGCGGCGAAATACGTGGCGGTCTGATAGCTGCTGCGAAACGGCGGCACGTCGCGCTGCAGGCCCCCTTCCAATTGCAGACCGAAGGGAGAGGCGACGACCAGGTTCCGCGTCGACCGGTATTCGCTGGGATGGAGGTGGCGTCCGTCGAGATCGACGGTAAAGAAGATCGCATGGGGAAACGACGGCCGGAGCGCCTTGATGATCAACAGCGCGTCATAGGGATCCGTGCCGAGGATCCCGATCGCCCGGGCGCCTTCTCCCTCCTCGTATATCCTGGCGGTCAGCGCCCGCACATAATCGAGCTGGCTCGTTCCTTCGGGCCGGTCGACGACCGAGTCCTTGGACTGATCGGCGCTCGCCTTCGCCGCCCGGGCGGCCCGCGTCGCGTCATCGCCGGGCACTTCGCCGTCCAGCCCGCTCAGATAGCTGTACCGGAACACATTCAGCCGCAGGTCCTCGTAGTCGGCCGGACGCTGGACCTGAAGATCGACGGCGCGCGGGACCGACGGACAGCGTTCCTTGATCTCCACTGGCACCAAGATTTGTTTGAGTTCCTGCTCGGGCAGCGCGGCCACCTTGACGCAGGCGGCGGCGCGGAACTCGATCGGCAAGGCCCGGCCGTAGAAGGAGTCCCACTCCCCGATGAGGATGACGGCATCCCAGCCCAATCTCACCTGCCGCCGTTCCAGCTCGGTGACCAGCGTTTCGAAGAGCAGGTCGTCGGATCCGATCTCATAGACCAATCGGATATGGGCATCCGTCAGCCGGCGATGGAACTCGTGCTCGCAATCCTCGTAGGTCCTGCAGGCCGCGCCGCGCCCGGATTCCCCCTTGAGTCCGTACGCCAGCAACCCCTTCATCGCGCTCGCCCACGGTGAGTACAGCTCGACCGTGCCGTCGGCGTTCGGCCAGAATCCGATCCCGTCTCGGGACTGCCCGGCCAATTGGCCGACCTCGTCCAGAATGGCGCGGAAGCCCGACGAACTGCGTGGCCCCATGATCTTGACGGTGACGGCCCGTTGCAGGGCAGGACGAATCCGTGCCGATTTGTGAGATTGCTGGGTGAGCAGACATTCGCCCTGCGGGGAGTCCTCGCAGACCAGCGCTTGCGAGAAGGCCGTCAGCGTGGCCAGGAACCCCCGTTTCAACGCCTCGTCGGCAAACCACACCACGAGCACGCTGTCGGCGCGGCGGTCCTCCGCGCCGCACACGCGCGTTCTTCTCAGCCGGTACCATTCATAGGGGAGGCCGGGCATGGCGCCGCGGGGCTCCCATTCGACGAACGACAGGTAGCCCTCGTTCTCGGGGGCGTAGCAGCCCACCCCGAGAGCCGTGCCGACGGCGTACCGGTCGCGAATGCGGGATTCAACGTTGTCGACGTAGGGTCCGCCGCTGGTCGTCACCAACAGCACCGTGACCCGCTGTCCGTTCTCCACCCGCTCGGCGATGGTCCTTCGCAGCGGCATCAGCCGGCTGGCGAGGGAGACGTCGGTGCTGAATGACTTGGCTCCGGACTGACGCATCGCCCGTTCCACCGAGGCGACGGGATCCTCCCACAGACGCGCCCGCACGACCTGCTCACTGGACGCCGGCTTCAGGTCGAGGCCGGATCCGACAGGCCGCGAGCTGCGCAACGGTTCCTTGACCAGGAGCACACCACCGATGGCGAGCGCGAGCGTCAGCGCTCCGGCCACCGCAAGCTTGGAGTCACTGCGAGTCTTTGCCACGCGCCGCTCTCCCCGATGATGCGGACTGCACTCTACACCACTTCATGAGGGGATCTCCAAGGTGGGAACGTCGCACTGGATACGGGCAACTCATCCGACATCCGAATCGTGGGAAACGGTATGAAAGACGTTTGTGCAACGCCTTCGCGAATCCGTCACGACGAACAGCTGACGGTCAGGTGCTTGCCCCAATTGGGAGGGGCGGCGGCATAGGCGTCCATCCCGGCCCGTTCTCGGTAGGGATCCTGCAACAATTCAAACAGCCGGGCGATCTCAGAATAGTCCTTGTGCTGCGCCTTCTCGATCGCGGACTGGGCCAGATAATTGCGGAGAACATAGCAGGGGTTCACCCGGTTCATCCGATCGCGCCGGTCGTCATCGCCGCTCCCCTCGTCCTGCAGACGACCCCGGTACCGCGCAGCCCATGAGTCGAAGCGATCTCGATTGAGAAAATGCTCTCGCAGCCGCTCGTTCGCCGAGTCGGGCGCGCTGTTGAACCTGCCGAGCTCTCGAAACACGAGCGTGTAGTCCGCATGGCTTTCCTGCAGCATGGCGAGAAGTTCGCCGATCAATTCGTCATCGCCGCTTCGGGCTTCCCGGAGTCCCAACTTCAGGCGCATCCGGGCCAGGAACTCCGCCTCAAAGACCGGGGTATAGCGATCCAAGGCGTCCTTTAAGGCCTCCTTCGGGGCCATGGGCAGCAACGTCTGCGCCAGACAACTCAGGTTCCAGAGTCCGATGTACGGCTGCTGGTTGAAGGCGTAGCGCCCGTTGTGGTCGGAGTGATTGCAGACGAAAGCGGCGTCGTAATCGTCCATGAAACCGAATGGCCCGTAGTCGAGCGTGAGGCCCAGGATCGACATGTTGTCCGTATTCATCACGCCGTGAGCCCAGCCGACGGCCTGCCACTGCGCGATGAGCGTGGCCGTCCGTTCGACGACTTCCAGGAAGAAGCGCGCCACAGGGTCCGCCGAGCCGCGCAGGTGCGGATAATGGCGATCGATGACATAGTCTGTCAGCGTCCTCAGATGCTCGTGCTGCTTCCGGTAGTAAAAGACTTCGAACGTGCCGAAGCGCACGTGGGACGGCGCCATTCTCAGCAGCATGGCACCCGTTTCGACCTGCTCCCGGTACACTTTGTCGTCGCTGCCGATCAGGCACAGGGCCCTCGTCGTGGGAATACCCAGGCCGTGCATCGCTTCGCTGCACAAATATTCCCGGATGGTCGATCGCAGCACCGCCCGCCCGTCGCCATCACGAGAAAACGGGGTCATCCCCGCCCCCTTGAGGTGCAGATCCCATGTCCCGCCCCGCTCACCTATCGCTTCACCCAGCAGGATGGCCCGGCCGTCTCCCAGCTGAGGGACGTAGACTCCAAACTGATGGCCCGCATAGAGCATGGCCAACGGTTCCATCCCGGGCGCCAGCAGGGTCCCGCCGAACGTGCCCGCAAACTCCGGGCGCGTAAATTGCCCGGGATCGAGGTCGATGAGCGCGGCAGCAGAGAGATTGGCGTGGATCAACTGGGGCGGCGAGTGGAAGGGCGTCGGATTGAGCTTGGCGTAGAACGCCGCCGGAAGCCGCGCGTAGCTGTTGTCGAAAGGAAGTGTTTCAAGGGTATGACCGGGCATGGCGCAGCATGCCAGGACCGGCGTGCGGCTTTCAACCGCGAGTTGGTGTCGTCGAGCCTGTCGGGTGCTGTTCCATGGTCGGACTCTAGCGGCTGCCGGCCGGCGAGATTTCCCGATCGACCGTGAAGACGAAGACGCGCTCTCCCAGCTGGACGTCGATATCCGTGAAAAGACCCAAAATCTTTGCGCCCGTGATGTCGCTGACCTGTTCACAGAGTTTGTCGCGACCCTGAGCGATCAAGGTTTGGCGCAGCCGCTTGACCATGTCCACGCCTTCTGGAGTTTTGGCAAGTTGGCGCTCGGCGGGCGTGAGCACGCCTTTCAACCGGACCACGACGAGATCCCGGACGATGAAGGCCCGCACATCGTCGGGACCACGCCCCATGAACTCCTGTTCGAACTTGATGATGGCGTTTCGAATGGCGTTTTCCATGATGTGACCTTCGGCAACGACGCGTCGCGCACGCCTCCGGATTATAGAATTGCCCGGCCGCTCGAACAAGCAGTCCGGCCGCGCAGGACGTTCATAGGTCTTTCGGACCATTGAACGGCTGTCGAGTGGACTCATGCCGCGATTCATGCTTGACGCTGATCCGAACGCCGTATTAATGATGGGCGACGATTAGCCGCCCGACAGTGTTGCTCGTCCCGAATTTCGTATCGCAGACGAGCAGGATGTCCCGGTCGGCCGTCAGAGGCCGTAGGGCAGCCGGCAGTTCGAGCGAACGGCCGGTCGCAGTGCAAGCCAACCGCGGGGCTCGATCGAGCGTCGAGACACCCGGTTGGCTTTTCGTTTTTTTACGGGTGTGGGATGTGGACCTTGGCCGTGCTGCTCGTCCCGTTGCTGCCGCTGCTGACCACGCTGATGGTGGTCGCCGGCGGAGAGGCGGGGGTGCGTACGCGAATCAAAATCGCCGCGTGGCCGATCGGCGCCGCCTGTGTCGGCGCCGTGGCGACCCTCTATCTCGTGGCCACGCAAGGGCCGGTGACGATCCGCTTCTATGATCCCGCTTCGGCCGGTTCGTTCCCTCTGCCGCTCGGCTTCTACGTGGACCGGCTCAGCGCGGTCATGATGGTGCTGATCTCCGCCATCGGGACGATCATCTACGCGTACTCCATCCAGTACATGAGTCAGGAGCCGCACGAGCGGCGCTATTTTGCGCTGCTCGGCGTCGCCCTGTGCGTCTTGCTCTGCATGGTGTCCAGCGGCAACCTCCTCATGCTGTTCGTCTTCTGGCAGCTGCTTTCGTATCTGCTCTATCTCCTCATTCACAACCACACGCATGCCGCGACGCTGGAGAGCGCCTTCCGGACCTTCACCCTGCTGCGGACGGGAGACGTCGCCTTTCTCGCCGGTACAGCGCTGGCCTATGGGTTCTACGGCACGCTGGAGTTCCCCGAGCTGTTTGCGGCTGCCGTTCAGTCGCAGGCCGTGATCGCGCTGCTTCCCGGCGTGGAATGCAGCGGGGCCACGGTGGTCACGCTGCTCCTGCTGATCGGTGCCATGAGCAAGTCGGCGCAGTTTCCCTTCCACATCTGGCTGCCCCGGTATCTGTACGCCCCGACGCCCGTGACCGCGCTCCTGCATGCCGGCATCATCAATGCCGGCGGGTTCCTGATCAACCGGCTCGCCCCGCTGTTCGGCCTCAGCTCCACGACCCTGCACGTCGCCTTTCTGATCGGGACGCTGACCGCCGTCCTCGGTGCGACGATGATGCTGGCGCAAAACGACATCAAGAATATGCTGGGGTTTTCGACAATCGGGCAGATGGGGTACATGATCATGGAATGCGGCCTGGGCGCCTTCTCGCTGGCGGTGTTCCATTTGATCGCCCACGGCCTCTTCAAGGCCACCGTGTTCTTGAACTGCGGGAACGTCATCGGGAAAGCTCGACTGGAGCCGCATTTTCCCCATATCGAGCAGGAGGCGGAGGAGGACGGCTATTCGAGCCTGACCTGGGCGACCGGATTCGTCACGACCCTGCTGATCCCGTTGCTGATTCTGCTGCTGACGCACGGCGTCCTGCGCATCCCCTTGCTCGAAGCGCAGGGCACCGTGATCTTCCTGTTCTTCATTTGGATCACGTCCTCGCAGGCCATCTTGACCCTTACACGCCTGCGGGCCGTCGCATCATGGAAAGTATCCGCCGCGATGCTGCTGACCCTCTTGTTCGTCGTGTTCGTGTACCTCTTCGCCGTCGAGTCGTTCACGGCGTTCCTGTACCCCAACCCGGACGACGTCGCCTCCTATTTCAAGGCAGCGGAGCTGCCGAGCCGCCTGTTCGACATGATGATCGGCGCGGCAACCCTCATGACCGTTCTCGGTTGGTGCTACGTCTATCTCAGTGCTCACGGCCGATCCATCCCGATGCCGTCCTGGGTCCACGGCATCCGTCTCCGGCTCTATGTCTTCTTCTTGAATCGGCTCCACATCGACGAAGGCGTCCACCGTCTGGGCCAAGCGCAGCTCGCCGCAGTCCGGCGATTCGAAGAGCTCGCGCAAGGTCGGACGCCCTGATCGCGCTTGACGGCGGTCTGAAGGTCGTATTAATGGTTAGCCCCTGATGAGGGACTCGTGACGCTCACCTTGCTGGTACCGCTTCTTTTGCTCGCAGCCGCCTGTCTGGTGGTCTGCGGACCGGCCGCTTCCGAGCATGCGAGAGCCAAGGCGGCCGCCTATCCCATCGGAGCCGCGTTCCTCGGCTCCATCGCGACGCTGTACCTCGTGACGACCTCCGGGCCGCTTTCGGTCCGCTTTTACGATCTGTCCTCGATCGGCTCGTTCGCCATTCCGATCGGATTCTACGTCGACCGGCTGAGCGCGGTGATGATGACGCTGATCACCGGCGTCAGCGTCATCATCTACACCTATTCGACGGTCTACATGTATCAGGATCGGCATGCCCGCCGGTACCTGGCCATGATCTGCCTCACGGACTTCGTCCTGATCTGCATGGTGTCCAGCGCCAATCTCATGATGTTGTTTCTCTTCTGGCAGGTGCTCAGCTACCTGCTCTACGTGCTGGCCCACAATCACGCCCACGCGGGAACGCTGGCCGGAGCGTTCAAAACCTTCACGCTCCTGCGCGCGGCCGATACGGCATTTCTTGCGGGGATCGCACTCGCCTACCAATTGTACGGCACGCTTGAATTTCTGGACCTCTTTGCGCGGGCCGCCGACACGCCCGTCATGTTGTCCTTGTGGCCCGGCATGGAGGTGAGCGGAGCCACGGCTGTTACGCTCCTGCTTTTCGTCGGGGCGATGGGAAAATCGGCCCAGTTTCCGATCCACCTGTGGCTGCCGGGCTCGCTCTTCGCGCCGACGCCGGTGCACGCGCTCCTGCATGCCGGCATCATCAATGCCGGCGGGTTCCTGATCAACCGGCTCGCCCCGCTCTTCGGCCTCAGCTCCACGACCCTGCACGTCGCCTTTCTGATCGGAACGCTGACCGCCGTCCTCGGTGCGACGATGATGCTGGCGCAAAACGACATTAAAAAGACGCTCGGATTCTCCACGATCGGGCAGATGGGGTACATGATCATGGAATGCGGCCTGGGCGCCTTCTCGCTCGCGGTGTTCCATTTGATCGCCCACGGCCTCTTCAAGGCCACCGTCTTCCTCAATTGCGGCAACGTCATTCATAACGCGCGGCAGGAGCCGCATTTCCCGCACGTCGATCATCAGGCCGAGGAGCCGGGTCTGTCCCGTCTCACCTGGTTCACCGGGTCCATGACGACGCTGGTCATCCCGCTTCTCATTCTATTGGTCACGCACGGCGTCCTGCGCATCCCCTTGCTCGAAGCGCAGGGCACCGTGATTTTTCTCTTCTTCATCTGGATCACCTCGTCACAGGCGATCCTGACGTTGACGCGGCTGCGCCAGGTGGCATCCTGGAAGGTCTCGGCCGCCATGCTCATGACGCTGCTGTTTATCGTGTTCGTCTATCTGTTCGCCGTCGAGTCGTTCACGGAGTTTCTGTACCCCAATCCCGAGGAAGTCGCCTCGTACTTCCGGGCCGCCGATATTCCGGACTGGCTGTTCGACCTCATCATTGTGGCCGCCACGATTCTGACCGTCGCCAGCTGGGCCTATCTCTATATCAGCGCCCATGGGATGACGCTGCGGATGCCCCTCTGGGTCGAGAACTTGCGGATCCGCCTGTACCTGCCCTTCATGAACCGGCTCTACGCCGACGAACTCTACGCGCTGATCGGGCAGACGATCATGCGCCTGGTCCATCAGGTCGACAAACGAGAACGGGGCTGGTCGCGGTGATGGACGGCGCGCTGATATCGTGGCTGCTGGCCGGCATCCCCTTGCTGGGGGGTCTGGCCTGTCTGCCTTTCCGGTCGGATCCCGAACGGCTGAAACAGTCTGCCGTCGTGTGGACCCTCGTCAGCCTCGCCTCGGTCGCGGGATGCGCCTCCCAAATCGAGATGCCTGCTGAAGGACTCCTGCCGCTCTATCTTCTCCCGCTGGCCGCCACGATCTCGATCCTGGGCCAGCCGGTTCACGAACAGCACCGGCATTCATGGGTGTTGACGCTGTTCTTTCTCGGACTCGGCTTATCCGCCTTGAGCGGCGCGCCGCCGATCGCGCTCCTGAGCACCACCCTCCTCTTGGCTCTCGTCGCGAGCTTGCTCTATCGTCATCACAGCGCGCTCTGGCCCAGGTCCTGGTGGGGCATCGGCGCCTACGGGATCGGCGCCTTGTGCGCGGCCACGTCGGCCGCCGCCGATGCTCCATTGTCATCGGTCACCTCCCTGGTGGCCTGCGCGGTCCTGCTTCCCCTTGTACCCTTTCATGATGGGTATCTCACGGCACTGACGCGGTTGCCTGGCAGCCTGCCCACGTTCATCGTCGTGCTGCTCCCCGTCGTCGGTCTCCACCAGCTCGCGACGACGATACCCACAGTTCCGGATACCGCGGCCTGGACCGTGAGCCTCTTCGCCCTGGCGGGAGCGTCCTACGGCGCGCTCAAGGCGCTGGCGCAATCGCGGGTCCGTCTCCTGCTGGCCTACGGCAGTCTCTCGTTCTTTTCTATCTTCTGGTGGTTTGCTGCGGCCTCACGAACGGCGACGCCCCGGGCTGCACTCCTGGTCGGAACGGTGGGTCTGGCTACCGGCGGGCTCATGGTCGCCTGGCAAGTCGTCCGCACCAGGTACGGCGACGACGTGGATCCGCAAGCGATCAGCGGCCTGGCAACCGGCATGCCGCAATACGCGGTGTTGCTGTCCCTGCTGGGGCTGGCTGCGATGGGCCTCCCGCCCTTCGGCGTCTTTGCCGGATTCATGGGCCTGCTCCTGAGCCCGCCGCTTCCTTCCTTGGTCGGCCTGTTCATCACGCTCCTGGCATGGCTCGCCGCCTCCTGGTACATCATGCAGATGGTGCAACGGCTCCTCTTCGGTGTCCGGCGTCCCGAATTGCGATACACCGATCTGCTTCGAGCCGAGCTGGCTTCGCTCTTGATCGTCGTGTTGGTCCTGCTCGCATTGGGGCTGGCGCCGTCGACAGTCTTCGCCTCCGAACGAATCGCGCTCGGAGCCGTCCCCATCGGAGAATCGTCCACGTGGAATCGGTAGATCGCGCCACCAACATCGAATCGAGACGGATGGAATTGCGCGGGGTCGTTCGCCTCGCGGGGGAAGTCATTGCGCAATATTGGCCGATGCGGACATTCGTGCATCATAATCCGCTCCACAGCCTCGAATACCTTCCCTTCGAGGAAACGGTCCGGCGCGGAAAGCAGTTCATGGGCGGGAGCGGCTATCTTCCCGGCGATCTGTACCGTCATTACGTCCGGTCGGGCCGGATCAGCCCGGAACACCTGGATGACGCCTTGATCTCATTGACGCAGAACGCCCGCGTCACGATCGGCGCCCGCACCGTGACGCATGGCGAGGTGCTGCGCGTTTGTCTGACCGAAGGACTGGGATCGCCCTCCGTCGAACCTCTCGACAGCCAGTTGCCTGATCCCTGGCATGTGCTGATCGAACGACTGGCGGCTCGACTCGAATCGGTGCTGACCTATCCGGACCTGCGCACACGCATACAGGCCATCGTGGAGACCGATGAGGCGGCCTTGGGGCGATGGCTCACCCTGTCGCACTGGTGCGACGACACCTTGGGCACGCAGATCGTCCGCCAGATCAACGAACAACTCATCAAATGGTGCGAGGCCTTCCTGGACGAAGGACACGCCACCTGGGCCATGCCCGAACGCGAGAAGGGCCTGTACCAGGCGTGGAAGGCGATTGCCGCGCACGAGTGGTCGCCCTGCGGGATTGCCGATAGCGGCCGAAAAATCGCAGCCCTCCCCGAATTTCCAGAGGACGCTCTTCTGGAGAGTCTCGATCTCTTGGGTATCCCGTCCGAGCTCCGCCAGGATTACCTCTCCCTTCAATTGACCGCCCTCCCCGGCTGGGCCGGTTTCATCAAGTGGCGCGGCGAGGAACGAGACTATCCCTGGCAACAGGCCTATCCGGCGGGGCTCGTGAAGTTCCTGGCCATCCGCCTCTGGTATGCGCGCGAGCTTGTTCAGAAATCCTGCCGCGCGGAACTCGGCATCGACGGTCGCTACGACGCCGTCACCGCGTACATGCGCAGCCATCAGGAAGAGTACTACTTGCGGAAGCAGCGGGTCGCAGGGCGCCTGCCGGCCTTATACGCCGAAGAAGTCGACCGTCTCGTGCACAAGAAAAGCAACGGGTGGAAGGCGGTGCTCGATCGCTATCACATCGAAGTCGTTCCTCGGCAGGCGGAGGCCGCCCGCCGAGGATCGGCCAGAACCCTGCTGGCGCTGGCGCGGGCGCTGGATCTCGACCCGGAGCGACTTGTCGAAACCGCTCCCGATGCCCTGAAACAAGTGGTCCAATGGATCGAGGCCTTCCCGGAATCCGATCATGGTCCGGTCTGGCTCAAGGCACTCGAAACCAGCTATCAACGGTCTCTGCTGGAGCAGCTTCGTTCCCGGCCGCCCGGCGCCGAAGCCTCGACCCAAGTTCGCCCCTATTCTCAGTCGGTGTATTGCATCGACGTGCGATCGGAGCCGTTCCGACGACACTTGGAATCGACCGGGGCGCACGATACCTACGGCTTCGCCGGTTTCTTCGCCGCGTTCATCCGGTTCCGCGCCTGGGGGAAGGAACACGACACGGAACAGTTTCCCGTCATCATGCGCGCCAAAAACGAGGTCCGCGAGATTCCGCGCAGCTACCTCGACCACAAAGTCTCGACCCACCAGGCCCGCGCGAAATGGGTCCACGCCGGGCACACGCTCCTCCACGATCTCAAGGAAAACGTGGTGACGCCCTACGTCATGGTGGAATCCCTGGGATGGGTCTACGCGATTCCAATTTTTAGCAAGACGCTGTGGCCGTCCCTCTATCATCGATGGATGTCCTGGCTGCGGCGGCTGTTCGTCCCGTCCATCGCAACGACGCTCACCGTCGGGAAAATGGCCCCGGAAGAAACCGCGGAGATGCTGGCGGCGCAGCAACAAGCCAGGATCCGGACCGCGCTCGAAGAGCATACAGGGTTGCGCAAGTCCCGCATCACGCCCGTGCTCGTCGAGGGCTTGCGGCAGCGGGCGCTGAGCGGCACAGGAGAAGTCGATCAGGTACTCACGGGGGCGGCCGCGCAGGCGGGGCTGAGCGCGGAGACGCTCGACCGGGTCGTCGGGGTCCTGCAGCGGGAGTACGGCATCAGCGCGCGCTCCGCGTCCCATCAACGGGAGCGAATCACGCGCACCGGATTCACGCTGGATGAGCAGGTCCTGACCGTCGATACGGCCTTGCGGATGATGGGCTTGACGAAGAATTTCGCGCGGCTGGTTCTGTTTTGCGCGCACGGCAGCACGTCCGACAACAATCCCTACGAATCCGCGCTGGATTGCGGGGCCTGCGGCGGCAACGAGGGTAAGCCCAATGCGCGGGTCTTGGCCATGATGGCGAATAATCGAACCGTGCGGGAACGTCTGGCCAAGAACGGCATCGACATCCCGGCCGACACGCATTTTCTGGCCGGACAGATGGACACGACCACCGATCAGGTGACGCTGTTCGACTTGGAGGACGTGCCGCCGACTCATCGCGCCGATCTCGCCCGGCTGCAGGAAGACCTTCGGGAGGCGGCCGAGCTGACAAGCCAGGAACGTTGCGCGCGCTTTCCCGACCTCGAACCCCCACCGGTCGGTCAACAAGCGGTCGCGCATGTGCGAAGGCGCAGCACCGACTGGAGCCAGGTCCGGCCCGAATGGGGGCTCTCGGGCAACACGGCCATCATCTTCGGTCGCCGGGAGCTGACCAAGGGCCTCGATCTGAAAGGCCGGGTCTTCTTGCACTCGTACGACTACCAAGAAGACCCGTCCAATCGCCTCTTGGAGGTGCTGCTGACCGCGCCGCAAGTCGTGGCGCAGTGGATCAACATGGAGCACTACTTTTCCATCACCGACAACGAGGTCTACGGCAGCGGAAGCAAGATCTACCACAACGTCGTCGGGCGGCTCGGAATCATGTCGGGACCCTGGAGCGATCTTCGCCTCGGGCTGGCGCGACAGACCGTCATGAACGGGGACCTCCCCTATCACGAGCCGATGCGGCTGTTGACCATCGTCGAGGCGCCGCGACCACGCATCGAGAAACTGATCGGACGGCACGAGGTGCTCCAGCATTTCTATCACAATGAATGGGTCCATCTCGTCGCGCTCGATCCCGAGGATGCAGTATGGTATCGGTATCGCCCAAACGGGGG
>Ga0268299_1003407_pt1 | contig 14729 bp, 12 predicted proteins | sample NOBtaG_FD_193484 | JGI IMG/M metagenome (GOLD analysis project Ga0268299, IMG submission 193484) | Activated sludge microbial communities from bioreactor in Nijmegen, Gelderland, Netherland - NOB reactor | ecosystem: Engineered > Bioreactor > Aerobic > Activated sludge | place: Netherlands...
ATCCCTTACACTATCGGCGATACCGTCAGCAATGGAGTGCCATCGGCAGGTGCAGGCAACATCGAACAGCGGGGCGGGCGTGACCGCTACACCTTCTCGGCAACGGCGGGCGACCTCATCACCTTCGATTGGGGCAACAGCCAGGGCGCGACCTTCATCTGGAGTTTGATCGATCCGCGCGGTGTCCGCATCCTTACTCCCAGTTATGTCACCGATCAATTGCTCTATCTGCCCGTCTCCGGCTCTTACACCCTCACCGTTTGGGCTGAAGCACAGGGCATGGGAACCTACAGCTTCCAGGCTACCGCCAACTAACCTTCGCCGCCGACGCCTATTTTCAAATGGTGCGTCGGCGGCACTCCTCTTTCACAAGGACGCCGATCCCCAGCAAAAACGACTCACGCCTTGACCCGTGATTCGACGCTGATGGGTTCGGCTGCCATTTCCGGCTGGCGCGCCTCCCACAGCAGCTTGACCACCACCAGCGTAATCAGGATTGCGCCATAAACGCACAACGATTGCAGCAGGCCGCCGACCACGCTCAGGCTGGCGGTTTCGGCCTCGACGTTATAGCCGATCAAGCGCGGAATCCGAAATGGCTGTGACAGCAGAACAAAGCCAACCAATGCCATACCGATCAGCCCGTAACTGGAAAAATTCGGCACATTTTTCAGGCGTTCCGAGAGCAGGCTAACCAGAATCGGGATAAGAAGCAGCCCCCACACGTAATAATGCGTCCAGCTATTGGGACTCGCCAGCGGGAACAGCATGACCAGCAGGCCATATTCCAGCACCGTCGCGTTTTCGTTTGGGCCACGCGAACGCGGCGCGAGATATAGGGTCAAACCCGCCAGCGTCAGACTCAAAACGGTTGAAACCAGTGCTGCCCAGGGGTGGATCGTGTTACTGAGTAGGATCGAAAAGCGCGACAGCATCCCCCGCAGCGATTGATTATCGAACCAGGCCAACGAAAAATGCCAGCGATGAAGAATCACGGTCAGCGACCCCAGATAGGAGGCCAACAGGTCGCGCTGGAGCAGCACATCGGGCAGGATCAGCAGCAAAAGCGTGAACAGAATCGTGTAAGCCGCAATGCGATATTCGCGCTTCCAGAGCAGATAAACCACACCTGCGGCAGGCACAACTTTGATGCAAATCGCGACAGCCAGACACAACGCCGCCCAGCGGGGTCGATTTCGCTGCCAGAGCCAGTAGGCCGCCGCGATGAGCATCAAAAGCAGCATCGAGACGTTGCCCAGCTTGAGGTTGGTGTAGACCGGATATGCGCCCAGTGCCAGCGCCGCGATCAAAATTAACTGCCAGCGATTGAAACGATAATGGACGATCCGCACCGAAAGCCACAGAGCAACAGCGAAAAAAATCTGATTGGCGATCACCCAGATTTTGCTGGCGGTATACAGGCTTTGATGCGACAGCGGCAAAAACAGCAGCGCAAAGAGGGGCGGGTACTGGTAGGGCGCTAAAACGCCGTTTTGTTCGGGAATGAAGGTGGTATAGATATTCTGGTTGAAAATAAGCGCGCGTCCGGCGGCATATGGCCCCATCACATCACGCAGGATCAAGGCTTGATCGGTCAGCAGTTGCATCACCGTCCAAGCGTAATTGCCAAACGCAAGCATAAAACCGCCGATTAACAAAAAGCGCAAGGCAGTCCAGGAGGTAAGCATATGTTATCACATCCTTTTCCCCCTGACATCGGTTGGCTAATTTTCAGCTCTCAATGGAGCTTAACCAGCAGCACATTTGACCATTATACGAGATGAGTTGTGGTTAAAGACATCACCCCATCATACCATATTGAATAATCTACCTGGATTATTATCGGGAGTCAATTTTATGTTTTTGCAGTGGCGCAGTTTCTCATCAACGGGGCGAACAGGCGGATTCAGCCGTGTGAGTGCGGGCATTGGAGGCCGGGATTTCATAAAAAAATGACCCCACTTTTATCCTTACCGAAAGGAGCGTCGTCGGGTCATGTTCTTACAAAAGGTCGTTCTTTTCGACACTCTACATTATTGCTGTGTCCCGCAAAAAATTCGGATATGAGGCTTGCTTTCCTCCCCTCTCCATCAGCTTGCGAAATGGGGATGCAATCTCAGTGTTTTACTGAGAGGGGTCGAGGGAGGGATAAACCCAACTCAATATGGGACACAGCAATGATTCGCAACTATCTACTCCGTCGCCAGCGAGATATTCGCGCAGGTATCGCCGCATTGTTCGATCACGGCGAAAACCGCATCAATGGTCGGCTCTGTCGTTTTGACCTGGGTGCCATCGGTCAGCGTCAGCGTGACATCCAGCGATTGCGCCTGGAAAATCGTTGTCACTTCGCCGTTGAGGATCATATTTTGCGCATCTTCCCACAAAACCGTCGTGATCTGCGGCCCGCGATTGCCAATCGTCAGCGACATCATCAGGTTATCGAGCAGGGACAGATTGGGCGTGAAAGCCTCTGGCGCGAGGTCGTTCAACATGGCGGCGGAGTCGGCAATGCTGGCGGTCACGTCGAAATTGGGTTCTTCTGTCCCGACTTCATCTGGCAGGCTGTCCGTGCGAACCGGGAAGGTCGCCGAAACGTAATACTGTCCATCGCTGGTCATGCCCTGGAAGGTGTAGAGCAGGTCGGCATTGACAATGGGCATCGCCGCCTGATGGAACGCCGTCAGGTAACGGACACCGCTGCCGCCAGGGAAATCGAGATATTTGCTCTGCGTCCAGAGTACACGCCCCGCGTTAATGAGGGGCAGATACGGCGGCCTGTCGTCCAGCGCAGGACGTATTTCCAGCAGCGTCCGCAGCGCATCAATTTCGGCGTTCACGGCATCGATATTCATCGCTTCAAAGTCCGCTACCGGATAGATGACAATCTGCGGCGGGAAAACGGCGGCATCGCTGGCAAATTCAAAGCGAACGTGTTCCGGCGCGGGCGACCAGAACGGCACGTCATCGGATTCGGCGACAAACGGAACGACTGTCCCTGCTGCTTCTCCCAGCCCTAACGCCGGATCAGCCGTAAACGTGACATCCTCGACGGTGAGGGCTGTAGCCGCTGGCACAGGCGTTTCAGTCGATTCGACGACGGCAACCACGCCGCAGAATCGCCCAACATCGCCCTGACGCGGATAACGGAAATCGTAGGTCTGGCCTTTGTAGGTCAGCAAAAACTGATACCCCGGCGTGACCACCTGGGCGTAATTCTGACCGACTTCCGGGCAGCCCATGCTGGCATCGTTAAACGACTCGGTACTCCACTGGTAGGAATCCAGATCATCCAGCGTGACCGTCTCGCCGACTTCCGCGCTCAAATCTGTCAACGCTAAGTCGATTTTCGCGGGCGGCGCATCCTGAGCTGCGAGAAGCTGTGCCCCTGTCAGCAGCAGCATCATTGCAAATAGTAACCATCGTTTCATATCAAATTCCCCTTTATTGCGATTCAGGTTACAAACATGCGTCATTGTAACCGCATCATTCGCATCTGAAAAGTTTGATTCGTATAAGAAATTCGGATTCGTAAAGTACGTCGTGCATGAGCGATTTCAACGCGCAGCCACAGGGGTTTTATATTTTCATGCGTTCATCGAACTCCTCACGAGTCATGCCAAACAGCACTTCATCATGGTATTGTCCGTTGAAGAAACTATTGCGCCGGATTCTGCCTTCTTCGATAAATCCAAGTTTGTGGTGCATCCGAATCGATGCCTCGTTGATATGGACACAGGCCGAATTGCATTTTTGATAGCGTTGTTCCCAAAAGCCATATTTGAGCAGGGTACGCACGGCATCGACGGCAAAGCCATGTCCACGAAAATCGCGATAAACGGTGACGCCAAAACCAAACGTCCCATTTTTCTGATCGCGGCTGTGTAACGTCACCCAGCCGACGGTGACGCCGTCCAGAGTTTCTATCGCGAACCGGATCATGCCATCATCCTTGCAGCCGGCTGTCTGCTCCAACCATTCTTTCTGAAGCTCCACCGACGTAGGCAGTTCAACGCCGTCCTGAACAAGCTGCCGGGTTGGGCTGTCCAAAGATGCGGCGAAACGCAACTCGGCATCTTCCATGCGGAATGGGCGCAGTCTGGTTCTTTCGCCTTGCCAGAAATAGTCTGAATAGTCGGGTACGGTCATTTTTTACCTTTGTACTTTCTCATCAGCGCTCAATCTCGAATATTTGCAGATGCCTGCTTAACCAAAACGCACGTCATTTAACGCCGAATGGTGTTGACTGCCCGCTCCACAAACAGGTGCAGCTTTTCGCACATGTTTTTTTCGGTGATGGCGTCTAGCCCCCACCCGCCGAGATGGGGTGCATGACGCAGGGCAAGGCTGATGTCCCAATATGGCAGGCGCGTGAAATCGATGGCGTTAGCGGCTTGATAGCGGCGCGTGAAATTGTCCATCGCCTCGACGCCGAGCGCCCACAAAGTTTCGAGGCGGATATTGGCGACATCGACCAGCGGATCACCTAGCGCGGCGTCCTCCCAATCGATGATGGCGGCAAGCTGACCGTCGCGCCACAACATATTTCCAGGCCAGAAATCGCCGTGCAGCAGGCCGGAGGGATTGACCTGCGGCGGTGCGGCTTCCAAAATCCGTTCGGCGTCGCGCCAATCGTCCAATTTTTCAAGACGTGCCAGCACCCGCTGCGGTAAAAATTCCAGATTCGCCGGATCGACGCGGTGGATTCTGGCGAGATGGGTCGCAATCTGGCGGAAATAATCGTCGAGATTGGCGGGCGCAAATTCGGTCTTGCCATCGACAAATTCGACGACAATGACGGGGCGATCAAAAATTTCGCCGGAGTCATCGACAAAAATTGGCGCGGGGGCAGCCACGCCCGCATTTTTCAGGATGCGCATGAGTTGAAATTCGTCGGCTGCGACGCGCGGATTCAAATTAAAATCGACATCGCCGTGCCGCCGGACGATCATTTTTTGCGTACTACCGTCGGCGCGCTCAATCTCCAACGCCGTGATCTGCGCCGAGATTCCGCCTGTCAGCGTCCACGCGCCCAGGAGCTTGCTCTGCGGGTCGATTTTTTGAACCAATTTTTCAAACATTCACGCCAGCCCTTTGAGCCACGATTTTTCCTGATGACATTCACGCCAGCCCTTTGAGCCACGATATGACATTCATGCCAGCCCTTTGAGCCACGATTTTTTCTTGGGGAACAGCACATCCAGCAGCACCGATGCTTTGGCATTGGGCCACACGTCCGGCAGAATCGCGCGGATTTCGCCTGCGCTGTGATGCCCAAAGACGACATTCCAGAGCATGTGCCAGGGAAACGACACATCGTAGCCGCCCTTCCCTGTCATGGGCGTGATGTCGGTCAGGCGTCCGCGTTCAAACGTGATGTTGATACCTGTCAGATCGTAAAAACCAATTTTTAAATTACCACTATAGCGATGCGCGCCGCTGCCTTCCAAGCGCCGTTCAAGGACGGGCTGGATGTGCCGCAAAAACGGAATCGTATCCGGCACACGCAGATACCAGGGATAATCGGGCGCGCGGACAACGCCGCCTTTGGTAGCCTGAATCAGCGTGTCGATGGTTTCGTTTACCCCAGCGCTGAAAACCAGCAGCGCCGGACATTCGCCATAGCGTGCCAGCGCCCAGCGCTTGATTCCGCGCATGGTGTCGCCAAATGTTTCCAGATAGGAGGATTGGTCGCCGACGACATAGCCCTTACACTCGACGAATTGTTTTTTGGGCAGATTCGCGCAGAGTTCCAGGTAGCCCACGCCCTTGCCTGCCGCGTTGACGATGATCTGAAAATCCATCGCCCGCCAGGAATCGGGATGATGTCCGGCGATCTCGTAGCGCCATTCCGCCACAGATCGCTGATCGGTCAGCAAACGTCCCCGCGCCATATGGTCGTGCCATTCGGCTAACTGCGGAATATCTTCCAGCGTCGCAGGCCGCAGCGTAAAGGCCGGATTCACGTCGCGATCCTCAAGCGCATTCAGCGGAAATGCCGCATGTTCTTCGCCCAGGTCAACCGCCATCGTGTAGCCGAACTGGCGATAAAAATGCGGAATGCCCGTGATAACCTGCAACTGATGCCCCAGCGCGGCACTGCGTTCGTGCATCACGGTAAACAATTCGCGCATCAGCCCACGACGGCGATAATCCGGGTTCGTCCCGCACAGTTCCGGGCGTCCCACCGAGATCGGAATATTTTCATAGCGCCAGGTTTGCGGGATCAACAGTGCGGCGGAAGCAATCACATCATCGTGCGCCGGGTCAACAATGATAAAAATATCGTCGGGCGTCGTGGTGGGGTGCGCGCTCATCAGGTCAATGACCCACGATTCGACCCGATATTTGTTGACCAGCGACAGCCCTTCCCCGTTCACATCGGCATAAAATTGTGGCAGGCGTTCGCGGTCACTGGCATAATTTTCGCTCAGGGTGCGGAGCACGAGTCCATTCGCGAGTAGTTTTGCATGATTTATTTGCTCTCAAAAGCTGCATAAGACGGTCAATTTTGAACCTTTGTGAGCCATTATACACGAATGATCTGGCACTTTGAGGGGAAAGCATGAACGAAATCCACCAGCACACCGCCGATGTCGTCCGCGAATTTGCGCTTTCGCTCCCCGGCGCGCACGAAGATTTCCCCTGGGGTGAGCGCGTCATCAAAGTGAACAATAAAATTTTCGTCTTTTTCGGGCTGGAAGGCGAAGAAAATTTCCGCTGCACGGTTAAGCTGCCGCAGTCCGGCGAACTGGCGCTCAAGCTGCCCTTTACGCAGCCGTCGGGCTATAACCTGGGCAAAGCGGGCTGGGTCTCGGTGCGCGTGCCGCCGGAGGATGCGCCGCCGCTGGACACGATTCTGGATTGGGTCGAGGAGAGCTACCGTGCCGTCGCGCCGAAAAAATTGTCGGCGCAGATTGGGGAGAGCCGATTGGGGTAGCATCATCCCCCTTATTTTGGATTGCCCTCGCTCAAAATAGTGCGCTATACTAACCTCATATCGCCGCGCCAACTGTCGAGGGGGACTCTCACCATGTCCAGACAACGCATTGACGTGTTCGTCAGCAGCACGATTGAGGATTTGAAAGATCACCGCGCTGCCGTGCGCGACGAGATTTTGACCTTTCCAGAATGCCGCCCGATCATGATGGAATATTTTCCGGCGATGGATGCTAACGCAGTCAAAGTGTGCTTGGATGGCGTCGATGCTTCCAGAATTTATATCGGCATCTATGCCTACCGCTACGGCTTTTGCCCGAAAGACAGCGAAATTTCGATTACCGAAATGGAATTCAATCAGGCGACGAAAAATGGCATCCCGCGCTTATGTTTTCTGGTTGACCCCAAATTTGACGGTTGGGACGAAAAATTAAAGGACGCTGAACCCAACCAAACCAAATTAAGTGACTTCAAAAAACGGATTGACGCCAGTATGGTGCGGGCGACATTCACCACCCCGGACAGCCTCGCAAAAGCCGTTGGACGCGCACTACGAGCCGCCCTGCCCGCAATCCTAACACCTGATGAAAAAGTACCCACACCCTACCCCTGCCAGCGCATCCCCAAACCCGCCATTTTCGCCGGACGTGTCAAAGAATTGGACGACCTGAAAAAAGCGCTCGAAGGCGACCAACCCGTCGCGATTACGGCGCTAAAGGGAGTCGGCGGCATCGGCAAGACACGCTGGCGCAGCAGGTCGCATACGAAATGGACGAAAAATTCGGCCTCAAGCTCTATGCGACGCTCGGCGAAAAATTTGACGAGTCACGCCTCTCCACGATTTTGCGGGAGTGGTCGCAGCAGGATTTTGCGCCGGATGTCTCGATTGACCAGATGATCGCCATCACCAAAAACGTGCTGACCAACGCCGAGTGTGGCGAAAACGTTCTGGCGCTGATCGACGATGTGTGGGCGGGCGAGTCGATGCGCAGCGCCCGCCGACTCCGCGATGCCCTGCCCGACGGCGCGCGCATTCTGATTACCACGCGCTCAGAAAAGGTCGCCGCCGATTTGAAAGCGCGCAGTCAACGCCTGCCGCACATGCCGCCGAACGAGGGCGCGGATTTGATGCTGGAACATCTCAAAGACACGTCCGCCGCCGAGTATCGCGAAAAATTGGAGGAATTAAGCGGCATCCTGGGCGGGCATCCCCTGGCACTGACGTTGGCTGCGCGCCTGCTCCGGCAGCATTTCACGCCGCGCGACCTGGACGACACGATCAAAACACTGCGTGAGGGGATGGACAAAGGCGATTCGTTCGAAAACCTCGAACTCGATGTGGACGGCAGCGACGAAAAAGAGGACAGTGTGAGCGTGACGCTGAAATTGACGCTGGATCGGCTCGGCGGAAACGACGCCGAAATACGCGCACTTCGGCAGCAGCAGTTCCGGGCGTTGGGCGCGCTGCCGCCGGATTTTCCATTCAGCGGTCAATATATTGCTGCGCTGTGGGAGGGTGAAGATCGAAAAGGTCTGCGCGAACTGATGTCCGAAGGGCTGCTAGACGACGCCCCACGCCCCGAAAAAGCGCCTGCTGACAGCGAATGGTACACCCAGCACCGCCTGCTCCGAGCGTATGCGCGCGGCCTCGCCCGCGAAGCCAACGAACTCGATGCCGACTTCAACCGCTACGCCGACGTGGTGATCGAAATTGCCGAAAAATTTGACGAACTGCCGCCGGAAGAATGGGGCGCGCTGGAAGCCGATTTGCCGCACGTTCAAGTGGTAGGTGACACGTTAGTCCAGATGCACAAAACTGTGCCAGATGACACCGATTTGCAGACGCGGGTGTCGAATTTTACTATAAACATCACACAGTATCTTGCTAATCGCCGTGAGGTACATAAGGTAGACTGGCTAAAAATAGGACAAGATATTAATCGCATACGCGGTAATCAAAAGCTCGAATCTGTTTTTTTGAATGAGTTGGGTGTTTATTTCAATGCTATTGGGGAAAGACAAAAAGCTTTAGAACACTTTGAACAAAGATTAGTGATTGATCGTGCAACAGGCGATCAGGCAAGTGAGGCTGTAACACTTAATAATGCTGGTGAGGTCTATCGGAAACTGGGCAATACGAAACGAGGGCTGAAATATTATGAACAAGCTCTATCCATATACCAAGCACTAGGTGATCGTGGCAGCGAGGCAGGAACTCTGAATAATATTGGTTTATTATGGTCAGATGTTGGCGAAACTTATCTGGCTTTAGAATATTATGAACGGGCATTACCGTTAATGAGGGTGGCAGAGAATTTAATTGGCAAAGGAACCATTCTTAACAACTTGGGACTAATTTACGATGATTTAGGAGAGAAGGAAAAAGCACTTGACTTCTTTCAGCAGGCTTTAGACCTAAGCCGTACTCTTGGAGATCTCTCTGGAGAAGCCGGAACTTTAACCAACATAGGCAATTTATGGTTGTCTTTAGGGGAGACACAAAAGGCACTATCTTATCATGAGTTAGCGTTACCAATAGCGCAAGCCGTTGGGGATCGGGATAGCGAAGCAGCTGCACTTACTGGTATAGGTTTTGCATGGTCCGCTCTAGAGGATAGATTGAAAGCGTTAGAATATTATGATCAAGCACTGATTTTGATGCGAACCGTAGGAGACCGTAAGGGTGAAGCAACAATGCTTAATAACATTGGGCAAACGTGGAATAAATTAGGAGAGAGGGAGAAAGCGATAGGATTTTATGAGCAAGCGCTGATATTGCGACAGGCAGTAGAAGACCCTAGTGGTGAAGCAAAGACACTTAACAATATAGCGAATATCTACTCTCAGATTGGTGAATTGGAAAAAGCAGTAAAAGTTGTGGAGAAGATTATCCTGATTTTTCAGCAAACAGGTGAGGCATCTTTCGAAGCTGGCAGCCAAATCAATATGGCTATTTATTTGTGGCGTTTAAATCGGATTGACGAGGCCATCGACTACACACGTCAATCCATCGCCATTTTGCAAAAATATCATCTACCACAGGACGCCGCAGGGCAAACGCTTGAACAGCACAAGGCGTTTTTGCAGCGGTTGGAAGCGCAAAAGAGCGGGCAATCCGCCCCACAGCCCTCTCGCGAAGAAATCATGATGATGCTGGTCAATCTGTATCGCGAACAAGGCGCGGACGCTGTACGCACGCTTTTGCAGCAGCAATCCGGCGGGGATGCGGAGCAAATTGAGGCGCTGCTCACGCAGATCGCGCAGGCGGCGGGGGAATGATGTTAAAATAGCGGTAGAGTGAGAGGAAATTTGCTATGCAGGACACCTCGATCATCGTCAAAGACTCGGAGATTCTCGGCGGTACACCTGTGTTTCGCGGTACGCGCGTCCCTGTGCAAAACTTGATCGATTATCTTGCAACGGGCGAAACGATTGACACGTTTCTGGATGATTTCCCGACGGTCAAGCGCGAACAGGTCATCCAGTTCTTAGAATTCGCCGGGACTGTCGCCGCACATGAAGATTCTCATTGACGAATGCCTACCGCGTAAACTCAAGAATGCGCTGCCAGAGCATGAAGTAAAAACCGTCCCTGAAGCCGGATGGGCAGGCAAAAAGAACGGTGAATTGCTGCTCCTGATGGTCGGCACATTTGATGTGTTCATCACGATTGACAGTAATCTGGAATATCAACAACAGCTTCAAAGCCTGTCTGTCAGCTTCGTTGTCCTGTCCGCGAAAAATAATAAGCTGGACACGCTGATGCCATTAATGCCAGCCGTTCGGAAAGCTCTACAGACCCTTCAACCGGGTCAAGTCGTCATCATCACGGAGTAATTGCTGTTCTTTGTCTGTCGCTATCGCCCAAGCGGCGGGGGAATGATGCGCTATTCCGCCTTCACCAACCGGGCGCGCATGAGCCGCACGTTATACGGCCCCCACTGCGACATATTGAAATAAATCGTTTCGCCGTCGCTGCCCCAGGGATGCAGATACGCGCCATAGAGAGCGGGATAATCGTTGGCGGAAACGACATCCAGCGGGTCGCTCCAGGGGCCAGTCAACTCCGGCGCTTCGCGGATCACAATCGCGCGGCGCGGTTCGTCCAGATAGGTCATGATCCAGCGATCCAAATAAGCGTTCCAGGCCACCGAAAGCTCACCAACGGGCGCGTCCGCGATCTCCACCGCTGAGTCGATGTCCTCGACCCAATCGCTGCCATCCCAATAGGTGTAAGCGGTCATATCCAGAATTTGATCGACAGGCACACGCGCCAGCGCCACACCGCCAAATCGCCCGCCGTGAATGCCAAAAATCGTGACAAAATTTTCGTCTTTGACCAGCGCGGCCTGCCCAAAATTCGTATCGCCGTCCCAGATCGCATCGTCGGGCTGAGTCCAGGTTTCGCCGCCATCGTCGGAGTACGCCCAGCCGGAGCGATTCAGCGTCCATTGTCCCGGCGGCCCCCACTCGCCCACCGCCATGTAGTGCAGGAACATCCGGTCATCAATCGCGATGCCTGCCGTCGGGATGATCGTGACATCATCAAAATTTTTGGTCAGGACGGGGCGGGCGCGACCATTTTTGTCGGCGATCATGCCGTCGAAGGTGATGCCGTCGTCTAAATCGCGGTCTGTGGTGTAGGCCAGGGCGTTATAGCGCCAGTTTGCGCCGCCTGCCCCGCCACCCGCCGGACGACAGCAGCCAAAGGTATCGCCAAACGCGATGTAGAGCGTCCCGTTCAGGTCGAACATGCTGCCCAGGTCAGTACCGTCGATGCCGTAATTTTCATCCGTTTGATTCACCGAGTCCGGCCCCGTGACCCAGGCGACAAATTCGACATCTTCGACGCCGGAAAGCGCGCGGTTATCCTGGGCAGCGGTCATGGTGAGCGTCCCTATCGATAAAAATAGCAATAGGAGTAAAAAACAGCGCATTTTTGTTTCCTGTTTCCAATCAACGACATACCGAAAATTTCATTATACCTTACAGCGCATTCCTTGAACGCCATCGATTAAAATCGACGGCTGCCGGAATTCAAACCCACTAAAGGGGTTATTAAAAGCAAAACCAGATTCCTAATAAGTCCTTTTAGTGGACTTGGATTAACCTAGCTGGCGGTTTTAACCGTCAGCGACAAACGACTCGAAAAAGTTGCGCATCGGGTTACAATACAGGCTTCAAAATACAGAATCTGTACCCGAATTTTCTATCCATCATTTCAGGACACCCAACCTATGGCCTCTGAATCAATGATCGCCCCTGCCCCGCTTGCTCCACTGGCGGCGGCGCTGCGTCAAGGCGAAATCGACCTGTTGGACACGATTGAGCGCACCTGTGACCGACTCGACGCGGTGAATCCGCACGTACAGGCGCTGCTGCCGGAAGCCAATCGCCGCGCTCGGCTTCGCGGAGAGGCCGAAGCGCTGATGGGGCAGTATCCGCTGCCCGAAAATCGCCCGCCACTTTACGGCGTTCTCATTGGCGTCAAAGATATTTTTCGCGTCGATGGCTTTGAAACGCGGGCGGGTTCGCGGCTTCCGGCGGCGCTGTTCGAAGGCGCAGAGGCGGCCTGCGTCACGGTATTTCGCAAAGCTGGCGCGCTCGTCCTCGGCAAAACGGTCACGACAGAATTTGCCTATTTTGAACCCGGCGCGACCCGTAATCCGCACAATCTCAATCACACGCCGGGGGGTTCGAGCAGCGGTTCAGCGGCGGCGGTGGCGGCGGGGCTGTGTTCGCTGACCATCGGGACACAGACGATTGCGTCGGTGATCCGGCCAGCGGCGTTTTGCGGGGTGGTCGGCTTCAAACCCAGCTACGCGCGGATCAACCCATCGGGCGTGATTTTTATCGCGCCGTCGCTCGACCATGTGGGCCTGTTTACGCAGGATGTCGCGGGCATGAATCTCGCCGCATCGGTGCTGTGTAAAGATTGGCAGCCTGAAGTGTCTGAGCGGTTGCCTGTGCTGGGTATTCCAACGGGCGATTATCTCCAGCAGGCGTCGCCGGAAGCGCTGCAAGCCTTCGAAACGCAAGTCAAAAAATTGGAAGCGGCGGGCTATACGCTGCGGCGCATCCCGATGTTTGAGAATATTGCCGAGATTACGCAGCAGCACCGCGCGCTGATGGCGGGCGAAATGGCGCAGGTTCATCGCGACTGGTTCGCGCAATATGGAGCGCTGTACCGGCCTCATACGCGCGAATTGATTGAACGCGGGCAGCGGGTCAGCGCCGATGAGATGAATTTCAGCCGTGATGCGCAAAACCACCTGCGCCGCACCTTGCAACACCGGATGGAGGCTGACGGCGTTGACCTGTGGATCAGCCCAGCGGCAAAAGGCACCGCGCCGGAAGGCATTGCCTCAACGGGCGACCCGGTGATGAGCTTCCCCTGGACATTCTCTGGCCTGCCAACGGTTTCGCTGCCTGCGGGTTCGAACGCTGCCGGACTGCCGTTCGGGCTGCAATGTATCGCCGGGTACATGCAGGATGAAAGGATGCTGGCGTGGGCGGAGGGAATTGCGGGGGTTTTCAATTAGCGACCAGGGACAACGCCGGAAAATTGTGGTCGATTTCGCAATGGGATTTCGTGGTAGGGGCATGATATATCATGCCCGTACAGGGTGGCAGGCATTTTGGGTTTGATGCGTTTGCCTTTTCGGAATTGGGCATTCCGGCGGCTTGCTGATACACTTTGCGGTCAGGGGAGTCGGTCATTTTTTAGGACATTATTCCTCGTAGGGGTGCAATATATTGCGCCCACAGATACGTGGGGATAAGCGCCATTTTTTATAACCATTGACCGCAGCATCGTGACGAATACACACATCATGACGAAAACGCATACGGAATCCAATTACCGCTGGTACATTCTGATCCTGGCAACGCTCACCAACGCGCTCGGCATCGCCCTGCCGACGATGGCGATGCCTGTTTTATTCGACGAAATTTCGCGCGACCTCGGCCTCGATCTGGTGCAGATCGGCGTCATCTGGGGCATCGGTTCGCTGTCCGGCATCGCAGCTACGCTTATCGGCGGCGCGGTGGGGGATCGATTTGGCGCGCGGCGGGTGTTGATTGCTATCTGCGTGTTGGCGGGCGCAGCAGGTGCTTCGCGCGGGCTGGCGCACAATTACGGGACGCTGGCTGCCAGCATGTTCCTGTTCGGCCTGATCCCGCCGATGATCCCCATGAATTCGGTCAAAATTTGCCGCACCTGGTTTCCGGCGCACCAGCTTGGGCTGGCAAACGGCTTCCTGTCGATGGGCATGGCGTTGGGATTCATGCTCGGCGCGGCCTTGAGCGCGACGGTTGCATCGCCCCTGCTGGGCGGCTGGCGCAACGTGATGCTGGCCTACGGCATCCTGGTCATGCTGCTCGCGATTCCCTGGTTTTTGACACGGACTGCGCCTGTCACCGAAACGAGCGGCATTCAAAAATCGCTGGGACAAACCCTGGCTTACGTGTCGCGCATTCGCAAATTATGGCTGCTCGGTTTGGCGATTCTGGGCGTCGGCGGCTGCATCCAGGGCGCGCTGGGCTATCTCCCGCTCTATCTGCGCAGCGTCGGCTGGCCTCAAGCGGAGGCGGATTCAGCGCTTTCGATTTTCCATCTGGTGAGCATGATCTGCGTCATCCCCATCGCGCTTTACTCAGACCGCATCGGTTCGCGAAAAAAGATTCTCATTCCGGCGACCTTGTTTATTATCCTGGGCGTCGGCTTCCTCTCGGCGGTCAGCGGCGGGACGGTCTGGCTGGCAGTCGCCATTGCGGGCTTCGTGCGCGAC
>Ga0268299_1003408_pt1 | contig 14727 bp, 16 predicted proteins | sample NOBtaG_FD_193484 | JGI IMG/M metagenome (GOLD analysis project Ga0268299, IMG submission 193484) | Activated sludge microbial communities from bioreactor in Nijmegen, Gelderland, Netherland - NOB reactor | ecosystem: Engineered > Bioreactor > Aerobic > Activated sludge | place: Netherlands...
CGCGGCGATCAATATCTGGATTTCATTGTACAGACGGTCAAACCGCTGATCGATGCCAGCTTTTTCACGCTGGCGGAGCGCGAACATACAGGCATCCTCGGCTCGTCGATGGGTGGCCTCATCAGTCTGTACGGATTTTTCAATCGCCCGCAGATTTTCGGCATGGCAGGCGCGATGAGTCCGGCTTTCTGGTTCGGGGAGCGCGCGATTTTTCCGTATGTGCAAGACGCGCCCTATGTGCCGGGAAAAATTTACATGGACGCCGGGACGCTGGAAGCACGCGGGCGGCAGCTTATCTCGCGCAAATATGCGTGGTCGGTAACAGGCGCGGCGCAGGAAATGCGCGATTTGCTGGTGAGCAAAGGCTATCGCGACGGTGACGATGTTCTTTACGTGGAAGAAGAAGGCGCACCGCATCACGAGTCGGCCTGGGCGCGGCGGCTGCCGAATGCGCTGCGGTTTTTGCTCGGCTAGGTTCGCATATTGGCGCTGCATTTGATGTAGCGAACCAATAGTTCGAAACGAAATCCTGTGCGCTATAATTCGGGGTAACTCGTCTTTAAAAAGGAGCTATCTCATGGACGCATTCGAAGCGGTTAGTACACTCCTGGCGGTGCGCGCCTTTCAGCCCAAGCCGATCTCAGCCGAGCAAATTCAGCGCATTCTCGAAGCGGGACGGTTGACGGGCAGCGGGTCGAATGGGCAACCCTGGCATTTTATCGTGGTTGATGACCCCGCCGATCTGAAAAAGCTGGCTGAACTGGGTAAAACAGGGCCGTATGTCGCACAAGCGCCAGTCGCTGTCGTCGTCGTGATCGAGCGCACACCGATAGCCGTATCGGATGGCAGCCGCGCGATCCAATCAATGCTGATAACCGCCTGGGCTGAAGGTATCGGCTCAAACTGGGTTGGCTACATTGGCATGAAGGGAATCAACGAATTCTTGAATATTCCCGATAACCTGGATGTCCTTGCCATTCTGCCCTTTGGTTATCCCGTGAAGCAGTTGGGGCAGGGCAAAAAGAAGCGGAAAGCACTTTCTGAAGTTGCCTCACATGGGAAATATGGCAGTCCCTTGCGCTGAATAAGCCAATAATCCCAGGCGAATCTCGTCATCCCTGTTCATAAATTAACTCGGCGTTAGCTTCGACCTCATCACGAAAATAATCGCTCAATGATTCAGACGTTCGAAGATCAACTTGCCGACCAAGTATTTCAGAGAGTTCGTTCTGCATACGACTGAAAGTGATGAAACCGGGGACATGACCAGGAACGAACTCAACCAGTACATCTACATCGCTATCTAGTCTGAAATTGTCTCGCAGCACCGAACCAAAAAGTGAAAGTTTAGAGATGTGGTTGCGCTTACAAAAATCGTCAATTTCATCCTGTTCAATGGTAAGGTTCGTGAACATGATTGCCTCTAACTGTTACAATCTGATCTATTTTAGTTACATTATACCGAGTTTTCACGCCCCTTGACTCCCGCCCGCGCTTTCCCTATACTTCACGATATGGACATATGGATTAACACCTTCAGCATGGCTATGCGTTACCCGCGTCGGGATAGACGTTGGGCGCTGAGTCATGCCTGAGATGTGCTAATCCCCAGGCAAGGTTAAGCAACCGTCTGTCCCGCAAGAGGCAGGCGGTTTTTTATTTTAGCTGATCGCTCCCGTTAGCGGTCAGCTAAATGCTTTGCAAAAAAGGAAATTTTACGTCATCTTTTTCGTATATTGTGTCACTCGCTGAAAGCTAACCGCTCATCGCTACCAGCTAACAGCTAAGGAGAATTTCATGCCCAAGTACATTCACGTTTCCGTCGCTTGGCCCTATGCCAATGGCGACCTGCATGTTGGACATCTCGCCGGGGCGTATCTGCCTTCGGATATTTTTGCGCGGTATCACCGGCTCATCGGCAATCATGTGCTGATGGTTTCCGGCTCGGATAGTCACGGTACGCCGATTTCCGTCGAGGCGGATAAACGCGGCATCCCGGCGCGCCAGATTTTTGAGCATTACCACCAGCGCTTTTTGCTCACGCAGCAAAAACTCGGCGTCAGCTATGACCTGTTTACGCATACCGACACCGAAAATCATCACAAAATCGCGCAGGACATTTTTCTGATGCTGTTGGAGCGCGGGCATCTGTACAAAGAAAGCCAGCGATTACTCTACAGCGAACTCGAAAAGCGCTTTTTGCCAGATCGCTACGTCGAGGGCGAATGCTACATCTGCCATTTTCCCGACGCGCGCGGCGACCAGTGTGACAACTGCGGCAATCTGCTCGACGCGACGCTGTTGATTAACCCGCGCAGCAAAAATCACCCGGAAGAAAAGCTGATTATCCGCGAAACCGAGCATTATTTTCTCGATCTCGGCAAATTCACCGATCAACTGCTGGAGTATATCGACACGCACAAAGCGCATTGGCGACCTAACGTGACGCGCTTCACGCAGAATTTTATTGCCGATGGTCTGCGTGGACGCCCGATCACTCGCGATATTGACTGGGGCATCCCTGTGCCGCTGGAAGGCTGGGATGGCAAGCGCCTGTACGTGTGGTTCGAGGCCGTGATGGGCTATTTCACTGCCAGCATCGAGTGGGCGAAAAATATCGGCAAGCCCGACGAGTGGAAAAAATGGTGGTATAACCCCGACGCCAAAATTTACAACTTCATCGGCAAGGACAATATCCCCTTCCACGCGATCATCTGGCAGGCGGAATTATTTGGAATCGACGGCATCTATAACGAAAATGCAAACGTCGAGTCGTTTGATGCGCCGCTGCAACTGCCCTATGATGTGCCTGCCAACGAGTTCATGAACATCGAGGGCAAGCAGTTTTCGAAAAGCCGCAACTGGGCGATCTGGGTGCCGGATATTCTGGAGCGCTATCAGGCCGACGCCGTGCGCTATTACGTGATCTCGACCTTCCCCGAAACGCACGATTCTGATTTTGCCTGGGATGGATTTTTGAGCCGCGTGAATAACGAACTGCTGGCGGCCTGGGGCAATCTGGTCAACCGGATGCTGAGTTTTGCCTACAAGCGTTTTGATGGCAAAGTGCCGACTTACGATCAATTGACGCCTGAAGATGAAGCCATCATCGCCCAGGCCGAAGCTGGATTCGAGCAAATCGGCAAGCTGATCGAAGAAGTGAATCTGCGCGAGGGATTGAAGGCCGCGATGGACATCGTGCGCGATTCGAACGTGTATCTGGATCGGCGCGCACCCTGGAAGTCGATCAAGACCGACCCGGCGGACGCGGCACGTTCGGTTTACACGATTTTGCGCGTGATCGATAATTTGAAAACGATTCTGTCGCCATTTTTACCATTCAGCGCGCAGGAAGTCCACAACTATCTCGGCTATGATGGTCAAATTTTCGGCGACCTGAAAATTGTCGAATATCAGGAATCGACTCGCGCGCACAATGGGCTGATCTATGATGGCAGCAAGGCGATAGGGCGCTGGGAGAAAAGCGATCTGAAGCCAGGGCAAGCGCTGCGCGAACCGAAAGCGCTGTTCGTCAAGCTGGAGCCGGAGATTGTCGATAAAGAGCGGGCGTACCTGGGCGCGCCCCGCGAGGAGCATGATATTCAGATATGAGTCGAGAGTAATGAGTGGAGGCGGCTTAAGGGTCGCCTTTTTTATTTGTGAGGAGACATTGATAGGCGATGAGCCTATATTTACACATCAGCGTCTTGAGATCAGGCAGGCTTTTGTTCTTTCTCGATATAGAGTAAATCCCCTACATCGCAATCAAAATATTCACAGAATTTTTCAAGCACAGGCGCTTCAAATTTAGTTACTTCATTCCGCATCCACCGCCCAACCAATTGAAGCGAAACTCCGGTAGCCGCCGCAATTTCGACATTTCGAATCCGGCGACCTTCCTTTCGCTCTTTATCAGTAAGAAGAATTAGAAATCGACTGTGCAGCTTACCTGTCAATGTTTTATATCCTCGTCCAAGCTGACTTACCGATAAGGTTTCAGCTTTGTAATTTGACAAAAATTTAACTCTAGTATTAAATTTTAAGTCGTAGATATTTAATTTTTGCTAATTGGAAAGGCTTTCGAAATGTCAGAAAGTATTTTGCCGATTATCCCCTCAACCAATAAGAATAAAGATTTACCATTGCCTCTCATTGTTGCGGAACGATGGAATTTCCCTCTCGCTTGTGTAAAAACTCCAAATGGGCCATTTTATCCCATTCAAGATTGGATAAGAGGGCTAACTGCTACAAATAACCCCATTCGAATTTGGAGTGACTTAAAAAATAGCACCACTCAGTTATTCGGTTCAACCGTAGAACTGCCATATAAGGCAAGCGATGGAAAAACCTATCAAGTCGAGCATGTTAACGACAAAGGTTTATATGTTATCGCTCAAGGTCTACGGGTAACAAAATCACGTCCAGCTTTAGCTGCAATTAAACGATTCCTGGCTGAAGCTGGCGCTTTTGTCGATGAAGTCCGCCTTGATCCTAATTCTATCGTTTCATCTGGTGCAATGACACCTGACCAAGCGATTGATGCTGCTATTCAAGCATATCGCGCTCAGGGCAAAGATGACAAGTGGATACGTGCGCGTATCGAAGGCAAAATTAAGCGAAATCTCTTTACGGCGGCATTGAATGCAGCAGTAGCAGAGGCTCTATCCCCACGCCAATATGCTACCGCCACCGACGATATTTATGTGGGGTTATGGGGGAGAACCTCGGCTTACCTCAAAGGAGAATTGAAACTTCCTAAGAGTGCCAGCCTGCGCGACCATCAGCCTACCCTGGCTTTAGATTATCAGCGAATCGCCGAAGGAGTCGCGGCACAAAAACTCGGTGATCGCTCTGAACTTTCATGGGAGGAAGCGCGCAGCATCGTAAAAACTGTTGCCAATTTTATTGGTCAGCAAGCCCGCGCAACCAGCGAATTGCTCAATACTGATCTGGCAACAGGGAAGCCATTACTGCAAGCATGATACAGATAAATCCGGTTGATGAGACAGAAACCTATCCCCGCTTGCGCTTCTGCTTCAAGCCCTCATCAGCCGGATATTCGACCATTTCGTCATCACTCAGCCGAGCGTTATGAGGATTATAATCAACGCAAGAATGGTCACTCAAACGATGGAACACATGCGATGAATAAAGAAATACCTGAGATTAATCACAAAACGGTTGTATTTACTAAACACGCTAGAGAACGGTTGGATCTTCGCAGATTAAGTGAAGATGCGATTATTCAAGTTATGCGCAAGCCCAATACGACTCAAAAATTAGATGAAGGAAAAATCAAGTTCATTGGTGAAGTTATGGGGTCGAAAGTTCATGTTATTTGTAGGCCGATTCTTGAAGAAAACAAGTGGTTAGTGATCTCGTTATGGGTCAGAAAGGAGGATGATGCGGGGAACTTTGTGAATTACACAAAACGCGACAGAAATAATCGAAATTCGCTGTCAAAAATTTACATCACTGTGTTTATCTGGCTTATTATCATTGTCGCTGTAGCATACTATTTTTCGCAATTGAGATAATCAACGGTAACAGATTAAAACAGAGACCTAAATATTATAGTTCGGTTGATGGGCGCGAAATTCACCCCCGCTTCCGTTTCTGCTTCAAGCCCTCGTCAGCCGGATAATCGACCATTTCGTCATCACTCAGTCGAACGTAGCGCTCATCGTAAACGACTTCATCCTCGACCACATATGGCGTTTCCCAGGCGGTCTGGCGTTGGAGCGCGGCTTGCATCGCATTATCCTCGGCATCGCCCATACGCATACGGATGAAATGAAAAAACAGCAGGACGCCCCAAAACAGCGTGAACAAGGCGGGTGTGCTGCGAAGCGGCTCATCAGGATAATAATAGGTTTGATTAAAGGTCATCCATAGATAACCATTGACTGTGAAGTAAGCGAAAACGTGGGTGATGAAGCGATTGCGTCGGCGATAGCGCCGTTTGATGCGCCAGCGAAGGGCTTGCATCGGGTCATCCGGCTCTGGCCCGCCGAACAGCCACCACCACACCCAGCCAAAGAGTCGAAATGGCGCACGGGCTGTCCAAACAATCGCTTTGATGGCTTTGTCGAGGGTGAAGCTCAAGACGCGCCCGGTGAATCGCCACGCCCAGCGCAGCACCGCAAAACTCACATCCCAGGTGAAACGCAGCAGCCGCATCGACTGTCGCCACGTCCAACGCACAGGCTTAACCACGAAATTATTGACGCAAAACGCCAGCACACGGACGAAAAAATGCCACGCCTGCGCCAGCCGATCCGGGCGTGGTTCAACATCAAAGTCGTCAATAATCTCGACGCGCTTACGCTTTGGCTTCGCTTCGCTCATGCTTATCTCCGCGAATTGGGATGTCGGAATCTATACGCAGAAGGCATAAAAAGGTTGCGCTAAACCATATTCTAATCATATCCGAACGATAGCGAGATAGAATAAATGTTCGGTGTTATGCTAATATGGGTGTTTGGGTTAAAATTTTGTTATGTGGAAAAACGGACATGGACGACCCAACCGAAATTATTTACAACTTCATCTGCGCCTATATTCAGGAATACAAGATTTCGCCCAGCCAGCGCGATATTGCCGAAGGCTGCTTTATGTCGCATGGCAACGTCGCCCGCCACCTCAAAAAGTTGGAAACCCAGGGACGCATTAAACATTACCCGCATATCTCACGCGGCATCCGACTGGTGAATAAGGATGAAAAAGGTTAGCGAAAGTTTGTCAGGTGTAAAAATTTGAACCTGCATGTCGGTTTCGTTATAATAAATTTGGACATACGCAAACTTTTTCGCGTTGAAAAATATTCGATTGGAGTCATGGATGAAGATTCTCATTATCGGCGGGACACAGTTCATTGGCATCGCCCAGGTCGAAATCGCGCTGGAGCGTGGGCATGAAGTCACCATCTTTAACCGGGGCAAAACCAATGCTGATCTGTTCCCGCAGGTTGAAAAACTCATCGGGGATCGCGATGGCAATCTGGAGGCGCTCAAGGGCCGCCGCTGGGATGTGGTGATCGACAACTGTGGGTACGTGCCGCGCATCGTCAAGCAGTCGGCAGAACTGCTGTCCGATGCCGTTGACCGCTATATTTTTATCTCGTCGATTTCCGTTTTTGCCGATCTGACCAAGCCGGGAATCGACGAAAATAGCCCGCTGGCGACACTCGCCGACGAGACGACTGAAGAATTTCGCAGCGAAGCCTACGGCGGCCTCAAAGTGCTGTGCGAGAAAGCCGTTGAGGAAGCCGTGCCGGGGCGCACCTTGATTATCCGCCCTGGCCTGATCGTTGGCCCGAACGACCCGACCAACCGCTTCACCTACTGGCCTGCGCGCATCGCTGATAAAGAGCGCAACGGGGGCGAAGTCCTCGCGCCGGACAGCCCGGAAGTTGGCTCACAGGTGATCGATTCGCGCGATCTCGGCCTGTGGACGATCAAAATGGCGGAAGCAAAAGCGACAGGCATCTATAACGCCACCGGGCCGGATTATCCGCTCACGCTCGGCAAAATTTTTGACACCTCCAAGAAAATTTCCGGCAGCGACGTGAATTTTACCTGGGTGACAGAAGAATTTTTGCTGGAAAATAAGGTCGAGCCGTTTTCGCAGATGCCGCTGTGGGTGCCGCGCGCGATGGCTGGATTCGACAAGGTGAACGTCAGCAAAGCCATCAACGCCGGACTGACCTTCCGCCCGCTGGAAGACACGATCCGCGATACGATTGCCTGGGAAGCCGCACGTCACGCCAAAGCCGGGGAGAATGATCCGCAGTTGGAACGCGCGGGGTTGTTGCCAGCACGGGAGGCCGAACTGCTGGCAGCATGGCACGCGAAAAACTAGCTTTGCCGCCGTAGGCTAAAGCCAGACGGCTATGAAAGAAAGCCCGCTGAAGCAGACTGGTAAGACCATGAGAGTGTAATCCAGTCGCCTTCAGGCGGCTTTCTTAATTTAGCCAGGTGGCTTTAGCTCCTGGTGTGAGATAATTATTTTTTCTGCCCCCACCCGTCCCAATACGTGAATTCCTTCGCGGGCATCCGTTCGGCGGGCTTGAAATCGTCACCTGTAAAATAGGCGACGGGCAGCAGCGCGACCTGTGTTACGTTATCGGGAATGCCGAGAATCGCCGCGACCTCTTTTTCGTAGCGCAGGTGGAGCGTCGTCCATGCGCTGCCGAGTCCACGCGCCCGCAGCGCCAGCATGAATGACCACGCAGCAGGCAGAATCGAGCCGTAAAATCCAGCCATACCCATCACTGTGCCATTTTCGCCGCGACCCTCATAGCAGGGGATGACCAGCACCGGGACTTCGCCCATGCGCTCGGCTAAATAATCGGCGGAATCAGCCACACGCGCCATCTGCTCTTGGGTCGCTTTTGGCGTACCGGAAGCCGAGCCGCGCGCTTTGGCATAAATAGAAAAGGATTGGCGATAGAGTTCGCCGACCTGAGCGCGTTTTTCGGCGTCGGTGATGACCACGAAATGCCAGTTTTGCGCGTTGCTGCCCGTCGGTGCTTGGATCGCGATTTCCAGGCATTGCTGAATAATTTCCGGCTCAACCGCGCGATCAAAATCGAGCCGCTTGCGCACGCTGCGGGTCGTCGTCAGGAGATGGTCAACAGTGGCGATGTCCATAATGGGATTCCTTTGGTTTTCGATTTGCCAGTTTGAAATTTTGCGAGATGATTATAGGCAATAATGGAGTCTATGTCACCGAACAGGAAAAATTTCATGACTCTCTATATCGCTGCTTATGATACCGAATCGCCAACCTGTCTCGCTGCTACACGCAAAATTGTCGAGATGCACCGCCGTTACCAGATGCCCGCGACCTTTTTTATCGTCGGCAAAACGCTGGAAGCCAACCCCGACGAATATCGCGATTTGCTCGATGATCCTCTGTTTGAAGTCGCCTCGCACACCTATTCCCACCGGATGCTGCGCGATCATCCATTTTGCGGCGCGGCGGTCACAGGCGCAGATTTGCGCGAGGAAGTCTTTCGCGCCAAAGAAATTATCGAGCGCATTTTTGAGCGCCCCTGCGTTGGCCTGCGCCCTGGATGCAGCTTTGTCGATGGCCTGAAAGGTGCGCGGGAAGTTCTGTCGCTGGCAGCGGAGGCGGGCTACAGCTATGTCAGCAGTCAGCTTTGGGGGCCGGAATATACGCTGCCTGCACCGCTGAATCAGGCATTCACCTATGCCGACGACGGCTACCCGAATCTGTGGGAACTGCCAGGGCATGGCTGGCACGAAAATCTGCTCAAAGGCAACAACCGCTGGAAGCCCCAGCGAATGCTCCTGTGGCCTCCGATCATGCCAGAAGCGATTCCAGCGAAACACATCGTCACCGCCGCCGAAGAATTTGACATCAACCGCGTGTTTATTGATCGCGCCGCCGCTGATGATCTCGAATTTGTCTCGCTGATCTGGCATCCCTGGTCGCTGGATCGCTTCGACCCCGACATGAAAATGCTGGAATTAACGTTTGAATATGTCCAGCAAAAAGGCTTGCCGACAGGCACCTATGCGGATCTATTGAAAGTTCACACGGTATGAAAATCAACGTATTTGCTGAAAAAGCGGTGCGCGAAATTCCACTTATGGAATTGGGCGACGTACTTCAATCGCGAGAGGGGGTGGTGTGGGTCGATATGACTGGCCCATCAGAAGAAGATGTGCGCGTCCTGCACGATGTTTTTAAGTTTCATCCGCTGGCGATTGAGGACACGCAAAACCACAATCAGCGCCCAAAGGCGGAAGAATATAGCGACCACGTGTTCATTATTCTGAATCCGGTAGAAGATGACGGACAGACGTGTACGTTTCGCGAGTTGGATATTTTTATCGGCTGGAACTACATCGTTTCGGTTCACGCCGCCGCCGAGCCAACCGTCGAGCAGGCCTTCAAGCGCATCAATCCCTTGCATATGCCCGTTTCGGTGACGGCGACTTATTTGCTCTACGTGCTGATGGACACAATTGTTGATGAATATTTCCCAGTGCTTGACCGCATCGAAGAAGAATTGGGTAAGCTGAATAACGAACTGTTGACCAGACCGAGCAAACACGTCCTCAGTCGCCTGTTTCAGCTTAAGACTACGCTGAGCCTATTCTGGCGTGTTTTATGGCCTCAGAAAGATGTCCTCAACGTCCTGATGAATCATAACCTTGCCTTTATCGACAAAAATACGCGCTACTACCTGCGTGATGTTGCCGATCATTTGCAACGCATCACCGACGAAGTGCATTTTTTCAACGAAATGGTCGCAGGTATGGTCAATCTCTATACCTCGGCCTTTTCGAATCAGCTCAACCAGGTGGTGAATCGGCTGACCGTTTTTACGATTACGATTGGCGCATTGTCCGTTATTGTCGGATTCTATGGCATGAATTTTCAACAAACATGGCCGCCCACAGATTCAATCTGGGGGACACCTTTTGCACTAGGATTAATGATCGCTGTCGTGGTGGTTTCACTCATTGTCTTTCGGCGGCGGGATTAGCGGCTGATGCGGATTTTTTCTCGTGGATTTTCGCTTGCAATTGCGATTTACCTGCTGGCGCTGGCGGTTTATCTGATGCTGCGTATCGTGGTTGGGGATCGTTTATGGTGGCTGGCATTCTTTAACAACTTCACGCCCTATTACTTCGCGCCGCTGCTGATACTTTTGCCGCTGGCTTTGATGGCCCGAAGTCGCGCCAATATCGCGCGTTTGCTGCCATTCGCCGTGATATTTTTGCTGTGGTACGGCCCATACTGGCTGCCGAAAAATATCGCTGCCGCCTCTGAGAACGAATCTTTGAAAATTGTCACGTTTAACGTGCTGCCGATCAATCCGCGCCTGGATGATGTTGTGGAATGGATTCGCGAGACGGACGCCGACGTCGTGCTGCTGCAAGAGCTTTCGCCGGAAGGTAAAGATTACCTGCGGAGGGAATTGGGGGCATTTTATCCTTATATGGATGATCTTCCAGATAATCAGCTTTCGTTATCGCGCTATGAGATGCTCACGAACGAGATTATCGAACTGGTTGGCTGGTGGGTGCAGCGCTCAACCTTTAACATCAATGGGCAGGAGGTGGTTGTCTACAACGTTCATTTGCCCTTGCCATCCCTGACAGAACCGCGTTTCAATGTGCCAATTGATAATGGATTGGCGCAACTGGCACTCGCTTATGATGAGACTTGGCGCAATACTCAGATTCGCGCGTTATTAGAGCGTTTGCAAGCCGAACCGCTGCCCTACATCGTCGCCGGGGATTTCAATACCAGCGATAATGCCATGATCTATGGCGAAATTGCGGCAGTAATGCGCGATTCGTTCCGCGAAGCTGGGATCGGTTTAGGGGCGAGTTGGCCTGGGAACACTGGGGAGGAAGGGCTGCCGGATTTTCTGCCTGCGCTGATTCGCATCGATTATGTTTGGCACAGCGCAGAATTTTACGCAGAATCCGCGCAAATTGGGCCGAGGCTCGGCTCTGACCATCTGCCATTGGTTGTCACACTGGGGACTCACGCATCAGAAAGTTGAAAAGATGAAACTGCCCGAAGCTGCCTATTTTCAATTCACGCCTGATCTGCGCATCTGTCGTCTGCTGAGTGGCATGTGGCAGGTATCCGGCGCGCACGGCGATATTAACCCAAAGGCCGCTGTGCGAAGTATGCTCGATTATCATCATGACGGGTTTACGACCTGGGATTTAGCCGACCACTATGGCCCAGCAGAGGACTTGATCGGCGCATTCCGGCGCGACCTGCGGATCGGACAGGGCGAACAAGCGCTGGCGCACACCCAGGCATTCACCAAATGGGTGCCGCGCCCAACCCGCATGACGCGCGAACTGGTTGAGCAGGCCGTCAATATTTCGCGGCGGCGCATGGACGTGGAAACACTCGATTTGCTGCAATTCCACTGGTGGGAGTACACCCATTCCGGTTATTTTGACGCGCTCGAATATTTATCACAGCTTCGCGACGAGGGCGTTATTCGTCATCTGGCGCTGACCAATTTTGACACCGATCATCTCGAAAAAATTGTCCGGCGTGGGATTCGCGTCGTCTCGAATCAGGTGCAGTTTTCGCTGATTGATCGCAGGCCAGAGGTCGAGATGATTGAATTTTGCCAGCAAAACAACATCACCTTGCTGACGTATGGCACGTATTGCGGCGGCCTGCTCTCGGAAAAATATCTGGGACAGCCAGAGCCGCGCCCCTCGCAGCTCAACACTGCCAGCCTGCGCAAATATAAAAATATGATCGATGCCTGGGGCGGCTGGGAGCTGTTTCAGGAAATGCTGGTCGTGCTGAACCAGATCGCCAGCGAACATCATGTCAGCATTGCCAACGTCGCCGTGCGGTACATTCTCGATAAGCCCGCCGTCGCCGGGGTGATCGCCGGAGTACGCTTGGGCGTCAGCGATCACCGCTACGACAACGCGCGGGTGTTTGATTTCGCGCTCACGCCGGATGATCTGGACAGAATCCATGCGGTAACGGCGAAATCGCGCAATTTATTCGAGCTAATTGGTGACTGTGGCGACGAGTATCGCCGCTAAATTTATTCGATTTCGACAGCGGTTACAGCAAGGGGTAGCATCAATTTATCACGATCATGTTTGCTGAAATTCAAAACAGCGAAGCCAATGATACGCCCGTCAGGGGTGCGTCGCTCAAAAATGTCGTCATCAATTTCCTCTAAGGAAGCTGGCGCATCTTCAAATGTGACTTCCAGATAATCCCCCTGCTGGTCATACCAAACTTTTATCGCTGCCATACCAATTTCCCCTTCTTTGGACGATTACTATAGAATGCGGTCACTATGAAAGCGTCATTGCTCATTATTTTAACCGCAACAATCATATATTTGCGTGTGACAGGCGTTATTTCGTAGAAACGGTGATACGCATGAACTGTTTCATCTTTGGCTGTCGCGATAACTAGATCAGGAGCAGAAAGTATTTCTAGTAATCGTGTTTTCTGTCCTATCATCTCTGGATGCTCCAGAATATGAGCCCAACGTTCGTCTGATAAGCGAATAACACGACCCTGAAAATCGGTAAAGACCTCTGAATCGGGCATTGTTTAATCACCTAAATCGGCTGTCCCGGCGGACTCATCTGCGCGGTGACGCCGCCATCCATGTAATAAATTTGGCCCGTCATGTAGGCTGCATCGGGCGACGCTAAAAAGGCCACTATGCCGCCAACTTCGCCAAAATTCAGCGAACGTCCGAGCGGGATGCGCGCCGCAACTTCCAGCGCTTCGCCTGTGATCGTCCCCGAATGCCAACTGTTTGCCCATCCCGGCGCGACAGCGTTCACCAAAACATTGTGTTCCGCATATTCGACAGCCAGCGCGCGAGTCATCGAATTGATCGCGCCTTTGGTGGCGTCATAGGGCAGGCCGGGGAGGTGCGCTCGTTCTGCGCCAGGGGAGGTGATACTGATGATGCGGCCTTTTTTCGCCGCGCACATAATCGCCCCGGCGCGTTGGCTGCACACCAGCGGGGCTTTGATGTTGACCGCCAGTTGATAGTCGATCAAGTTTTCACTGACCTCGGCGAAGGCCATCCGGCGCAAATCAGCCGCGTTGTTGACCAGCACGTCAATCGTGCCGAACGCGCTCAACATCGTTTCAAAAAGTTTTTCAATTTCGGCGCTGCTGCTCAGATCAGCGGGAACGCCCAGTACGTTTGCGCCGCCTGCTTTCAGGCTGTTGGCGACGGATTCGACCTGATCGCGCTCCAGGCCTGTAATCACGACGCGCATCCCTTCACGCGCCAGCCGTGCCGCGATTCCCAGGCCGATCCCCTGGCTGGAGCCGGTGACGAGCGCGACCTGTCCGCGAAGTTCGGGGAAGCGCGCAGGCAGCGATTGGTAAAGCTCGGTAAGATTCATCATTTTTCCTTAAATTTGAACCACTGAGACACAGAGATCACAGAGAAATTTCTTGTTTTTCTCGGTGAACTTAGCGCCTCAGCGGTTTAATATATTTTGCTACCAGTCGTGGACGCTGCCGTCGAAGCGGCGCACCATCGGCAGATACGAGCGCTCATACGGATATTTCGCGGCGGCGGCTTCGTTGACATCTGTACCCAGCCCCGGCCTGTCGCTGACGACCATGTAGCCCTTATCAAAGGTTGGCCCGCCGAAAATCACTTCCTGCGTGACTTCGGGGAAATTCACCATTTCCTGCACGCCAAAATTCGGAATCGCGATATCCAGGTGGACGTTGGCGGCGTGGGTCATCGGGGCGATGTCGCCAGGGCCGTGCCACGCGGTTTGCACATTGTAGGTTTCAGCGAGAACAGCGATTTTGCGCGCTTCGGTCAGCCCGCCGATATGCCCGATATCGCAGCGGATAAAATCAATCAACTGCTCGGTAATCAGTGGTACGGCTTCCCAACGACTGTGGAATAGTTCGCCCATCGCAATCGGTGTTGTCGTGTGCTGACGGATCAGGCGGAAGCTCTCTTTATGCTCTGGACGCAGTGGGTCTTCCAGGAAAAACAGGTGATACGGCTCAAGCTCCTGCGCCAGCCGTGACGCTTGAATCGGATTCAGGCGTTCGTGAACGTCGTGCAGCAGCTCGACTTCATCGCCCAATGCGACGCGCAGGTGTTCGAACATTTTGGGGATGGTGCGCAGATAAGGCGCAGGCTCCCAGGTTTCGACATAGGGCATATCGGGCGGCGTATCATCATTTGTGGCA
>Ga0268299_1003409_pt1 | contig 14725 bp, 15 predicted proteins | sample NOBtaG_FD_193484 | JGI IMG/M metagenome (GOLD analysis project Ga0268299, IMG submission 193484) | Activated sludge microbial communities from bioreactor in Nijmegen, Gelderland, Netherland - NOB reactor | ecosystem: Engineered > Bioreactor > Aerobic > Activated sludge | place: Netherlands...
TGAGCGCCATCAAATAGTCGAAAAAAAGGGCGACGCGATTGCGCCGCCCTTTCTCATTTCTGTTTCGCCGATTTCTCGGTGATTCCGATTACTCGGTGATCGAAGCTACAACTCCGGCGCCGACGGTTCTGCCGCCTTCGCGGATCGCGAAGCGCATACCTTGTTCGATAGCTACCGGTTGGATAAGTTCGACGTCCATTGCGACGTTGTCGCCGGGCATGACCATTTCAACGCCGGCAGGCAGCGTGATGGAGCCGGTGACGTCAGTCGTACGGATGTAGAACTGAGGCCTGTAGCCAGGGAAGAACGGAGTGTGACGTCCGCCTTCTTCTTTCGAGAGGATGTATACCTCTGCTTTGAACTTGGTGTGCGGTTTGATGGAACCCGGCTTAGCGATAACTTGGCCGCGCTCGATCATGGTCTTGTCGATACCGCGAAGCAGCACGCCGACGTTGTCGCCTGCGATACCTTCGTCCAGCGTCTTCTGGTACATTTCGATACCGGTGACGGTGGTCTTTTTGGTTTCGTGCAAACCAACGATTTCAACTTCATCGCCGATTTTGACTTTGCCGCGCTCGACACGTCCGGTAGCTACGGTACCGCGACCGGTGATGGAGAAAACGTCTTCAACAGCCAGCAAGAACGGCTTGTCGATTTCGCGCTCGGGGGTCGGGATGTAGCTATCAACTGCTTTCATCAGTTCGGCAATCACAGCTTCCATGGCGGCATCGCCTTCCAGAGCCTTGGTGGCGGAACCTTTGATGAACGGGATATCGTCACCGGGGAATTGGTATTTGGAGAGCAATTCGCGTGCTTCCATTTCAACCAATTCGACCAATTCCGGATCGTCTACCAGGTCGACTTTGTTCAGGAATACAACGATGTAAGGGACGCCTACCTGACGGGCGAGCAGGATGTGCTCACGGGTCTGGGGCATCGGTCCGTCGTTGGCTGAGATGACCAGAATCGCTCCGTCCATTTGGGCGGCGCCGGTGATCATGTTCTTGATGTAGTCAGCGTGACCAGGGCAGTCAACGTGGCTGTAGTGGCGGTTGTCGGTTTCATACTCGACGTGCGCGGTATTGATGGTGATACCACGGGCTTTTTCTTCCGGAGCGGCATCGATTTCATCATATTTCTTGAATTTGGCTTTGCCTTGTTTAGACAATGCCAGTGTGATTGCGGCTGTCAGACTGGTTTTGCCGTGGTCGACGTGGCCGATGGTGCCGATGTTTACGTTCGGCTTACTTCTTTCAAACTTCTGGCGGGCCATCCTACAACTCTCCTTACTGGTTGTGACTGCTGACTCTGATTTTCCTAGTCCCCTAGAAACGCAGAACGCGTTTTCCTTTCTGATTCGCGACGCTAGAAACGCGCTCTGAAAAAATGGAGCCTATGGCCAGGATTGAACTGGCGACCTCCCCCTTACCAAGGGGGTGCACTACCACTGTGCTACATAGGCACGGGGCATATTCTAGCGCCCCTGAGCGGTCGACCTATAAGGAACCACCGCTCTTTTACGTGCAACTTAACCATCTGCCGTCATCTCAATTGATATCGAAAGAAGTCAACTGAAATTACGACCCAGATTCAACCTAAATACTTCGCTGGCTAAACGAAGTCTCTAGATGAACCAACCACCAGGGTTGCACGCCGCTTGCTTTCTCGAATTCCCAACCCCTAATTGCTTAGAAAAGGGAAAATTGGGCGGAACTGGATTCGAACCAGTGTAGGCTTGCGCCAACGAGTTTACAGCCCGTCTCCTTTAGCCACTCGGACATCCGCCCTAAAAGCCGGTGATGGGATTCGAACCCGCAACCTATGGTTTACAAAACCATTGCTCTGCCATTGAGCTACACCGGCAACGGGATGCAAGCGAGGCAAGATCTTACTAGGATAGCTTTAATCGTGTCAAATAACTCCCTTGCTTCCGTCAAATAGCGACACAATCAAGAAATATATTCTCGCTAATGTTGCGCTCTCTACACAAATCCCGCAGCGCATGGGCGTTTTCAAGCGCTCAAGCTATTCACCGAGTTATCGTCTTTATCCGGGCTGAAAGAAGGCTTCTTCCTCGCTTCGGCCTTCGCTTGCATTCTTGCTGGATCTCCGAAGTAAAAGTCGAGAATGTCCTCTACCGCTTCCTCTGGTGTGGACCATTCGTCAAGGAAGTCGCCGGGTCCAGGACCAGGGCAATAATCTTCCGCCAGAACGAACCACACTCCGTGATGCCCAAAAAACCAAACTGGGGGCGCATCGAAACGCACCTCCTGCCCGACGGCGACGGCAGTTGAATAGCCGGCTGAATAAGCTTCTATGTGATTACCCAGCACATTGTCCGGTTTTCCGACCAGGACGCCATCTGGATAACAGGAATCGGACGAACGCGGTTTAGCGACAAAGAGACCATATGACCGAAGTTTTTCAATGTGTTCGCTTGATATTCTCATTCGCGCTTCATCGGCACCTCCTTCACTTCTCAGTCTGTGGAATCCTCGTCTCACCCGTCTTATTCCCTGAACCATCCGGATATTCGAAGTGTCTAGCTTGATGGAAACAAGCGATTGCTTTCGTAAGCAGCGGTACTGCGGGATCGCCCATATAACTGCGCGTCATTTTTGAGAACGACGGTTCACACTCGACCGACTGAAATCCCTCCTCATGAATTTTGAAAAGATATTCTTTTTCACCGGCTTCAGTCTTAAGGCGAACTCTGTAGGAATTCTCGCTTTCCACTGCTAACGAAATCGGTTCAAGAATACCTGTGTGCTCAATTTCCAGGGTACGCAGGGACATTCTCGGAAACGTCGCCGTACCAAAGATAATGACCAACTGCTAAGACTGCATCATGTCTTTGATTCTTTGCTGTCAGTCCATATAGCCAGTAATCACGCCCTTTTTCCCATTGCTCTTGTATTTTTCCTTTTTGGAACAAGTCATCAAAACCCGCAATGGAGATGACTTTTTCATGCGCCAGGACGCCGGCGCCGGCAAGTCTGCCGGCGGACTGAATTTGGCTTTCTATAAGGGTTTTGGCATTCTGCCAATTTCTGGAATTCTCTTCGAAGTTTTGAAGGAATGAGGCTAGCGCCTCATCTTCTCTAATTTCTTCTCTTCTAACTTTTAGACTTCCGTCGGAATTTAGCCAGGCAAAGCCTTTCTGAAGAGGCAACCTGAGCGCATTTCCGCTCGGGAAAATCTCGAGCTGTCCGGAGGCGATTTCATACCCAAGTGCCTTAAGCCAGGTCTTCAGCGTCTGGTTTATTTCGTCACTTTCCACCCATTCGCCAAACGGCAAATACAAGTGCCAGCCGCCTGAATCGCTACTTCTATACGGAATTGCGTATAGACCGACTGCAGCTACATGCGCCTGCAGTTTTTGGAGCTCGGCCGTATTGTGATATCTGCTGGATATGTCCAAATCCAGGACGCCATGCCGGGTCTTGTGTGACCAGTAGCAGCCTCTAAAAAGTCCTCGACCCTCATCTGACACCACGCCTATGATCTGAGCGTCCAGTAGTGGGCCGCTAGCCTTCTGCCAGCGTTCTTGCTCGTATGTCTTCCAGATAAAGGCATCACGGCGCGGAAACAACGACGTAAATTTCTGTCGTTGAAAATGAATTGATTGGCCGCTGACTGCGGCTGATTGAAATGCTGTAGCTCCGGTCACTGTCTGCCTTTATGCGTTTGAAAACGCGTGCTTGACTGTGCCAGATCTGTCCGCTATTCTTATCGCATCGGGCAACCAGCAAACAAAGCCCTTCGACAATTTGAACGGAGAAATCCGGTCTCTAATAAATCTGAAAGCATCGCCCTTGGCGGTGTTTTTTGTTTTTGACGCTCGTTTCCTGGTGCCCCAAATGTGGTGGCAAAAATAACTATTCAGTGAAAGATGTTACGCCTGATCGAATTTCCGATCAATTGAGCCCATCAGGCTTACAAGGTATAGCAGAGTGATATCCAGAAGACATAGGCGCCTTTACAGGTGGTGGCATTTGGTCTCATAATTCCACTGTCTTTCTAGAAAGAGGCGCTTTGCGTGGAACCTGCAAAAGAAATCAAACCAGACTCACTATCTGTAGAGGGTCTTGAGGCAGTTTTTGATCAGCCTAGTCATACTCTGTGCAACAAGGATGGTGAGACTGCGCACAGGGTCCTCACAGACATTGATCAATGGACAATTTCCGAAGCAGCGCAGCAGTTGAAATTATCGACCGGAACTATACGGCGACGGCTTCAAAACGGAAGACTGAAAGGTTTCAAGGTAGAAGGTATAAATGGTCCTGAGTGGAGAATAATTCCGCCGGGCAGAATTGTAGAAGCTGTGCTCGAAAACGCTGATCACCCTGTCGAGACTCTCACCAGTCAAGACGATCACGCTGCTCACACCCCGATCAAATGCATTGATCAGTCTATGCAAACAGTTCCTGATTACCGTAGTCACACCCTGATCAACGGACATTTGGAAGTAATCAAGGAAATGCAGAGCAAGCTTGAGGCTCTAACCTTTCGAAATGGTTATTTGGAAGCACAATTGGAGAATCATCAGGAAACTATAAAATTGCTGACAGATAAACAGCATCAGCGTGGACGGTGGTTGAGTTTCTGGTCCTGGTTTACTGGCAGATAAATCTCTCAGCTGGGTCTGATCATGAAAACCGATCCTATTGTCGATGCGTTGATAGACAAGCTGTTTGCGGTGATGGTCGCACGAGCCCCGAGGCGCCCATCTGTGCTTATTCCAAAAGTACCTGATGGAGAACGCACCATATTGCAGTTTGCCAATATGCGCAGACGTTGGAAAAAGCGTGAGCCGATTCCCCGCGATACAAAGGCTTTCGCTGAGATTCTTAAACAGCACGGCGTCTACGTTTTTATAGTCGGGCCAAGTCACATTGAATGCCTTTCCGCCCAAGCGAAAATTGCCCGTGCGCTCGGAAGTTAACCGGCCGATATCGAGTTTATTACAGAATCCGTAAAGCCTCACCAGACTAGGGTTTCCCAAATAGCAGACTGGTCTAATAATAAACAAGCAAAAAAGAAAATTACTGGCAGCCTACGGTAGGGTATAAGTCAGGCATGGACACGAATTCAATTCAACCGGTCGGAAATTCAGAATTAACGGAAGCCAATCCTTCCGGAGAACTTTCCTTTGCCGACAGCTATTTACGAACAACTAATGCGCTAGGCGTGTGGCCAATTGCTACAGCTTTCTCAGTTATAGCTGTAGGAGCTTTGACAATCTTGATGGGCCCATTCTTTGTCTTCGCCCTCAACACAGTGTTGAGCAGCTATGTCATTACTTTAGTCTGTTGGCTGGGACTTTCTTGGTTTAGATGGCCTATAGCACTAAAGGCAGTTTTATCAGTCTGGGCAGCTATATTTGCAGGCTTGATTCCATTGCTTCTTACAGTCATGAAAGCTGAGCCAGTCTACAATGTCACTGCATATTCTGTGGTGGCCTTTTCTGTTTTCGTATTTGTGACAATGGTCATCCCCCCCTTTGCCATCAGCGTTGTTACTTTGCTTCCTTATGTGATTGCAGAACTACTTCTGAAGGATAAGTCCACTTCAGGGGTTGGGAAAATTTGTCAAAACAAAAAGAACGGCGAAGAGCAAGAATAACTTGCCCTTCGCCGTCAATTAGTGACGACCAGGATTTTTTAGTTCAGGTACTTAAGATCCCGGGTTGTCAGTGATAGTTACCGAACCATCACTACAGCTGTAGTGCGCCGTTTGAGTATCGCTGTGGGGATAGCTATACCCACCGCCGCCTGATGGATTTAGCCCATTTTCGAGCTGCTCAATTATGTACACCAGTGTACAAGAGAAGGCCTGGTTCGTGGTATCGAATGCGTAATTGCTACCATCATCCAGATTCATGCCGCCATCATTGGAAACATAATCTGGGAAACCAGCACGCCAGGCAAACAATTCGGGAAACAGCTCGTTTGTTGGCAGCTGGTTAACCGGCTTTGTATGGTTCTGGGAAAAATATGGGTATTTGTCAGCAAGCACAACGAGCGGATTCGGTCCACCAAAGCCGTTTCCGTCGCCGCCGCAAATGAATGTCCTGTCCGCAGCAATAGCGCCGGTGAAAATACCGTCATAGACCAAGGGTTGCGGGGGCTCAGAATTTGCTACGTGTGCATTGTATTTGCACGACCTTGAAAATCCCATTCCCTCCAGATCTCTCTGCCATGCCAGAGTAAAGGCGGCGTTGGTTGCCATGTCTCCATCCAATGCACTGTACTGATGCCCTATTTCATGAGCAGTTGCATGCTGGATGTAGTTGTTGGTTTTGTAGTTCGGTGTACCGAGAAAATCTTGTGCAGTTTCGAAGATCACTGACATTTCGTTTTTTATTGAGTACCCCAAAACGCCGTCTCTCTGCACAGCGAAAAGATTGCCGGCCACGGTAGCGACTTGCACCGGATTTGGACCATTGGTTTTGGTCCAAGGATAAGCGTTTGCAGACTGGAAAAATTCATCGTGGTTATGGAAGAGGTACACAGTAAACTGTCCGTCCGAGATCAGTTTTTGTGCAGCATGAGCGATCCGTCCGCCGCCTGCGGCATTTGATCCAATCTGCTCAAGTGTTGAACGCATTCTAAGCGCATTAGTGATGCTTGCAGATCCGCAGTATTTAACCTTTTCAGCAGCTGGCCACATCGCGACTGGATTCACTACCGGCACGCAAGAAATCGGTTGGAGTTCCAAGAAGGAAGTGGGACTTGTTGAAGTCGACGTCAGATTCAGGACACCACCAGAGCATGTTGCACGGACACCTATTTCGGCAAGGTCCGGATCATTGTTTACTTCCGTTCGAAGCCCGCATCTGATTTTGTTCAGATTGTCGCCTGCCTGTACAACATAGCTGATTTCCTTATACGAGTCTTCAAGACTTTCGTTGGAAACCGTGAACTTGACTACATCACCGACAGTAACGGAACCCGCAATTGACAATGTCTGGGCACCGTTTGTTCCCCAGAACGCTCCTAGCGTCATTGTCTCGGTTCCACCGGCTTTCACCTTTGCCGAATAGCTAGTGAAATTTTCTGAAGTAGCAAAAGTAGGCGATTCAATCAGGAGAACGTTCGAATCAGTTGGGCTAACCTTTGCCGTGATATCCAGCGCGGAAAGATTTGTACTGTTGTTAATTTTGTTGCGCAGCCGGATGACGATGTCGGCGAGCGTATCGCCAGTATTGGGCTTGTAAACAACAGCCTCTTTTCCGCCGATCAAACCAGCGTCATAGATCGTCAGTGTCAGCTTGTCATCAACAGTGACAGTACCGCCGATGGTGAGCGTCTGCTGAATTGCGAGACGGTTTGTGCCGCCACCTGTCGTTATTGGCTTATAGACGGTGCCGTTGGTCGACGTAGAATTGATAGTGTAATTGGCGCCGGTTCCAAGCGTGGCAGTCACACCAATGGCTTGCAAATCGGTGTCGGCATTGATTGCCTGAACGATCTTGTTTGCTGTCTGCCGCAGAGTATTGCCAGTCACATAAGTGTGCGTGACTGACTTTTGACCGGTGGGCAACCCAGCATCATAAACGGTGATGGTGAAAACCGAGCCATCCGGAGCAGCCAGAACCTGGCCAGCTTCGACCGCGTTTGCACGCGGATTGATGGTCACTGTTGCGGCATCTGCTTGGCTCGGAGCCAGCAAAAGCCCGAAGGAGAGCGCGCAGGCTGCTCCCAGAGCAAAAATTGCTCGTCTTATGTTCATTCGTTCTTTCCTTTTGGGAAGTTGTTGGTTTTTGCCCGTTAAGGCGTTTTTGGCGCGACCGTTGGCGGCGCACCGAAGACCTGCTGCCAGATTTCGCGGACTTTGGGGTCTGCAAGTTCTTTGGCGAGATCCGCTTGGTTCTTCGCGACATCAGCCTCTGCCAACTTCATTGCCGTTGAAATGGCTAGCGTCGTCAGCTTTTCCACTTGTTCGGCATTCAAGTTCTGATTGACTGATTGCTCGCAGATACGATAAAGACTTTCGCGAAGAAACCTGATGCTGACGGCTGTGCGAGACAGTTGGACTACCGCCGTTCTGAATTCAGCCTCTGCTTTCGCATCGATGTTCGCGTTGCCATTTGTCTTTGCTTCAGCCAAAATCCTTGTGACAGTTTCAAGCGCGACATCAGGCGATGGCTCGGCGCAGAACCGGTAGCCTCTTCCATCGGCAGGCGGAATGATAATCACACCACGCCTGGAAGCATCCATGTCAATGAACGTTGGCTGACTGGTGGCAACCGTGTGCACAGAGGTTGATGGCTGCAATGCGGCGCAGCCCGATAAAAGAAGCGCTCCGGATAGAAGCGCAAATAAGTGTCGTTTCATAGAGACCTTCTCTCTAAGTCAGTCTCCTCAAAATTGAGGTCCGCTTCCTTTTTCCTATTACCTCTAAAACCGAGATGGTCATGGACATTACAGCAAACGCTGCTAGGATGCCCACCATTTGAAGTTCTGAATCTGCGCTGTGCGCTTGGGTTTCTCGGATTTGTGCAAAAAGGAACAAGGGACTTTGACCGTACCGATATTGAGGTATGTTTTCAACCCAGAACGCTGATATAACGGCTTAATTGCATGCCATCACGAATACTTCATGAACCCGTTACTTAATGAAGACAGCTCGCAATCAAACTGTAAACGCCTGCCAGACAAAGGATTGCAAGGAAAGAATGTTGGTCGATGATCAGCTTGCTCCTTGCGCCAACCTATCGGCAAAGTGACAAAGTCGCAAAACTCTTACCAGTTGCCACATTGCTGCCATGCAGCTGTAACTGATTTCTTCGATCACACTTTTCGGTGATTTCAAGGGGCACTAAAGGAGGAGCTGGCGAAGCTCTCCCAGCTTCGCTTTCCAGCAGCGAACTGTCCACATTTTTCTAAATGTCGCTCATTTTATTCATCGAACTATAAATCTCATTGACCATGTCATGAGGCGCGTGTAGGGTCTTTTACAGCACTTCTTGGGGTACCGGCAGCATCTCTGCGGAAATATACTCTAAGCTCGAATCCATTGGCGCACAAGAACTCTGGGGCACAAAAATCGGAAAATTCGAGCCTATTCGACTGAAACCTAGAAAAGTTGCCGGTCTTAGTCGGACTGTCAGTGCAGAAATTCACCAAGGACGGTTTCGAAAATATACTCTAACGCGTGCTTTGCTTCTGTCCTTAGAGTATGTTTCCGTTTGGCTTCAATTTCGCAGAATAACTGGAAGGAGAAGTATTGAGGCTGGTTTTTAGCATTTTCAAGCCTTTCGATTCGTTAAAGTGCCTCTGTTTCGCGCTGTCAAAACGGAAAGCGAAACTCCACTCCTGTCCGGGCACAAATTAGCTTTTCATCAGCACTTCGTCAAAACCCGCCAGGTTTTGAGGCTGGAATCCATTGGGCAGCAACCGTTATGGGCTTAGAGTATATTTCTACACGGTTGCTGCTGGTACGCCTTCTTGAGGTTTAACGAAATGCCAGCAAAGCGAGCAGTAACAGAAAAGGAGTTTTTCAAAAACGCCCAGACATGGAAGCAGATCAGCACGAATGTGCCGCCGCGCATGTTGGAAGTATTGAAAAGCCGCGTCACTCCAACCTTTACGATGTCTCATTTGCTTAGAGAAATAATTGCTGAGTCTGCCCTGATGAGATATGGACACTTGCCGCAGCCCAGTTGGTGCCTTGAATTGACCGATCAAGTTGCTGCTTTAAGAGAAGAGATTGCCGCAGAGAAAGTGGCGCGAGTCGGCGCGCAAAACGCATTGACTGAGCTGAAAGAAGAGATTGCCGAGTTGAGAAAAGAAGTAAGTCAGCCAGACGAGCGACCAATGACAGTGCGCCAAGAACGGTATGAGCAAAGAGCGCGGATGGTTGCTCGTTTGCAACAAGCTCGTATATATGATGAAAGTGACAGAGAGTCGAAAAGGCACGACACAACCAATCCGCAATACTTGCAGAGAAATCTTTCAATTGTAAGTTCGACCGAAAGCTCCCCCTCCCGAGCCTTCCGCTTGTATCCGGTATGCTTCCAGAATCCGCCAGTCCGCCCGCATGCCTCGTTCTGGCACCTGCATGGTCGTTCAACCACCACTTCTTCTGACCGGGCGACATATTGGGCTAGCGAATTTACCTGCGGTACAGCTACAATTTGAATCATCGTTCAGCCTCCTCTTTTGTTTCTCCAAACTCAGAAGTAAGGCTGAACGACCTCTTTTGCCTACCCGGCCAAAGAGGTTTCTTTTCACTTTTTAACTTTAACTCCCGGAACCGATATTCTGCAGATCTGCTCACTCAATCGGAACTGGAATTATCCGCGTAACACCGTTTCGGACATTCCAACTGTAGATGCAGTCCTTCGCGACTGAATTCGCCGGGCACTGTCTAGTGAATCGATTGCCTTCAACAGCAGTTTGGTTGCGGGATCATCATAAGTGGCAAAATAAAATTCACGTTGATCGCTATTTAACACTCCCGCCTCTCCAGTCCAAGTCAATGAAAAAGTGTATTCCACGCTCACGCCATTTTTGCCGGCAAAGCGCACCAGGTAGCGATCAACGCTTTCGACAACAATGCACTGCGGCTGTATTCTAAGCATTTATTTTGCCTCGCTTTGAATGCGAAAAACGGCTCGCTCTGTCCAAAACTTCAACTAGCCTTACGAAACCTCGCAAGCCATGCCTGTTAACAATCAACTGGCGCTAGCACTTCTTACAGAGTCATCGTCGGTACCTGGTTTGAAATGAGGCTTCTTCCTTGCTTCGGCTTTCGCTTGCATTCTTGCTGGATCTCCGAAGTAAAAGTCGAGAATGTCTTCCACTGCTTCTTCCGGCGTGGACCATTCGTCAAGGAAATCGCCGGGTCCCGGACCAGGGCAATAGTCCTCCGCCAGGACAAGCCAAAACTCACCATCAAACCAAACCCTTACAGGCGGTGCATCGAACGCTATTTCCGTACAATGTTCAAGATCCACTACATAAGCTGTCGAGTATCCTGGAATGTGATTCCCAGGTACTTCTGCGGGTTTTCCAACGAGTATAAACTCAGGCCAAACATGTGATGACGGAGCCGGACTTGATAGGAACAATCCTGCCTTTCTCAGCTTTTGGATACAGTGCTCAGAGAGTTTAGCCATTCTCTACTCCGATAAGTAATGCTCAGCGCCTAAAGACTGAATGATATGACCAATAGTCCAAAAAATCCTTTCGCGTCATTTCATATGAGGTGCCTTCTGCTGGATCTCTGATCATGAGATTACCGTGTTCGTCGAACCCGTCAACGACTACAGCGTGTCCGGGCTCAAGACGGCGATACTTCAGGGTAACAGGTACTCGCAGCTCTGCAGCCCAAGGTCCGTTTTTCATAAGTCTATCAAGTTCTTCTGCTGGAACTCCTGCCCCTTTCCATGGAAACCCCAAGACGTTAGCGAGGTCGCGGATATCGCACGGTCCACCAAGCTGCCTCATCAGATCAGATTGCTTAAATTCACCGTTTGTAAGCATTTCACCGACGGCAGAAACGCACGACATACTGTCTTTCTGAATCACAACATCTGCAGAAACCCTTTCATTAATAACAGGCCAATCACCTCCGGCTCCCGCTTTGCTCTTCATTGCGAGTTCGCCCTTTGCCTGTTTGGGCATCGATTCGGCTGGCTCGTCAGCTTTGGACATAGCTAGCAAATTATCAGTTTTTCCAACGTCTGATGCTGGTCGAATTCCCTCAAAATAATTTCTCGGAATACCTGCATATTCCAATTGCTGAGGTGTCAATTCAAACTGCATCAAGCGGTCATACAGCAGCTTTCGAATTGATTCTGCTTGCTTAGGAAATGCTTGAATTTGATCTTCGGCGGTCCGGTAGCCCTTCAGCACTAGTTTTGCGACTGCACCATCGACATGCTTAGCCGCGCTGCCCGCCAATTTCAAAGCCGCTTCTGCCGCTTCCGGACTGCCTTCCGGATTAACCATCCCAAACATGGTTTCACCTATGATCTGTCCTTTCTCTCTGTTGGAGGCATCTGTGTAGCGCTCGCTTGCTCTCACCACGAATGCTCCGACTTGCTCAAGTGCATGATTGACGGCGTTTGGATCTTTAGCCATGGCATCCAGGGCGCCGCATACAGCATGAAATAGTGGTTCGTTTACAGCGTTTGGCCTTGCAAGAAAGTTGGCTACCGTGCCATCAGTTAGAGCAACCCACCCAGCGACCGCAGCGGCTTTGGTGCCGTCCTTAGCTATATCTAGTCCTTCGCCGATACCAATTAATTTGTCTAATTGCCCCTGAATGTATGCTTTTCGCGCGTCCGCGTCCAACGCACGTGCTGCTGCGGACTCGCAAAAGTCCGTTAGCTTGTCAAAAGTCGATCTAGCGGGGGAGTCATCCACATAGCCGATGCCGCTTGCGTAAAAATTGTCGCCGATTTTTTCATGCTGATACTCAATCACTGTGCCGGTTTCGGCCGCTATGCTTTTGATTTCGCCCGCTGGGCTTTTGCTCTCTTCTTGAGAATCGAAAAAACCGAATCTGTTCGCCTGTATCTCGGCCACTCGAGCCTTGTACTGGGCCACAGTTTCGCCGTCATTCATGGCAATCATGTCCGGTTCCGAGAGAGTCTTATCACCTTTGTGCGTCTGCTCGAAAGCTTTGCCATGGACTTTCTGATCCGCCTGCCCAGCAATGACGCCACCGTCCTTTTTGGCGTTCTCACTATCTCTAATGTTTGCCGCCTCTGCCTGGTCGGCTTTCTTTTCGATCTCTGCCACGTCCAGTAGCCTCGATGACTTCGGCACTTTCCCAGTATAGAGCCAGCACAGTCACCTGTTCGCGATGACGCCGCGAGTCTTCTGCCTGACCACTTCGAACAAAACTACACCGCATGCCACAGACGCATTCAATGACTCAGTTTTGCCGGGCATGGGAATCTTGACATTAAAATCGCAGTGTTCTGAAACCAGCCTGCTGAGCCCTTTTCCTTCGGCACCAACACAAATTGCCAGAGGTCGTACGAGATCCGAATCAAACAAATCAGTGCCGCCTTTCACGTCAAGACCTACCACCCAGAAGCCGGCTTTCTTCAAGTCTTCAACTGCATTGACGAGATTGTGCACTCTCACTATTGGTATGTAAGCGAGCGCACCAGCGCTCACTTTGGACACAGTGCCCGAAACTTGCGCGGAGCGTCTTTGCGGCACGAGCACGGCTTTTGCCCCGGAAGCCTCGGCTACACGCACGATCGCCCCGAGGTTATGCGGATCTTCGATGCCGTCCAACAGAACGACGCAGGGATTGTCGCTCAGGTCGCCGTTCTTATAGCGGCCCAGAAAGTCTCTCAACTCTAATTGCTTGACTGCCGACAACTGCCCGGCCACGCCCTGATGCCGGGCATCTCGCCCCAGCATCTGGTCTATCTTGCGTCGATCGCACACGGTAACCGGGATACGCAGGCGCTTTGCCGCCGATTCGATCTTTGAAAGTCGCGTGTCGGCGTCCAGTGAATCCGCAAGAAAAACTTTTACTATTTCCGGGGTCTGGTTTTCAATTCCGTTCTCAGAGAGTTTTCCCCCTTCATCCGGCTCTTGCAGCATTTTTTCCAAGTAGACAAGCAGCGCATTGCGCCCGAACACGAACTCGCCTTCGTCTCTTTCGCTCATTGGAAGTCTCTTTGTTTCTCCATTCGACGGGCACCTATCTTTTGGATAGGCTCTGCAGTATAGCTTCTCATGGGCAAAACACCATGGACACGGGGTGCTGCCTCTGGTTATCTCATAGTGAGGGTTTAGAAACTTCACGACCCTTTTGAATCTAAGGCGGCTCGAATGCTCTTTGACGTTTTCTTCTTCGGTTTCCCAATCATCTTTGCCCTTTGCCTGGGCGCTCACGCCGTGCGTGAAGAAGATGCGCGCTTCTGGAGACCGGCATTCAGTTTCTTTGCCTACTGCGCCTTCTACCTGGCCGGCGGGCGCGACGTTATCCTCTATATTCTTTGCGGTTTTATGGTTGGCGGCTCTTGGCTTTCGGTGGGCGGCTTCTGCCCTGGCTTCCTGTGGACAATGCAAGCTCTGCAAACTTCGCTCGCGTTCTGAATTCAGGCATCCCTACCCGTTGCGACCGCGCTTGACTGGCGGAGGGACGACGGCGTGGCGGTTTTGCTGAGCTTCAGCCAGAGTACGCATGGGAATGTCGTGTTTTTTCAGCCAGCGCGAGATTGTATTAGGGTCGCACCACTTATTTTCGGTATCGCGATAGATACGGGCGATCTCAACGGTGCTAAGCTTCTCCTTAACATACTTCTGTATGAGCCAGTCTCTATCCTGATAAAGCTGTTTGGTTCTCAGTGTCTTTCCCACGTGCCACCTCGTTTATGAAAGCTAGTTCTGGGACACTAGCCCCCGGGTTGTCAGCCTGGTCACCGCGTACTACATATTCTAATTGTGTGTGTTTATCCTCTATCTGACAAGCCCTTTGACGACAAGATGCGCAATTGAAAATGCCCGATAAATTCACTAACAAAACGCCTGATAAAAGAGCTGAGATCCCTCAGGTCGACCGGCTTTTGAATCATGAAATACTGCAGTCGCTGGACACGGAAATCAGCCAGGCAGCGCTCGCTCACCTGATTCGAGAGGAGCTAAAGGAGCTGAGGGAAAACCTGCTCGAGGACGGTGCGCGAAAGACCGATAAGTCGGCCGGGGCAGATGAAGAATCCGATAATAAAACGATTTCCGGCAAAAAA
>Ga0268299_1003410_pt1 | contig 14708 bp, 12 predicted proteins | sample NOBtaG_FD_193484 | JGI IMG/M metagenome (GOLD analysis project Ga0268299, IMG submission 193484) | Activated sludge microbial communities from bioreactor in Nijmegen, Gelderland, Netherland - NOB reactor | ecosystem: Engineered > Bioreactor > Aerobic > Activated sludge | place: Netherlands...
GTGGGCTCCGGCGGTGGCCCCGGGCCAGCGGCGGTACCGTGCCGAATGTGGACACCCTGGCGGTCAGCGCCGACGACGTGCGCAAAGCAGCCGAGCGGATCGCCGGCGACGTGGTGCGCACGCCCTCGGCCGAGTCGCGCACCCTGTCGGCCCTGACCGGGCTCGATGTGGTGGTGAAGTTCGAGAACCTGCAGTTCACCGCGTCGTTCAAGGACCGGGGGGCGGCCAACAAGCTCCACCAGCTGACCGACGCCGAGCGCGACGCCGGGGTGCTGGCTGTCAGCGCCGGCAACCACGCCCAGTCGGTCGCCTACCACGCAACCCGCATGGGGATCGCCGCCACCATCGTGATGCCGGCGTCGGCCCCGTTCACCAAGGTGGCCAACACCGAGGCTCTGGGGGCGGAGGTGGTGCAGGCCGGCGCCACGTTCGCCGATGCCGCCGCCGTGGCCGAGCGCCTGGTGCGGGAGCGAGGTCTCACGATGGTCCACCCCTACGACGACCCGGCGGTGATCGCCGGTCAGGGCACGGTGGCCGTCGAGCTGCTCGACGACGTCGACGGGATCGACACCCTGCTGGTGCCGGTGGGCGGGGGCGGCCTGCTGGCCGGGATCGCCGCCTATGCCCGGGCCGAGCGGCCCGACATCGAGCTGGTGGGGGTGCAGAGCGAGGTCTACCCGGGGATGATCGCCGCCCTGGCCGGCCGGGAGCTGGAGCCGCCCCGGGCCGACACCCTGGCCGATGGCATCGCGGTGAAGACCCCCGGCCGGCTCACCGTGCCCATGGTGCGGGACCTGGCCGACGAGGTGCTGGCCGTGCCCGAGGCCGCCATCGAGCGGGCGGTGTCGCTCTACCTGGAGATCGAGAAGACCGTGGTGGAGGGGGCCGGTGCGGTGGGGCTGGCCGCGGTGCTGGAGGACCCCGAGCGGTGGCGGGGGAAGCGGGTGGGGCTGATCCTGTCGGGCGGCAACATCGACACGAGGGTGCTTGCCTCGGTGCTGATGCGGGAGCTGGTGCACTCGGGCCGGATCACCACCGTGCGGATCTCGCTGCCCGACCTGCCCGGCTCGCTCGCGCCCGTGCTGTCGTCGGTGGCGGCCGCCGGGGCCAACGTGATCGAGATCGACCACCGCCGCCTGTTCGACCCGATCTCGGCCCGGGCCACCAACGTGGACGTGGTGATCGAGACCCGCGACCGCCTCCACACCGCCACCGTGCTGGCCGCCCTCCAGCAGTCCGGCTACCAGGCCGAGATCCTGGCCAGCTGACCCTACCGAGTTGGGCGCTTTGGCCGGGCCGACGGGGGCTCACCTACTGTTGGGGCCCATGGAACGACTGCGCTTCGGGGCCTTCGCTGCCCCCCATCACCCCGTGGGCGAGTCGCCCATGCTCCTGTTCCGGCGGGACATCGCGCTGGGGGCCCTGCTCGAGGAGCTGGGTTACGACGAGTACTGGGTCGGCGAGCACCACTCGTCGGGGTGGGAGACGATCGGCTCGCCCGAGCTGCTGCTGGCGGCGGTGGGGGAGCGGACCCACACCATCCGCCTCGGCACCGGCGTGATATCCCTGCCCTACCACCACCCGTTCAACGTGGCCTCCCGGCTGGCCCAGCTCGACCAGATGACCCGGGGCCGGGTGATCTTCGGATCGGGGCCCGGCGCCCTGCCGTCCGACGCCCACACGCTCGACATCGACCCGATGACCCAGCGTGACCGCCAGGACGAGGCCATGGGCGTGATCAAACGCCTGCTCCGGGGCGACGAGCGCTTCAGCTACGAGAGCGACTGGTTCACCCTCAAGGACGCCCAGCTCCAGATCCTGCCCCTGCAGGAGGAGATGGAGATGGCCACGGCGTCGTCGCTGTCGCCGTCGGGCATGACGCTGGCCGGTAAGCACGGCACCGGCGTGATCTCGATCGCCTCCACCTCGTCGGAGGGCTTGGCCGCCCTGCCCACCCAGTGGGGCTTCGCCGAGACGGCGGCGGCCGAGAGCGGCCACACCGTCGACCGCCGTAACTGGCGGGTGATGATGAACTGGCACATCGCCGAGACCGAGGAGCAGGCCCGCAACGAGGCCGTCAACGGGCTGCACCGCTGGCACAACGAGTACAACGTGGGTGTGCTGAGCCGGCCCGGGGCCAAGCACTACGACGACAAGTGGAAGCTGCTCGACACGATGGTCGACTCCGGGGCGGCCGTGGTGGGCACGCCCGACGATCTGGTGAAGTCGATCCTCAAGCTGCAGGAGCTGACCGGCGGGTTCGGCTGCGTGATCGGTTTCGCCCACGACTGGGCCAACCACGACGCCACCCGGCGGAGCTGGGAGATGGTGGCCCGCTACGTGATCCCCGAGATCAACGGTCAGCTCCGGGGCATCCGGGCATCGGCCGCGTTCCTCACCGCCAACCAGGAGGAGCTGATGAAGGGCGCCTCCAACGCAGTGATGGCCAAGATCCGGGAGACCCCGGGTGCCTATGACGCCCTCAAGACCACGCTGTCGCAACGGTCGACCCAGAAGAAGGGCCCCGAGTGGCGCCCGGGAGCCGACGTCACCCTCGACGAGAAGGCCACCACCGACTGAGTGTCCGGCGCGGGCCCCGCTCCCTCCCGGGAGCCGGGCCCACGCCCTCACGAGATCACAGGCGCATCGCCTGTAGCCGGGTAGCCGGCACCGCCGCTGCCAGCGCCAGGATGTCATCCGGGTCGCTCGTTGCCACCAACCCGCCACCGGCCGCCACGCCTACCGCCACGACGTGAGCGTCGGCCAGATCGGCAGAACCGCGGCCGGCCGCATGCAGGATCGCCCCGACCTGTCGGGCCAGGACGAAATCGGTGTCGACGAGGCGAATCGCCGGACGCGAACCGCCGGGTCGATCGTCGTGAATCACGGCAGCTTCCAGTGCCCTCGTGCGATCTCTCCCCCGGGCCACCTCGGCGCAGACCACAGTCGGGGCCAGAACTTCCCGCCCCCTCTCCGACGCCATCTGCATCAGCGCCCGAAGTTGGGTGGGGGGAGACTTCTGAGCCAGCGCCGACAGGCCGGCGGCATCGAGGATGAGCGGTAGGCCGGTCATGCCACCCCCCGCTTGCGGCGACTTGCGCGGCTGGCGGTCGCCTTTCCCTCCACCCGTTCGGCGGGTGGTAGCCCGTCCAGTTGGTCGAAGGCCGCTCGGGCGGCTTCCAGATCGGATGCAGGCACCGGCCCGAGCTCGGTTTCCCAACGGTCGAGAAGCTGCCGCAACGCATGGGCCCGGGCCCGGCGATCCATCTCGTGGAACAGAGCCATATTGACCACCGCCGACAACGACGTGTCGCCGAGCTCCTGGGCCGCTGACACCAGTTCCTCATCGACCGTCACGGTTATCTTACGTTTGGCCATATGATCATCGTAGCTCGATTGGGGTGTCGGGTGCGGGAGGTCTGCTCACGGGTGGGGGACCGGTTGGGGGATAGCCTGCGCGGCGTGATCGAGACCTGCCGTTCTGCCGCCGGCCGCCGCCTGGCCGGCACCGCCGTCCTGCTCGCCCTGGTCGCTGCCGCCTGCGGCAGCGGAGGGGGCGAGGATGCCGCCGCCACCACCTCGGGCGGTGCCACCGGCGCCTCCTTGCCGGTGGCGGCCGGGGGCGGGAGCGCCAGCACCGAGGCTGAAGCCGACGAGGGCGCCTCCGGCGACACCACCGCCGCCCCGCCCGATGCCTGCGCCCTCGTGAGCGACGAGGCGGCCAGCGCGCTGCTGGGCCAGCCGGTCACCGGTGTGCCGGCCCCGATCGCCGACGTCCCCTACGCCGTGTGCCAGTGGGGCGAGCTGTTCAAGGGCAACGTGCTGGCCGTCCAGGTGGCGGGCGAGCTGGACACCGTCCGCCCCCTGCAGGTCATGGCGTCGGCATCGGGCCAGACGGCGACACCGTCGTCGGTGGGAACCGACGGCAAGTACTTCCCCGATGTCGGCTACGTCTACGGCGGCGGCGGTGTCGGCCAGTCGGTGCTGTTCCGCCACGGCGACTGGGACGTGATGGTGGGCGTCACCGGTGAGGACGGCCCGTCCCAGGCCGACCTGGAGGCGCTGGCCGCCGACATCGACGCCGCCCTGCCCTGATCGCCCGTCAGCCCGTCGGGTCCCGAGCCGGCACACTGGAGGCCATGTACCTGCCTCCGGCGTTCGAAGAGACCGACCCCGCCGAGGTGCGGGGCCTGATCGATGCTGCCGGGGCCGCCACCCTGGTGACCATCGTCGACGGCGCCCTGTTCGCGTCCACCGTGCCGCTGTTGTTCGAGCCGGGCGCTGCCGGCGGGGAGGGCGCCGGGCGCCTCGTCGGCCATCTGGCCCGGGCCAACCCCCAGGCCCGGCGATCGAGCGCCGAGGTCGAGGCGCTGGCTGTGTTCGCCGGGGTGAGCGGCTACGTGTCCCCCACGCTGTACCCGTCGAAGCAGGACGGCGGCCGGGTGGTGCCGACGTGGAACTACGAGGCCGTGCACGTCTGGGGGCCGCTGGTGGTCCACGACGATCCCGCCTGGCTGCTCGATCTCGTCACCCGTCTCACGGAGCACCACGAGACCCGGTTCCGGGCCGGCAGCGAGGCGGCTGGCCTGGCCGCCGCCGAACCGTGGGCCGTGGCCGACGCCCCCGCCGACTTCGTCGACGGCCAGCTCCGGGCGATCGTGGGCATCGAGATCCCGATCTCCCGCTTGGCGGCCAAGCGCAAGCTGAGCCAGAACCGGCCCGAGGTCGACCAGGCCGGGGTGCTGGCCGGCTTCTCGGCCCGGGCCGCCGCCGGGGTTGCCGGGGCCGCGGCCATGGCCGCCCAGGTGCGCCAGGCCAACCCCGGGCTGTAGCCGCCCGCTGCCATCGGCCCGGCGGCGCATCCTCAGCCGAGGCCGCCGCCGGCGGCCACCTCGCCCACCTTGTCGTCGTCGTAGCCCAACAGCTCGGTGAGGATCTCGTAGGCGTGCTCCCCGTACAGGGGGCCGGGCCGGGCGACCCGGCCGGGGGTGCGACTCAACCGCATCCGGGGCCCCTCCACCGGGATCGGCCCGATGAACGGGTGGTCGATCGTGACCCAGTGGCCCCGATGGTCGAGCTGGGGATCGGCCAGGCAACCGGCCGAGTTGTTGACGAGGTGGGAGGCGACGCCGAGCAGCTGCAGCTTCTCCACCAGGGCGTCACCGTCGTGGCCTCCGGTCCACCCCGCCACCACCGCGTCGAGCTCGGCCCGCCGGTCCAGCCGCTCGGCCGCCGGCAGGTTGCGCAGATCGGGCCGGCCGACAGCGTCGGCCAGGGCGGCCCAGGCCGCATCGTGCTCGCAGGCGAGAGCCACCCAGCAGTCGTCGCCCTGCACCGGGTAGACCCCATGGGGGGCCATGGCCAGATCGCCATTGCCCAGCGAGGTGTGCTCCCGCCCGTTGACCTCGGCGTCGAGCAGGCCGGGGGCCAGGAGCTGCAGCGACGACTCGGCCTGGGACAGGTCGAGGTGCTGGCCCTCTCCCGTGCGGCGACGGTGGTCGATGGCGGCCAGCAGGCCGGCCAGGCCGAAGCGGGGCGACACGGTGTCGGTGTAGGCGCCGAAGGGGCCGGCCGCTGCCCGGTCGGGCCACCGGGTGGTGTGGTGGAAGCCGAACAGGGCCGACGCCAGGTTGCCGTAGCCCGGCAGGTCGAGCGAGCCGGTCTGGCCGGGGAGGCAGCTCGAGTAGAGGATGACCGACGGGTTGACGGCCTTGATCTGCTCGTAGCCGAACCCCATCCGCTCCATGGCGCCCGCCGAGAAGCTCTCCAGCACCACGTCGGCCCATCGGATCAGGTCCCACAGCACGGCCCGTCCGGCGTCGGTGGTGAGGTCGAGCTCGATGCCGATCTTGCCGGCGTTGGCGTTGTTGAACAGCCCCCCGCACTCCAGCGGGTGCTGGTCGTTCAGGGGGTGGAGCGGCATCACGGTGCGGGTCACGTCGACCCGCTGCTGGGTCTCGACCTTCACCACCGTGGCCCCGAAGTCGGCCAGGCCCCGGCCCACGTAGGGCCCGGCGATCGACCAGGTGAGGTCGACCACCTTGAGCCCGTCCAGCGGGCGCTCGCCGCTCGTATCGGTACCGGTGCCGGCGGCGGTCGGAGCTGCGGCGGACGATGCTGCGAGCTCGGCCAGCACCGCTTCGGTGTCGGCCCCGAGCGCCGGGGCCGGACCGAGCGGCTGCAAGGGGGCGGCCGAGGCGATCATGAAGGCCCCCAGGCGGCGGTGGTCGGGCCCGCCGGCCACGATGGGGCCGATGTCCCACGAGCCCCGCTCGGCCAGGTGGGGCAGCTCCATCACCTCGGTGAGGCCGGCCACCGGGGCCAGCAGCACCCGGCGCTTGCGGGCCTCCTCCACCAGTTCGGCCTTGGTCCGTTTCGAGGTGTGGGCGGCCACGATCTCGGCCAGCCGGTCCAGCTCGGACGCCGGCTCCCGACCGTCGAGCAGGTGGATGATCAGGTCCTCCCACGGCTTGTCCCGGGTGGCCTCGTCGCAGCCGCCCTCCTCCCAGATCCAGCGGAACAGGTTCGGGGTGAACTCCTTGAAGGCGGCGCCGAACAGCAGCGTGATGCTCACCTCGCCGTCGGCCGCCGGATAACCCCACCGGAGCTTGAACGCCCCCACGTTGATCCCCTCGCCCGACCGGCCCAGGGGCGCGTTGTCCCACGCCTCGTTGAGGGCGTAGGCGAACGAAGCCTGGAGGTAGGCGGTCTGGATCGACACGTCGACGATCTGACCCCGCCCGGAGGCGGCCCGTTCGTTGAGGGCGTAGAGCACACCCACCGCCAGGTCGGCCGCCCCGTGGTTGTAGGCCTGGGGGATGCCGCAGCGCAGCGGGGGCCGGTCGGTGTCACCGGTGAGGGCGAGCTGGCAGGCCGAGGCGGCCATCGTCAGGTCGGTCTCGTGCCAGTCGGCCTTGGGGCCGTCGAGCCCGAACGGGGTGAGCAGCCCGATGACGAGCGCCGGGTTGGCGGCGGCCAGGGCGTCGGGGTCGAAGGGGAGCTCGGCCGGGCGGCCCGACCAGAGCACGATGTCGGCCCCGGCGGCGAGGCGGGCCAGCCGTTCCCGGTCGGTGGCATCGGCGGGATCGAGCACCACCGAGCGCTTGCCCCGGTTGTAGGCGGCGTGCCACAGCGACGGCCCCGTGTCGGGCGAGCCGCCGGCGAAGGGCGGCTGGCGGCGGGCCGGCGACCCGCCCGGAGGCTCCACCAGCGTCACGTCGGCCCCCAGTTGGGCCAGCATCAGCCCGGCCAGATGGCCCCGGTGGTCGGTGCAGTCAAGCACCCGGTACGGCCGCAACATCATCGCTTGACCCCCTGGACGTCGTCCCCCAACGGCGTGTGGCCTCCGCCACACCCCCATCTTGGAGGGGTGGGCTGGTCCGGTCAATCGCGCACTGATCAGACGGAAGCGGTTGGCGTCAGTGACTGTCGAGGTAGGTGGCCAGCACCCGGTGGGTGTTGACGATCCGGCGTTCCTCGCTCGACACGATCGTGTGGGTGAAGCCGGGCTGGCTCAGGCCCCGCTGCATGCGGGCCATGGCCCTGATGTCCTGGTTGAACACGAGGCCGAGCCGTTCGGCGTCGAGCCCGTTGACCACATCGGTGGGCCGCTTGGGCCGGGGCGCCCCCGGGGGCTGGCGGTCGAAGTGGAGGGTGAGCAGCTCGGCCCGGTCGACCGCGGCCGACGGCTTGGCCACCAGCACGTTGAACGAGTCGGCCGACACCAGCACGGTGGCGTTGGGGAACAGGTTGTACTGGCGGAGCCGCATGATCTGGTCGTCGTCGAACCGGCCGAGGTCCACACCCCGACGGGCGGACCCGGCACGGATCGCCGCCACCAGGAGCTCGAAGGCGGTCGCTCCAACCGGCTCGGCCGGCATCGGCACGGTGTCGTCGGGGGCGAGCCCGAGCCGGCGGCCCTGGGTGCGGCAGAACGAGTCCCACACGTCGGCCTCGGGCACGGCGCCGAGCCGGGGGCTGGCGACGCCGTAGAGCTGGTAGCTGACGGCGTGGCGGTCCCACAGGTGCTGGGCGGCGTGGACGTCGTCGAACGAGACGATCATCTCGGGATGCAGGCCCTGCACGTGGTAGGTCTCCGAGAAGCCCTCGGCGACCACCTTCCAGTTGCAGCTCACGGGTGTGGTGGTGGTGACACCGCACCGGAAGTCCTCGATGCCGGCCCACGCCAGGTCGGTCGGGACGCCCTCCAGCCAGTCCTCCAGCGGGGCGGCGTCCGGGTCGAGGTTGACGAACACCAGCGGCCCCCAGGTGCCGACGTTCGCCGGGATCAGGGGCAGGTCCTCGTTGCGCAGGGCGCCGAAGCCCCGACGGGACGGCACTTCCCGCAGCTCGCCGGCCAGGGTCCAGGACCAGCTGTGGAAGCCGCACCGGATCTCGCCCAGCCCGGCCCCGGCCCCGGTGCACAGCAGGTTGCCCCGGTGCCGGCACACGTTCTGGAAGGCCCGCAGCTCACCGTCGTCGCCCCGCACGATCAGCACCGACAGGGGACCGCAGCGGTGCTCGAACCAGTCGCCCGGCTCGGCCACGTGGTCGACCGAGCAGGCGATCTGCCACACCCGGGGCCACAGCCGTTCCAGCTCCCGCTCGGCGATGGCCTGGCTGGTGTACCGGTCGACGGAGAACCGGTGGTGGCCGGGCCTGTCGGCGTCCCACGCCACCCCGGTGGCGAGCGGCGGGGTGGCGGTGACCGGATGCTCGGCGGTGGTGCGTTCCACGCCGGACAGTATGACGCCGGCCGCCGATCGGCCGCATCTCTCGCATTCTGGCGAACCTCGTCGGGAAGTACGGCGCTACGCCGTATTCCTCGACAAGGTTCGGGTCGTCGGGCCTCGGCGGTAGGCGAGCGGGGGTCGCTACGCTGCTTCCTGACCGACGATGGATCCGACCCCGCCGAGCAGCCCCCTGGCCCCGACCCTGCGCCGGTGGCGGCACGAGCTCCGGGAGCAGGGCGCCCTGGCCATCCACCTGGTCCGCTGGATCGCACTGGGGGCGCTGTCGGGCGTGCTGGCCGGGGTGTCGTCGTTCGTGTTCCTGGAGGGACTCGACCGGATCACCGAGTACCGGGTGGAGCGCCCATGGCTGCGGTTCCTGCTCCCGCTGGCGGGGCTCGGCATCGGGTTGGCCTACCACCTGCTCGGGGGCCGGGCCGGGCAGGGCAACGCCCTGGTGATCGACGAGATCCATCAGCCGACCGACTGGGTGCCGCGGCGGATGGCCCCCCTCGTGCTGGCCGGTACCTGGGTCACCCACCTGTTCGGCGGGTCGGCAGGGCGGGAGGGGACGGCTCTGCAGATGTCGGGCAGCCTCACCGACGCCGCCGCCCGCACCCTGCGCCTCGGCCCCGACGACCGGCGCATCCTGCTGGCGGCCGCTCTGGGGGGCGGGTTCGGGGCCGTGTTCGGCGTGCCGCTGGCCGGGGCCGTTTTCGGCCTGGAGGTCCAGGCCATGGGCCGAATCCGCTACGAGGCGCTGGTGCCGTCGTTGGCTGCGTCGGTGGTGGGAGACCTGGTGGTGGGAGGCCTGGGCCATCACCACCCTCTGCGCCCCCAGCTCGCCCCTGGGTTGGAGCTGGGGTTGGTGGCCAAGGTGGCGGTGGCGGGCCTCGTGTTCGGCTTGGCCGGCATCGTGTTCGTGGAGGCCATCGAGGCGATCAAGGGGGCGCTGGCCCGATGGCTGCCGTGGGCCCCGCTGCGGCCGGTGGCGGGAGGCATCGGGGTGGTGGCGTTGGCCGCCCTGTTCGGCACCGACTACCTGGGGCTGTCGCTGCCCCTGATCGACCGGGCGCTTGCCGGCGAGCCCCTGACCTTCGCCGTGTTCGCCCTCAAGATCCTGTTCACCGCCGTCACCCTGGGCGCCGCCTTTCCCGGCGGGGAGGTGACGCCGCTGTTCGTGATCGGGTCGACCCTGGGCGCGGCCCTGGCCGCCCCCCTCCATCTGCCGGTGGGGCTGGCCGCCTCGGTGGGGTTCGTGGCCGTGTTCGCCGGCGCCGCCAACACCCCGCTGGCCTGCACGATCATGGGCGCCGAGCTGTTCGGGGCGGGTGCGGTGGTGCCGATCGCCGTGGGGTGCGTGATCGCCTACGTGTTCTCCAGCCATCGCGGCATCTACGTCACCCAGCGGATCGACGTGCCCAAAGGCCCCGTCGCCGTCCCGGGCGGTCACACCCTGCGGACCTGGCGCCAGCGCCACCGGGCCCCGTGATCCCGGACAGCCCGCAGTCCCACGTGGCCGGTGAGAATCCCGCGAAGTTCGAAGTTGTTTTCGGTTTCGATCTACGATCGGGTGACGAACGAGCAACGAATGTGATCGGAGACGGTGATGGCTGACCAGGCGACGGCGACGAAGGGGACCACGCTCGGTGCCGGTACCCAACCCGACTGGGAGGTCGTGGTCATCGGGGCCGGCGTCGGCGGGATCTATCAGATCAAGCGGCTCACCGACCTCGGCATCAAGGCCGTGGTGCTGGAAGCGGCCGACAACCTCGGCGGCACCTGGTACATGAACCGCTACCCCGGAGCCCGGTTCGACTCCGAGAGCTACACCTACGGCTACTCGTTCTCCCAGGAGCTGCTCGACGAGTGGCACTGGAAGGAGCGGTTCTCGGGGCAGCCGGAGAACCTCCGCTACCTCAACTACGTGGCCGACAAGTTCGACCTGCGCCAGCACATGCGGTTCAACACCAAGGTGGTGGCCATGCGGTGGGACGAGCCGACCCACACCTGGGAACTGGAGCTGGACGACGGCTCCACCATGACCACCCGCTTCGTGATCGCCGCCCTGGGCCTGCTGTCGATCCCCACCTACCCCCGCTACGAGGGCATGGACAGCTTCCAGGGCCCGTCGTTCCACACCTTCCACTGGCCCCACGAGCCGCTCGACCTCACCGGTAAGCGGGTGGGCGTGATCGGCACCGGGGCCACAGGCATCCAGGTGATCGCCGAGATCGCCGACAAGGTGGGCGAGCTCAAGGTCTTCCAGCGTCGCCCGAACTGGAGCTCGCCGCTCCACAACGGCCCCATCTCGGACGAGGAGATGGCCCAGATCCGGGCCCGCTACGACGAGATCTTCGAGACCTGCGCCCGCACCCCGGGCGGCTTCGAGCACGAGCCCGACCGCCGCGGCTTCTACACCCTCACCGCCGAAGAGCGGAAGGCGCTGTGGGACGAGCTGTACGAGACCCCCGGGTTCGCCATCTGGCTCCGCAACTTCCGGGAGATCTTCTTCGACGAGGAGGCGAACGCCGAGTTCTCGGCCTACATCGCCGACCGGATCCGCCAGCGGGTGAAGGACCCGGTGGTGGCGGAGAAGCTGATCCCCAAGGACCACGGCTTCGGTGTGCAGCGGGTGCCGATGGAGACCCACTACTTCGAGGTCTACAACCAGGACAACGTGGAGCTGGTCGACGTGAGCGAGACGCCGATCGAGCGGGTGACCCCCACCGGCATCCAGACCTCGGCCGCCCACTACGACCTCGACATCATCGTCTACGCCACGGGGTTCGACGCCATCACCGGCGCCTACGACCGGATCGACATCCAGGGCGTCAACGGCGAGAAGCTGGCCCAGAAGTGGGTGGACGGCCCCAGCACCTACCTCGGGATCCTGGTCAACGGGTTCCCCAACTTCATCATGCTGGCCGGCCCCCAGAGCGGGTCCGCCTCCACCAACTTCCCCCGGGGGATCGAGTCGGGCGTGAACTGGATCACCAGCATGCTCGAGTACGTGTGGGAGCACGACCACACCCGCCTGGAGCCCACCGCGGAGGCCCAGGAGGAGTGGACCGAGCACGTGAAGAAGATGTACGGGATGATGCTGATGCGGAAGGCCAAGAGCTGGTTCACCGGCTACAACTCGAACGTCGAGGGCCACGAGCACGGCAAGATCCGGTACTTCGTCTACAACGGTGGCGCTCCCAAGTTCGTGCAGAAGATCAGTGAGATCGCCGACGCCGGCTACCGCGGCGTCGAGTTCGACTGATCGGCGAAATTAGGAGCCTGAGCCGTACTGGTTACGGCCCAGGCTCCTGAGAATCGGGGAAGCCGAAGCTGGTGACGGGGGCGGGGCCGCCGTCGCCGGCCAGCCACCCGAACAGGGCGGCCTCGTGGGGGACTACGGGGTCAGGGAGCTCGTCGAGGGCGAACCAGGCGATCCCGGCCGACTTGTGCGGCTCCATCAGGCGCGGCTCCCCCCGCCATCGCCGGCACTGGAAGAAGAAGTCGACCCGCTCGTCGATCGGGTCTCCGCTGCCCGCTGTGCGGTGCATGGCCGTGATCGCCACCAGGTCGGCCGGCTCCACCACCACCCCCAGCTCCTCGGCCGCCTCCCGGCATGCGGCGGCCACCACCGACTCGCCCTCCTCCACATGGCCGGCCGCCGCCGTCGCCCAGAACCCGTCTCGGTAGCCGGTGTTCTGGCGCAGCTGGAGGAGGATCTCGTCGCGGCCGCCGACCTGGCGCCGGAGGATGACATAGGCGGCGGGCACCACCCGGAAGCGGTCGGTCACGGCCTTGACGTTAGGGCCCGACGACGTGGGGTCACCATCTGGCCCGGCAGCGCTCCCGGCGGCAAAGATGCGGGTGGACACCCGCCGCCCCATGTTCCCAGCCCCAGAGGAAGGACGACTCGATGACCGACGAGGAGAAGACCGAGGCCGGCAAGGCCCTGGCCCGCCGCCTGTTCACCGGGGCGCCCCGGCCGGCCAACCCCGGCACACCGCCCCCCGCCGCCTTCAACGACTACACCAACCGCCACCTGTTCGGCGACGTGTGGCAACAGGACGACCTGACGCTCGAGGAGCGGGAGCTGATCACCTGCACCACGCTGGTGGCCCTCTACCGGGAGAACGAGCAGCGGGTGCACTTCACCGGAGCGAAGAACGCCGGCATCCCCCGGGAGAAGATCGAGGGGATGATCACCCACGTGGCCCACTACGCCGGCTGGCCCTGCGCCGCCACCGCCTTCCGGGTGCTGGGCGAGGTCTGGCCCCAAGAGGGCTGACCGGGGCCGCCCCTCCGCCGCCCCACAGCGTTCGACGCGCAACGTTCGTTGCGCGCTGTTCGACGGACAACCCCACGGAAAGGAGCCGCTGCCATGACCTACGTCGACGAACGGCTGGAGCCGGGCGCCTCGGTGCTCGACTGTGACAGCCACCTGATGGAACCCCTCGATTGGCTGGAGGCCTACGCCGATGCCGCCACCCGAACCAAGCTCCGGGAGCTGACGTTCACCGGCGGCGGCCCGGCCGATGCCGAGCTGGTGCGCCAATGCTGGGACCGGCGCAACGACCCGGCCGAGACGGCCCGCCTGGCGGCCGACGTGGTGGGCGGCCCCAAGGGCTACTTCGCCTTCGGCGCCATGGACGCCGGCGAGCGCCACCGAGCGCTCGACCAGCTCGGTTTCGCCGGCCAGCTCGTGTTCTCCACCTTCGCCCCCAACCAGTTCAACAACACGGCCGACCTCGATCTGCTCTACGGCGGGGCGGCCGCCCACAACCGGGGCATGGCGGACTTCTGCGCCGGCGACACCCGCCTGCTGAGCGTGGCCTACGTCCCGCTCGACGACGCCGCCCGGGCCGCCGCCTGCCTCGACGACGCCCTCGCCACCGGGGCCGCCGCGGTGTGGATCCCCCACGGCGTGCCGGCGGCCGTGAGCCCGACCCATCCCAGCTACAACCCGTTCTGGGCCCGGCTGGCCGAGGCCGGGGTGCCGGCGCTGTTGCACTTCGGGGGCATGGGCTCCACCCAGATGGCGCTCAGCTACCACAACAACGGGCGCGACCCGGGCAAGGACTTCGTGGGCGGGGGCGAGAACGTCCGCTCCAAGGACTTCCTCAACGTCCACCACGACGCCGAGAACCTGCTGTCGTGCCTCGTGCTCGACGGGATGTTCGAGCAGTTCCCGGAGCTGAAGCTGGGCGTCATCGAGCTGGGCGCAGGCTGGGTGCCCAACCTGCTCGACGGGCTCGACCACGCCAAGCGGGCCTTCGGCCGGAACGAGCCGGAGCTGGCCAAGCTGCGGCTCGACCCGTCCGACTACGTGCGCCGCCAGGTGCGGTTCAACCCGTGGCACTTCGAGGACGTGGGCCGCCTCACCGACTGGTGCGGGCCCGACCTGTTCCTGTTCGCCTCGGACTGGCCCCACCCCGAGGGCGGGCGGGATCCGCTGGCCGAGTTCGAGGCGTCGTTCGATCGGGTCCAGGCCGGCCCCGTGACCCGGCGCCGCTTCTACCACGATAACCTGGCCTGGCTGCTGGGCCGCTCAACGTGAGCCGAGCGGCAGGCGGATGATCGCCCCCGGGTCGGCTTCGACGGGCCCGTGCCCGTCGACCCACCGGGGCGTGATCGTCACCTCCCGCCCGTCGGTCCGCACCACGAGGAAGTTCTTGGCGAACGGCGGGTTGTCGTCGTCGAAGAACTCCGAAACCTTGGCCTGGATCGGCCCCCGGGGCTGATAGGCGGAGGGGAACACGATCCTTCCCCGGCGCCGCACGGCGGCCGACGTGGGTGCCAGCCGGTCGTCGGAGCTGCGGCGCCAGGCCAGCACCTGGCGGGCCTCGTCGTCGGTGAACACCTCGGCGCCTCCCTCGGCCCCGCCCGTGCGGTGGGCGACGGGGTCCGCGAACAGGGCCCAGGTGCGCAGGAAGGTCAGGTTGACCACCAGGCCCGTCACTGCAGCCAGGACCGTGACCA
>Ga0268299_1003411_pt1 | contig 14703 bp, 10 predicted proteins | sample NOBtaG_FD_193484 | JGI IMG/M metagenome (GOLD analysis project Ga0268299, IMG submission 193484) | Activated sludge microbial communities from bioreactor in Nijmegen, Gelderland, Netherland - NOB reactor | ecosystem: Engineered > Bioreactor > Aerobic > Activated sludge | place: Netherlands...
TCGCGGCAGTGCTTTTATTCGTCAACGGACAAAAACCGGATGGCGATATGATTTCAAGTGTGCAAGTACAGCGCGAAACCACTACATCGACTCCTTTCCCAACCATGGAGCGTCCGGTAGCAACAGCAACACCTGTTCCAGCACAGGTTGAGCCGCTCAATATCACTGCCACAGCTATTATCGTTGAAGCCACCCAACGAGCGGCGAATGAGATTCAAGCGCTCACTTTTACGCCAACACCTATACCTGCCAGTAATTGGCCTCCAACGCCCGTTCCCTGGAGTGCCGATTCCGCGACGATGCTCCCGCCAACCGTACCGCCGCTCATCGCTTCGGCAACGCCCTTACGCAGTGATCCGATCATTTCATCACCTGCTCAACTGATAAAAGAAATCTGGCTTCCAACAGGCGATGCCAACCTTGCAATTGCCTGGTCGCCGGATGGGGAAACGATTGCGGCTGCGGGGTATCAAGGCACATGGCTGTACAATGCCGATTATATTGACGGCGCGGCGCGGCTGCTCCCGAATAACGGTACAGGTGTGCTTGAACTGGCCTTCAGCGCCGACAGTCGATTATTAGCAACGCTCAATGCCGATAAAACGCTGCGTATATGGGATGTCGAAACGGGCATTCAACTTGCGGAAATGCTCCAATCGCCGCTGTGGGAAGATTTGCAATTCAGCGCAGACAAGCGCTATCTCATCTCAAAAAATTCTGACCAAAAAATCAATCTGTCAGGATTGCAAGAAGGCGTTTTAGAAGCTGAACGGCTCACGTCTGCCGATTTGAATGGCTATTATGCTGTCCTTAGCCCGGATGGTGAAACGCTGGCGGCCTACAAAGGAGGGTCTGTCCTGCTGCTGAATTTTGAAACTGGCGAAGTGAGTGGAAATTTCGATTGGCCTTCGGCGGCTGTCAGTCTGGCTGCATACAGCCGGGATGGTCAACATCTGGCACTGGGCGGTGATAAAGAAGTGATCGTGGTTGCTGCCGGGGGTGGTTATCAAAATTCGATGAGCACCTTGTGGACGGTGACAGGTTTGTCATTTAACAGCGATGCGACGATGCTGGCATCAACGATGCGATCCGCCAACCTTCAGAGTCTATGGCTGATGAATATGATCCCTGGAAACACGTTTTATACCGCGATTTTTGTCTATGACCTGCCGCTGACAGGTGCGATCTTCAGCCCAACAGGCAATCAGCTTGTCGTTGGCACAGAAGATGGACGGTTGTTTCTTCTTGAGGTGACCCAGTAACAAAATAGTTCAGCGATTCCGACCTGTAGGGGCGCACGGCGGTGCGTCCCATAAAAATTGACAAAATAAACCGCCAAGACGCCAAGTACGCCAAGAGATTTCTCTCCTGACGTATCTGGGTTCATGGCTGTTGTTTGCTCTATCCCATTAAGAGGCTTTCTTCGCCCTCTTTGTCCACAAGCGCCATGCGCAGTTCCATGATCTGGTCGCGCAGCACGGCAGCTTTTTCAAATTCGAGCGCCTGAGCAGCCGACTTCATCTCTTTTTCAAGTTCCTTAATCATGCGGTGCATATCTTCTTTCGGCATATCCGCGAGCGAAATCTGATCGCCCACATCGGCCTTCTGGTCATCCTCGACCATCGAGCGCACACGATCTGTCAGGTCACGCACCTGCTTGACGATGCTGGTCGGGACGATGCCGTGTTCGGTGTTGTAGTCCTCTTGAATTTTGCGGCGGCGGTTCGTCTCGTCAATGGCGCGCTTCATCGAGTCGGTCATGTTGTTGGCATACAAAATCACCGAACCCTCAACATGCCGCGCCGCGCGCCCGATATTCTGGATGAGCGCTTGTTCTGAACGCAGGAAACCCTCTTTATCGGCATCGAGAATCGCCACGAGCGAAACTTCCGGCAGGTCAATCCCTTCGCGCAGCAGGTTGATGCCGACCAACACATCGTAAACACCGAGGCGTAAATCGCGCAAAATTTCGACACGCTCAATCGTCTCGATTTCCGCGTGGAGATAGTGCGCCCGAATACCCGATTCGATCAAGTATTCCGATAAGTCCTCCGCCATGCGCTGCGTGAGCGTGGTGACGATGGCACGCTGTCCCTTCGAAATCCGCAGTGAGATTTCTTGCAAAAGATCGTCGATCTGTCCATCAATAGGACGGACGCTGATCGTTGGATCGAGAATGCCCGTAGGTCGGATAATCTGCTGGACAACCGCCTGACTAATTTCCCGCTCATAGGGGCCAGGAGTCGCTGACGTATAAACCACCTGCCCCATACGCTGCTCAAATTCGTCAAACTTCAGCGGACGGTTGTCATAAGCGCTTGGCAGCCGGAAGCCGTAGTCAATCAACGTCCCTTTACGCTGACGATCCCCGTTATACATGCCGCGAATCTGCGGGATCGTCATATGGCTTTCGTCAATGACGAGCAGATAATCTTTCGGGAAATAATCAACCAGTGTAAACGGCGCACTTCCTGCTGGACGCTGGTCGAGATGTCGTGAATAATTTTCAATCCCCGATGTAAAGCCCACTTCACGAAGCATTTCCAGGTCATAGCGTGTTCGCTGTTCGACACGCTGCGCCTCTAGAATTTTGCCTTCCGACTTAAAGAAGCGAATCCGTTCATCGAGTTCGTTTTCAATATCGGTCAGCGCTTGGCGCATTTTTTGATCGTCGGTAACAAACTGGCGCGCCGGATAGATAATCATCTGATCGTGTTCGGTCAAAATTTCGCCTGTCAGCGGGTCAAACTCCACAACACGTTCGATGTCATCACCAAACATGGTCACGCGATAGGCCATTTCGGCATAGGCGGGGACGATTTCCAGCGTATCGCCACGCACCCGGAACGTACCACGCCGCAAATCCATATCGTTGCGGCTGTATTGAATCTGCACCAATTTCCGCAGCAAAACGTCACGCCGGATGCTGTCGCCGACCTTGACCTCCACGACGGACTTGCCCCATGAAGCCGGATCACCGACACCATAGATGCAGGACACCGAGGCCACGACGATCACGTCACGACGATAATGCAGCGAAGCCGTCGCCGAGAGCCGCAGACGGTCAATCGTCTCATTGATGTCCGTTTCTTTCTCGATGTACAAATCCTTGCGCGGGACATAGGCTTCCGGCTGGTAGTAATCGTAGTAGCTGACGAAGTATTCGACGGCGTTACGCGGAAATAGTTCTTTAAATTCGGCATATAACTGTGCAGCCAGCGTCTTGTTATGCGCCATCACCAGGGTTGGCTTCTGTACTTGTTGGATCACTTGGGCTATCGAAAATGTTTTTCCCGTGCCAGTAGCACCCAATAATGTCTGTTGGCATAAGCCTTTATCAAGTCCTTCGACCAATCCAGCGATAGCTTTGGGTTGGTCGCCTGTGGGATGGAACTCGGAGACAAGCTGAAACTGAGGCATTTTATCTCCTATTGATTCAGAACGTCAGTTCGGAGTGGACAGGTTATTATAGCGCAAAAAGAGGGTCGAAGGTAGGTCGAATCGCGCCTCAAAACGCCGATTCGAAGGTCAGTTCATGATGAGTTGATCCCACTGTTCCATCCTTAAAATGGACTTCGAGCTGGATGTCAAACGTACCCCATCCACTCGCACTCAGGCGGAAGCGCGTTTGACGATCACGCACAATTTGTGTGGGGACGGCGAAGGATTCGTGGAGTTCGTATTTTACGTGGTCGATTTGATTCAGAGCGGCATCCGGCGCATCAACTTCGACGCTCCATTCGAAGCGTGTATTGCCGTTCTCGAATTTTCCAGCAGCCTTTGCCTTTTCCAAAATCGTGATTTTGCTCATCAAGTCAGCAGCCGAATCCGATTCGCGCGTTTCTATCAAGTGCTGCCAGAATTCATTCAGCTTATCAGCAATATCATTCTCCATCACCGCCGCTTGCCCCATCAGACTGTTGGCGGATGAAATTTCGCCCTTCAGAAATGCACGAACAGCCGCACCAACCAGACGATCAATTTCGTTCTGGTTTTTCTGCTCCGGACTCATGTAGACTTGCAGCACTTCCATTAGATCGCGCAGCCCTCCTTCATAATCTCCTCGAAAATCGACAAACTGGATATCCAGCAGCCGCAGCGGGAGTTCGCCCTCAATCAGGATTGGGATTCGAACTTTCTGAAGCTGCTCGGCACGGATCGTTTCACGTCTGACCCATTGGGATTCATTGGATTGCGGCGAAATCAGGACGACAAACACAGCACATTCCTTGAGCGCGGAGTCAATTGCTTGCTCCCAGGCCGCTCCGCCGTCCAGCCCTTCCCGGTCAATCCAGACCTTAAAAAAACGCTCCAAGTTTTCGACAAGACGAAAGGCAAAGGGGCGATTAATGCTGGAATAGCTGATAAAAATGTGACTCATCGTTCATTTCACAATAAAAAAGGCGTATGAGATAAGCATACACCTTTTAGAAAATTTCTATCAACCTAGAGGTCGTTACGAAACGGCAGCCGCGTGCGCAGACTAGAGGCTTCCGGCGTTCCGCGCGTGAAAATGTAGTGGATCAACGCGCCAATGCCAAAGGTCAGCAGGAAAATCGCAATTGACAATCGCGCCGCTAACATCGATTGCAGCATCAGGTAGGCCGACACCAGAGTGATCGTCAAAAGCACCGAAATCGTCAAGGCCCGCCCGATACGTGAGGGCGTATTATTGCCAAAACGCACGAGCGCCAACACCCCAATGCCTAAAATCAGCCCGATAAAAGAAGGGATAATGACCCCCAAAAATGTCAATTGGATAGGCGCACTGATCGTTGGATCGGTAATCGGGACAGCTCCAGTGGGTGACGAGATACTCATCAGGATAATAATGAAAATCCCCACCAACCAGCCAAGAATGTAGCCGGGAATCTCTCGCAGCCGCAGCGCCCAGTTCGTAAGCATTGCCAGCACAATAATCATGACAATGAAGATCACGACGTTGCTCAGCACAATATTGAGTAGGAAATCGCCCAAATCACTTGCATCCTTATTACATCAACCACTTTATAATCATATGCCAACCATATAAAAATTGCGTAAATAATGACCAAAAGCCCCATAATTTGGGGAATACGCAGCATTCAGCCTATTCAGCCGCTGGGCTAAATTTTGTAACTTATAAAAGTTTGATGATCTAACCATTGACACGTCTTATAGCCAGTGATACGATACATCTCACATTGCGGGGTAGAGCAGAGGTAGCTCGTCGGGCTTGAGTCGCAAGATTAACAGAGTGATCGTTGTACGCTCGGCGATCATAATTAGTGGAGTTAGTCTTGTATGGGCGGCATATGGGGAAACCTGTATGTGTTTACCTGTCAAATTCGGGGAAACCGGTAGCGCGGCAATCCCGAGCTAACCCAAAGTAATTTGGGGAATGTGTAGAGACTAAACGGCAGGCACCTAAGTGGATGAAGCCATATGGTGAAGAGATAGTCCACCTGGAAACTAATCTGAGAATTAGTAAGGTGAAAACCTGAATGTTATCCAGGGCATAACCCGGAGGTCGTGCGTTCGAGTCGCACCCCCGCTATCGCAAAAGTAATAAAAGGTGATATAGCTCAGTTGGTTAGAGCGATGCACTCATAATGCATAGGTCACTGGTTCAAGTCCAGTTATCACCAACACAACGCCCCTTCTAGGGGTTTTTTGTTGCACTTTTCTCGAACCCCTTGCATACTATATTAACCTAAATGCAGGAGTTCAAATGGAGAACATTGAAGAGGCAAGGAGATTATAGAGAAAAAGGACTATCTATTGCGGAGATAGCAATTAGGCTAAATATTTCATTTCATACAGTAAGCACGTGGGTGAATAACATAGAAATTGTCGATCAGTTTAAACAAAATTCTGGCAATAGTTTAGGTAGCAAAGCGCTTAGCGAGAAATACAAAGCAAAGCGATTGGAATATCAGAATGCTGGTCGAGAAAAAGCAAAAGAGAACCGTCCACTACACTTGGCTGGTTGTATGCTTTATTGGGGTGAAGGAGCAAAGAACAGAAATAAATTGGTATTCATAAATTCTGATCCGAATATGCTGCTATTGTACATGCGCTTTCTCAGAGAAGAATTAGGCATTGAAGATAAAGATATAAAACTATATATTCAATGTCATACAACAGACACAAATGAAATTAAAGAAATCGAGCAATATTGGACGCGTCTATTCAACTTACCTTCCAATGCCCTTAGAAAAACTACAATAAAAAAGGGTAACTTTGAACGTAAACATAATATTTATAAAAACGGATTTTGTGCTGTTGTCATATATAAAACTGAGCTAATACAACATATCTACGGTGCAATCCAAGAATACTCAGGACACTCTGACCCTGATTGGCTGCTCTGAGAAAAATCATGGTAAAACCTAAAAAAGCACTTCAGGAAGAAGCACGCCGTTTACGTCGTGATGGTAAATCCGTGAATGAAATTGTGGCAATACTTGGCGTAGCAAAAAGCTCCGTAAGCATTTGGGTACGTGATATTCAATTGACAGAGGAACAGCAAAACGTCCTAAAACATCGGGGGCGGCAGTATGGCATGGGCAATGCTGGCGCACAAGCGAATACAGAACGCTTTCGAACGATGCGCCAAGCTTACCAACAAGCCGGACGAGAAAAAGCCAGAGAAATGCGACCACTTCATCTAGCGGGGTGTATGCTCTACTGGGCCGAAGGCTCAAAAAACCGTCATCGTATGGAGTTTGTGAACGCTAATCCTCATATGATGCTATTTTTTCTTCGCTTCCTGCGAGAAGAAATGGCAATCGGAAATCCTCTCATCAAACTCAATATCCATTGTCATACTGATGAACCTAATGAAATTCAACGAATCATCCAATATTGGCTCAACTTACTACAATTACCTGCTTCCTGTCTTCGAAAGACATATTATAAAGAAAGCGGCGCTTTAAAACGGAAGCGGCTTCCAAATGGTGTCTGCGGCATTCGAGTCGAAAGCACAGAATTAACCCATCATATCCTCGGCGCGATTCAAGAATACGGCGGCTTCGACAATCCCGATTGGCTGTTTTAGCGGCTAAAGGTTAACCTCAGCTTGCAGCATATCGTCCCAGGTTTCACGGCGGCGGGCAATCTGCCATTTTTCGCCATCTTCGCTGACGACAACTTCTGGTGGACGTGGACGCTGATTGTAGTTGCTTGCCATCGCCATGCCATATGCTCCAGCAGTGAGAATCGCCAGCGGTGCGCTGGGTGACATCTCCGGCAGCGGCACCGAACGCCCCAGGACATCCGACGACTCGCATACTGGCCCGACGACATTCACCAGCAAATCGCCCTCCCCTTGCGGGATCGTCGGCAGCGACTCCGGCAGCACCACAGGCACAATTTCATGATGCGCGTCGTACAATGGCGGACGGATTAACTCGGCCATGCTGGTATCGGCAATATAAAAAATTTGTCCCGCCTGACGCTTAATATACAGCACCGTCCCGACGAGAATCCCCGCATCGGCGATAATTGAGCGCCCCGGCTCCAACAGCACCTCATAGCCCTTGAGCAGGGGCGTCAAAATTTCGGCAAAAGATTCGAACGATGGAATTTGCTCATCTGGCTTGTAAGCGACAGGCAGTCCACCGCCAATATTGACAGTGCGAATATTCGGGTACGGCGCGATCAACTCCAAGGCAGCTAGAACGGCTTGACGTGTCGCGTCGGTGTCATGAAGCTGACTGCCGATGTGCAGATGGATTCCCGAAAATTTCAGATGCGGATAATCGGTTTGCTGTGCCAGCAGATAGCGAATCGTTTCAGCCGTAAGGCCAAATTTCGCGCCACCATGTCCCGTCGAAATATAGGGATGGGTATTCGCCGTGACTTCCGGGTTAAAGCGCAGCGCGATTTGGGCCGGAGCGTGATTTCCTGCCGCGACAGCATCGTTAATATACTGGCATTCAGCGATATTTTCGACATTAAACCAACCGACATTTTGCTTGAGCGCGTAGGCAATCTCCGACGGTGTTTTGCCGACACCCGCAAAGACGATATTTTTTGCGTCTACCCCTGCTAAGAGCGCCCGATGAATCTCACCCGCGCTGACCGCATCAATCCCTGCGCCTGCCTGAACCAACGACTTGAGAACGGCAAGATTCGAATTCGCTTTCGCGCTGTAATGGATATGCGGGTTCAGGGCTTGAAAGGCCGTGCGGATTTGCTCCAGATTGTGCCGCGCACGTCGCAAGCTGTAGATGTAAACAGGCGTCCCTACCTGGGTGATAATTTCAGTGATCGGGATAGAATCGCAAAAGAGCGCGCCATTCTGATATCGAATCGATTCATTTAGCATATTCAGGATTAATCTTTCATTAAAACCAGTTCATAGACTGGAAGTGGATTGCGTATGCCTTTGAGAATGCGTGGTTCGAGCAGATTAGCGACACAATTCGGTTGTATAAGTTGATAGGTCGCCTCGCTGATGAGGATTTGTCCTGCTTCGGCAGCCCCACAAAGGCGCGAACCCAGATTGACAATACGCCCCATTGCCGTAAATGCAGTTCGAATCGGCGGGCCAAATTCCCCGGCAATCACTTCGCCCGAACTCAAACCCACGCCCATTGGCGGCAGTTCGCGGTTTTTCGCAGCCCATTCTTCGCGAAGCACATTTTGAGCGATCTGCATTTCCAGAGCCGCGTGAGCCGCACGGACGGCATGGTCTTCCATAAATAAAGGAGAGCCGAATAAACCGATCACTTCATCGCCGACAAATTTATCCAGCGTCCCGCCATGCTTGAAAATAATATTGGTCATCGTGCCGAGAAAATTATTCAACACTTCGACCAACTGTTCCGGCACAGTCCGTTCTGCCCATTCGGTTGAGCCGCGCAGATCGGCAAAAAGCACCGTCAGCACCACCCGCTCACCGGAAAGCAGGCTGGAATCGGTGCGGGTGAGTAAATATTCCAACACTTTTGGGTCAACCGAGCGGCTTAAAACGTTGCGCATCCGGCGCTGTTCCAAGCGTTCAAAAATTGCGGTATCGACCTGGCTGGTAATCGCACTCAAAATTCGGCGATCCTCAGCGCTAAAACCGCGCGAACTGGCGCTGTTCACCGCGCCGAAAACGCCGATGATGCGATCATTCAAAATGAGCGGGACAGCGACAACCGAGCGCACCGTTCCATCCAGCTTATTTTCAAAGACCAGCTTGCCGCTTTCCAACGCCAGTCGTGAATAACGTTGTATTACCTCGTAATATGCCGGGGTCGTGAGCAAGCCTTCAGCCGTCGCCGATCTCAATTCAAGCTGGTGTCCCTGGTCATCATAGAGCATGATATAGCCCGCCTCGCTGATGACAATCTGGCACAATTCCGATAGAGCTTGTTGGAGCATCGAATCAAAATCCTGCTCTTCATCACGGATACGATCCAGGCGGTAAATCGTTTCCAGTTCCCGATTGCGATTTTGCAACTGCTGGCTAAGGCGGCTGTAGGCAATCGCCGAATCCATCTGCGTCGTCATTGCCGCAAGAAGTTGGCGTTCACTGGCAGCAAAGCGCGTTTTGCGTCCGACAACCACTGCCCCCAGGCGCGCACCCGCCACCAGCAGGGGTGATGCCAGCAGATTAAAATCGGTCATACCTTCTGGCGTCGCAATAATCTGTGCGCTTTCGAGGTCACTGACTGACTTTTGAATGGCTTCCAGAAGCGCCACCGGAAAGTCGTGCTTATCAACCAGGCCGCGCACGATCATTTCGCCGCTGTCTACATGACTCAAGATAATCATGCACAATTCGGCGCTAAAACGCTCCAATAAAATTGCCGTAAAGCCGCTGATAAGGTCATTTTCGCTGGCGGTGAAGTCGCGCAAACGGTCAATTTCATAAATCGCTTCCAACTGACGATTACGCTGCATAAATTTCCAAACTGTGCGCGCCTGCATCACCGAAGAATCGATCATGCTTTCCGCCGCTTTCAACAGCGAAAGTTCAGCCTGGTCGAAAGGTGGCGTGTCGCGGGCTAAAATGATACCGCCGAGCAGTCGATTTTTAAGGTTAATCTGGATGGCAATGACATTTTTCCAGCGCCAGTCGGTCAGGACGCTCCACTCATTAAATTGAGTGGCACGGCGACAAAGCTCAACCGCGGTGTCATAGAACATGCCCGCACTGCCCACCGCTTCAATTTCACCCCCGTCTTCGCTCAGGATCATAATCCCGCAAGCCTGCGCCTGAAACCAGCTTTTCAGCAGTTCAGCAATGGCTGTAAACATCGCCATTGGGTCTTCATCATCCCCGAACGAATCGCGCAGGCCGTCCAGCGACAGCACCAGTTGAAGTTCACGCTGCTTTTGATTCAGCGCGATCTGAATAGGATCAGCCATTCAGTTTTCCCCGTTTGTACTCACTATTTAGCAGCAATTTTAGTTCGGTTTGGGACTTTAGCAAAAAGCCAGGAGAGAATACACTATAATAGTAGCTCCAAACTCATAGCTTGTAGCTCCAAACTCATAGCTTGTAGCTCCAAGCTCATGGAGTAAAGCTACAAGCTCTAGATTGTATGAAGGATGGGTAACGTATTGGTCGCTGAGAACCTGGAAACAAAACTGGCGACGGATTATGAAGCAATTCGCCGTCGCGAGTATGAACTCATTACAAATTTACTCGACGTTCTACCAAAAGTTGATAACCTTTCTGAAGATCGCGTGGCGCAGGTGCGTGACGCACTCTTTCACGCCGATCATCCCTATTTGATGGTGTTTGTCGGCCCGTTTAGCTCTGGCAAATCGAGCATTATCAACGCGCTTCTGGGCAAGGAAGATTTGCTGCACGTCGGCGTTGTACCGACGACAGACCGAATCAGCATCCTGCGCTGGGGCGAAGAATCACAGCGTTTGTCATCCGGTGGTGATGTGGACGCGGTGTTTTATCCCTCACCGCTGCTGAAAAAAGTGAGCTTTGTCGATACACCCGGCTTAGAATCGGTTTTTCAGAAGCATGAAGAAACCACGCGCAAATTTTTGCATCGGAGCGATGTGGTGCTGCTGGTCATGCTGGCGACACAGGCCATGACCGCGCGCAACCTGGAATATCTGCAAACGCTGAAAGAATATGGCAAAAAAGTCATCCTGGTCATCAATCAGGTTGATCTGCTCACGCCGGAAGAAGCCAACTCGGTGCGCGAATATGTCCTCGACCAGAGCAAGGCCAAGCTGGGTTTTGAGCCGGAAATCTGGATGGTTTCAGCCAAGCAGGGTCTAGCAGCGCTGGAAGGCGGGACGCTGAATCAGGAACTCTGGCAAGCCAGCGGCCTGAATAAAATCGAAGCCTATATTGATGAACAGCTTGGCGATGTGGATCGTCTGCGGCAAAAACTGCGGACACCCCTGCAAATCACCCAGAACGTGAGTCAGGCGGCGCTGGCGGCGGTGCGCACCAACCAATCCGCGCTCGACCATTATCAGAATATTTCCAGCAACGTCGAGCAGCAGCTTGCCGCGCAAAAACGCGAACAGGAAAAAATTATTCGCGACACCACCGCCGAGATCAGCGCGCAGTTTGGCGCGGCAGCCATGAACGGCAGCGAGGCGATCCGCGATGTATTCCGTTTTTCACAGGGGATTGGCCTGTTTACGCGCGGCGTGGTTGAGCTGATCGGACTGGCGGGCTTGCTGCGCCGCTCACAGGGCAATGTCTCCTACATTCACAGCGCGTTTGATAAACGTAAAGCCTTTATCCCCGTTCAGGAACTGCCCGTCATTGTGGACAAACTAGCGCCCCGGCTGGAAGGCAAGGATATTCAGGACATTGACGATCTTGTAAAATACGCCCACAAAGAGGTCGGCGCGCTGCCACCTGCGATCCGCGAAAAAGTCATCGGCAATATTCAAGCGCCGCTGCAATATGACCGGACGCCGCTGCAAAAAGTGCGTACTGATCTGGAAGCAATTGAGAACGAAGCACGGGTCGTCGAGGTCGAAAAGCTCGATCAGGCGGTCAAAAACACGATGCTCTATCTGGCAGTTTATGAAATTTTGCTGATCGTTTTTGGGATCGCGCTGCTCAATATCTGGGGACAGGTGGCGCAAAACCAGCCACAGCTTCCCTTTATATTACTGATTTTGCTGATCGGCCTGGGCTTGGTCGGGCTGGTGATGATGCCGGTGCGTGGGCGCATTATGGAAACGGCCTACACCAACCGCATGTTGGCTTTACAAGCACGTTATATCGAAGCGCTGACGAAAGCGGCGGATAAACAGGTGGTCTATGGGCTGCAACTGCGGCGCGATGCGATTGCCCCGCTCACCCGCTTGATCGAAGCGCAAACGCAGATTCAAACGGAACAAATGAATCAATTGCAAGCCGCCGAGCAGGAAATGGTCGGCATCGAAGCAGCGCTGGCAGCTTTAGGTAAAAAAGGGCTGTTGTCAGGATTGAGAGGTTAAGTTGAACACAACATTGACATTGGATGGGCCGTTAGCCGCTTTACGCGAGTCGGAAGTACGTCTTTTGGGCGACATCGCGACCACGCTAGCGGAGATGGGCGATAACACGCAGGAAGATCGCAAACGCTTGCAGGATGTCGCTTATGATTTGCGCGATCTTTTTTTCCTGGTGGCGGTTATCGGCGAATTTAACGCCGGGAAATCCTCGTTCGTTAATGCCATTTTGGGCGATGAGCTGCTGCCAGTTGGCGTAACACCAACGACTGAAGCAATTGAACTCATCCGTTATGGCGATACCATTAGCCGCAAGCCGACGATTCGCGAAGATGGAATCCGCGAATGGACACACCCTAATACAGGCGCTCCGGGTGTCGCAATGGTCGATACGCCCGGTACAGGCTCGGTTTTTCAGAAGCATGAATCCGTCGCCAAAGCCTTCTTACATCGCAGCGATTTGGTGCTTTTTGTCATTTCGGCGAAACGCGCCTTTGGCGAAACCGAGCGCCTTTACCTGGAACTGGCGAAAAATTACGGCAAAAAAATCATCCTCGTGGTGAATCAGATTGACCTCTTGCAGCCGAAAGAGCAGCAGGAAGTCCGGCGCTTCATCGAACGCCAATCGGAGGAACTGCTCGACCTGCGTCCGCTGATTTTTATGGTTTCAGCGAAAGAAGCGCTCCTGGCTGCGCGCAATGGTCAGACAGGCAGCGATTCCGGCAATATCGAGGCGATTCGGGCGCACCTGCGCGGTGTCTTTAACGAAGCGCCGCCTGCCAAGCAAAAATTATTGGCGCAGCTTGATATGGCCGAGCGGGTCGTCAAGCGCTATCAGGATGGAATCCAGGGCAAAGCAGACCTCGTGAGCGCAGACACGGCAAAAGTTCGTGAAGTGCAGCAGGAGCTTGAAAAGCAGGCGCTTGGCCTCGATTCACAGCTTGCAGGCGCGCGGGCCGAAGTCGATTCGGTTTTCGAAGGGATGCGCCAGCGCGGGACAACTTTTATCGACACCAACCTTTCGCCGCGCAAAATCGGACGGATGCCCAAGCGCGAAACGCTGCAAAGTGAGTTTCAAGAGGTCGTGATCGGGCGGGCAATGCGCGATATTAACGAGGCGACTGGCGGCTACATCAACGCCGTGATTGACCAGAGCCGTCTGTATTGGCGCGGCATCATTGACCGTCTGAATCAACTGCGCGACCTGCTCGAACAGGAATTGAGCGGGTTGGATTCGGGCGTTTATGCCGAGCAGCGCGAAAGCCTGCAAGAAGCGATTCGCATCGCTGAATCCGAACTCAAATCCTATTCAACGGGCAAAGTGGTCAACGAGATTCAAGAAAATTTCCAGGGTAACATGAATAATTTCACGACCTGGGCAGCAGCGGCTTTCGGCGGCCTTTTGCTGACCATATTGGCGGTTGCTGCGCCGGGTGGCGTGATCGGCGCAAGTGTAATTTACGCCACCGCGACGCTGGCATTCGTGATCGGCGCGCCGCTGGCAATTGGCGGGGGTTACGCCGCGCTGCGCTATTATCGGCGCATCGTGTCCGATACCAAGCGCGATTTTAATGAGCGTATCGATCAACTCGAAAAAACTTATCACACTGCCCTCAACGATCTGACGCAAAAAGAACGCAATCGCCTGACCCAGTATGGTAAACAAGTGCTGACGCCGATCTACAGCCGCCTGGACGTTCTTGCCCAGCGTTACACCGCACAGCAAAACACGCTGCGCCAGCATCAGGAGCAGATCGCTACGCTGCGCAAAGGAATTGAACAAAGTCAGTGACCTATCTGACCACTGAAAGTTGAGGGTCATGATGTCGCTCTTTTTACAAGCTCAGGCCGTCTTTTTGCTGATTTTGGCGGCCTTTCTGAGCATGATTATCGGCCTGGACAGGGAACGCCGTCACCGTTCTGCTGGGTTGAGAACGCACATGCTGGTGGGAATCGGCGCATGTTTGTTTACTCAGCTTTCGATTCACGCATTTCCCGGTTCTGATCCGGGTCGTGTCGCCGCGCAAATCGTGGTTGGCATCGGCTTTTTGGGTGCTGGCACCATCATACAAGGCAAAAAGAACGTTCGTGATCTGACCACTGCCGCCAATATCTGGGCAACCGCAGCGATTGGCATGGCAGTGGGTTCGGGGGCATGGTTTCTGGCTCTGGGTGCCACGCTCATTGTCTGGACGGTGCTGGCAATCATTCGACGCTTTTCAAAAAATAATGAGATACCCCCCATCGATCAGGACGATAGCCCATGAATTTTTCGCAGCCGGTCAATGAGCGGCTTAATATCAG
>Ga0268299_1003412_pt1 | contig 14699 bp, 14 predicted proteins | sample NOBtaG_FD_193484 | JGI IMG/M metagenome (GOLD analysis project Ga0268299, IMG submission 193484) | Activated sludge microbial communities from bioreactor in Nijmegen, Gelderland, Netherland - NOB reactor | ecosystem: Engineered > Bioreactor > Aerobic > Activated sludge | place: Netherlands...
ACCAAATTTAGCTCAAATTTTCCAGGTTTTTTGCCTCAGAATCACGCCTGTAAATCCCCAAAAATGGGGCTATAATTTGCTAAAAATATGAGTGATTTTTTATGACTTCAACACCTCGAAAATTACGCGGACTTACGCTCAGAATCGGCCTCAGCATCGTGCTTTTGGTGCTGATTCTGGCATCCTTTGTCATCAGCCGTTTCCAGCAGCCGCCCACCATCCCCCAGGGCGTCCCCAACGGCGAACTGGCTTTTATTTCCAACCGCGACGGCAACTGGGAGATTTATATCCTCGACGCCGAGGGCAAGGCGCGCAATGTCTCCGCCGACCCCGCCGACGATTATTTCCCAAGCTGGGCATTCGACGGCGAACAAATTAATTTTGTCTCAGACCGAACGGGCGAACTCGGCCCGACGCAGATCAAGCCGGACGGCACAGGCGCGCGCAGCCTGACGATTTTGAGCGCGATTACGACGCTCTTTTTCGAGAATCGGCTGGACTGGGATCCCCAATGGTCGCCGGATGGCAGCCATTTGTGGTGGGCGTCGCTGCGGGATTTCAACCTCGAACTCTACGTCATGGATAAAGACGGCGAAAATGTCACCCGCCTGACCGATAACCCGGCGCGCGATTGGTTTGGCGCATGGTCGCCGGATAATCAGCGTTTGGTTTTTTCATCAGACCGCGAAGGTGATGAAAATATTTACTCGATTGACATCACAGGTGAAAATTTACAGCAGCTAACGGACTCCGATGAAGAAGATTTGCGCCCATTCTGGTCACTGGATGGCAGTCAGATCGGCTTTGTGTCCGAACGCGAAAACACACTCCCCTCCGGCACGATGGACGTGTTCGCCATGAACCCCGACGGCAGCAATCAGCGCAAAATCACGCCGGAAACGACTTTCGAGGGTGGCCTTGTGCGTTCGCCGGATGGTTCGGAATTCGTCTATATGTCCAATCGCGATGGTCACTGGCATTTGTATGCGCGGGCAGCAGATTGCCAGGGCGAGTCGTGTGTTCGCCGCCTGACCGATGGCGATTCCGATAATTTATTTCCCGTCTGGCGGCCTTGAGGTTTGTGATGATCTGGTCAGCCATCGTTTCAGGAATTTCGTTGGGTTTGCTGGCCTTCAGTTTGTTGTGTGTGGGCATCGCGGAAATGATTGAGCCGCCCGCCGACAGCCGAGGGTCGATTGCGTTTGTATCCTCGCGCGATGGCAACCCCGAAATTTACGTGATGGATGTTGACCGCAATCTGGTTCGCCGCCTGACTCGTAATGCCGCCATTGATCTGCGACCCGCCTGGTCACCGGATGGCAAACAAATCGCGTTTTATTCCAACCGTGACGGCTATTGGAATCTCTATGTGATGCAGTCCAGCGGGCTAAACGTGCGGCAGATTACCACCAGCCGTCGACGTTCCGGCAATCCGGCCTGGTCGCCCGATGGCACACAAATCGCCTTCGATTCCACCATTGCAGGCAATCTGGAAATTTATGTGATGAATCAGGGTTGCATCCAAAAAGTTGGGGAGTGCCAGATCAAACGAATGACCCAGAGTACCGGGCCTGACCAATATCCGGTGTGGTCGCCGGATGGTCAGGAAATCGCCTTCGAATCGATTCGCCGTGAACAGCGTGACATCTATATCATCAATGCTGCCTGTGAAGGCGAGCCAGAAACCCAGCTTATTCAGGCCAGCGATGATTGTAATTCACAGCCCCGGCTGTTGGAAATCGACTATAGCAGTGATAAAAACCCGGATTGGTCGCCGGATGGTCGCCACATTGTTTTCGCTTCGAATCAAAACGAGCGATGGGGCATCTATATGATGGATGCCAACTGCGATACCCTGCCAGATGGCTGCATCGGCAGTTCACGGGTACTCACCAGCCCACGTTTGGAAGCCACTCAGCCCATCTGGTCACGCGATGGAAAATATGTCATTTTTGAATCCTGGGTGGGTGCCACTCTGGAATTATTTCTGATTGACCTTTCGTGCGTGGATTGCGACCCTCAACGCCTGACCTATAACCGCACCGATGACCGTCTGGCAGCGTGGTGGCCGTGAGTCCTATTTCAAAATCGGCTCATCGGCGGCCTGCCTCAGTCGGTGTAGTGGTCATCGGCGGCTGGCTGATCGCGGTGAGTGCCGTTGTCGTCGCACTGGTCGTTCTTTTTTCGCAGATACTTTTGGCGAATCAAGCGCGGCGGCAAATCGCATATTATGCCAATGCAGACGGCCTGAGTGCGGTGCGTTTAATGGACGTTGACCGCCGCATCAGCGCCAATATCCTTCGCAATCCGATTGCTGATTGGGTGCCGACACTGGCCTGGTCAGCAGATGGTGAAAATTTGGTCTTCGTTTCCTACGAAGACGGCTATTATATTCTGAATCTGATCGACGCTTACGGAAAAAATCTGCGCCACCTCACTGATCAGACCGCCAGCAACCGCCTGCCCGTGTGGTCAAGCGACAGCCAGATCATCACCTTTGAGGCGGGCGGCTATCTGCCCTATATCGCGATTTTTCGCATCGACGCCACAGGCGAAAATCTACGCCCTTTGATCGAAGATAGCGGCGGCGCGACAGGCAATCTATCGTGGTCGCCAGATGGTCAGCAAATCGCGCTGGCGGCAACCGTCGATGACCCCAACGCCTTCGAAATTTTCATCATGAACGCTGACTGCGTGCGGCAAAATATCCCCTGCCAGCCAGAACGCCTCACCAATCAGACCGCCAACGATTATTATCCGGTCTGGTCGCCGGATGGTCAACGAATTGCATTTCTCTCCAACCGTGACGGCAAACTCGAAGTTTATGGGCTAGAAGCTGACTGCGCCGACCAAGGTGAAGGCTGTGAACCCCATCAACTGACCAACATCGGCGTCAGCAGCATGAGCATCTTATCCTGGTCGCCGGATGGATGCTGGCTCGCGTTTGAAGCCAGTATCAACGATGTCGGCTCGGTGATTTACGTCATGGACATGACCTGCGAAACACTGGACGAATGCCCCATTACGATGCGCCGCCTGACGAGTACGCAGGATTCCGCCTCCAGCTTAACCTGGTCAGCCAATAGCAAAGAAGCGGTTTATATTTCGCGAATAGACGGCACGGTTCTCGCGCTGCTGGATGTGGATGCGTGTATCCAGCTTGGCGATGACTGCCGAATATTGGAGCAGCGGTTAACGCCCGCCGACGAGACATCGTGGGCACCAGCATGGCGTCCCTAAGCGGCTGTTCGGTTGCTTTTCGTGACGGCTTGAACTATAACTAACCCAACTTCATAATATCAACCATCCTACTTTGACACTCACGAGCAATCGTCAAAAATAGCCCTGCTGGCTCTGCGAGGTTAAGGAGTTTCCCATGCAAAATGCCATTTATTTTGACCCCTCCCGTCCAACAGCCCAGCGCGTAGACGACCTCATAAGCCGCATGACGCTAGAGGAAAAAGTCGCGCAGATGCAGTACGGCGCACCCGCGATTGATCGCCTGGGTTTACCCGCCTATAACTGGTGGAATGAGTGCTTGCACGGCGTCGGCAGGGCGGGGATCGCGACAGTATTTCCACAGGCGATAGGCATGGCGGCGAGTTGGGATGTGGATTTGATCCAGCGTGTGGCGGATGCGATCAGCAGTGAAGGCCGCGCCAAGCATCACGAATCACTGCGTCAGGGAATCTACGATATTTACACAGGGCTGACCTTCTGGACACCCAATATCAACATTTTTCGCGATCCACGCTGGGGGCGCGGGCAAGAAACCTATGGCGAAGACCCCTATCTGACGGCGCGCATTGGCGTCACATTCGTCAAGGGCTTGCAAGGCAGCCATCATCGTTATCTCAAAACGGCAGCCTGCGCCAAACATTTCGCGGTTCACAGCGGGCCGGAAAGCGAACGCCATGAGTTTAATGCCGTAGTGGGCGAACGTGATCTGCGCGATACCTATTTGTTCGCCTTTGAAGCGCTGGTGCGCGAAGGCCAGGTGGAAGCCGTCATGGGCGCGTATAACCGCACCAACGACGAAGCCTGCTGCGCGAGCCAGACACTTTTGCAAAAAATTCTGCGCGAAGAATGGGGTTTTCAGGGTCACGTCGTCTCCGACTGCTGGGCGATTGCCGATATTTACGCGCATCACAAGCTGGTTGCCACGCCGGAAGAAGCCGCAGCGCTGGCGGTTAATGCAGGCTGCGATCTGGAATGCGGCAGCACCTATCCTGCGCTGGTGGAGGCCGTTCGTCAGGGTTTAATTGACGAGGCGACGCTTGATATATCGCTGCGGCGGCTGTTCGCAACCCGGATGCGCCTGGGTATGTTCGACCCGGAGCAAAATGTCCCCTACGCTCAGATTCCGTTTGAGGTCAACGACAGCCCAATGCACCAGGCACTCGCGTTGGAGATTGCCCAGGAATCGATAGTGCTGTTAAAAAATGACAGCCAGATTTTGCCGCTTGATAAAGGCCTAAAATCCATTGCCGTCATCGGCCCTCATGCCGATTGGGAGGAGGTGCTATGGGGCAATTACAACGGGACTCCTTCGAGAACGGTCACGCCGCTGGGCGGAATCCGCGCTGCCGTGTCGCTGGCAACCAAAGTTTCGTATGCACAGGGCTGCGGTGTCACATCCAGGGATAAAAGCGGCTTTGACGAGGCGGTTGAACTGGCCTCAAAATCGGATGTTGTCGTGCTGGTATTAGGCTTATCGCAGGCGGTTGAAGGTGAAGAAGGCCAGGAAGAAGGCGTTGAAGAAGGCGAAAAAAGCACGGGAGATCGCATCGGGCTGGACTTGCCGGGGGTGCAGGAAGATTTGCTCAAAGCGATTCATGCTGTCGGCGTACCAATCGTGCTGGTGTTGATGAACGGCAGCGCGATTTCGATCAACTGGGCCAGCGAAAACGTCGATGCGATCTTAGAAGCCTGGTATCCGGGGCAGGCGGGTGGCACCGCTATCGCCAGTGTGCTGTTTGGCGATTACAACCCCGCCGGACGACTGCCGGTTACATTCTATAAATCGGTCAACCAGCTCCCACCGTTCCGCGATTACAATATGGCAGGGCGCACCTACCGCTATATGACCGACGAGCCGCTCTATCCGTTTGGTCATGGCCTCAGCTACACGCAGTTTGAATATAGCAACCTGCAAATCACACCAGGGCAAATCGGCGCGGGTGACATTGTGGACATCACCGTTGATGTCAGCAATGTCGGGCTTTTGGACGGCGATGAGGTCGTTCAGCTTTACCTGTGCGATCCCGAATCGCGGGTTACACGGCCTCGGCAGGAATTAAAAGGCTTTGCGCGTATCTATTTGCAAGCTGACCAGACCCGAACCGTCCATTTTCAGCTTAGTGCCAGCCAGTTGAGCTTTTTTGAGAATGGGAGACATTGGTTAGAGCCGGGGAAAATTGAGGTGATGATCGGCGCTTCGTCAGCAGATATTCGCCTGGGCGGTGCATTTGAAATTGTAGGCGACCAGGCGGACGTGAGCGCTGAACGAGTCTTTTTCACCGATGTGATGATCGATTAGCTGCTGATTCGCCGTTGTTTGGCGGCTGCTTCAGTCGTTATTAGCCATGTTTATCGCAGTCCTGAATCTCGCGCCGTAGGGCATCCATTTCATCATCCATATGACGATAATGAATGACTCGGCGGCGCAGATAACAGCGGAATTTTTGAATCTGACACCACAGCCAATTTTTTCTACGCTCTACAAGTATCATTGCTACACTCTGGGTTGAACACAGCCTTTCGAACGAATGTTTGATTCATTTGAACAGTATAAACCGAATTCAAACCGGAAATACCCTCATAAATAGGGGATGGTGGCGGCGATCCGGCGCAGCATGGGCAAATAGCCGTAACTTTGCTAAACTGCGAACGGATTGCAAGGGCGCACCGTCCCACCCCGATTAGTGCTTCGGGGCAGGCTGGGATTTCATTCAGTCACCGTGCGCCCCTACGGGATTCATTGGATTCTAGAAATGACGTGGATTTGAATTTGCACATTTGCTGGGTGGGCGGGACACGCTACCCCAACCCGCTCGACGCCACGCAGGACAAAAAATGGCGCACCCTGCACGAACGGCTGAAGATCGAAATTTTTGTCATCAGCTTTTCGAGCGACTCGCGTCCGCGTTTTTTTGCGCCTCATGCCCGCTTTTATCTGCTGCCTGCGCTGCCCATTGCCCTTTTGCGCTATGCTACCATGTATGCACTTGCGCCGCTGCTGTTATTATGGCTGGTGTTTGCGCGTGGGGTGCGTGTCGTCGTCGCCCATGACCCCTATTTTGGGCTGATCGGCGCGCTGGTGAAGCAAATTGCGAAAATTTTCGGCAAAAAATTGATCCTGATTATCGAGAGTCATGCCGATTTTCAGGTCGCCGTTTTTTTGCAACGCCGGATGCCGTTCGCAGGCACGATTGGCAGCGTGATGAACAAGGTCGCGCGCTACAGCCTGCGCTATACCGACCTGCTGCGCGCGGTTTCCAGCAATACCCGCCAGCAGTTGCAGGACGCATCGCCCGCCGGGATCCCGCTGCACCAGTTCATCACCTGGACAGACCTCGATACGTTTACCAATATTCAGCGCGAAAAATTGCCGTCGCAAACGCATGATCTGATCTACGTCGGCGTGTTAATCCCGCGCAAAGGCGTTCATTTTTTGCTGGACGCCTTCGCCAAAATCGCGCCGGAATATGCCGACAGCCATCTATGGCTCATTGGCAGCGCGGATAACCCCGAATACACCGCGCAGATCAAATCTCAGGCTGAAAAATTGAGCTTGGCAAATCGAGTGACATTCACGGGCAAAATTTCGCAGGCCGAATTAGCAAAATATCTGGGGCGATGCCGCGCGCTGGTGCTGCCATCCAGTTCGGAAGGGCTGCCGCGCGTGGTGGTCGAGGCGATGCTGGCGGCGATGCCCATCGTCGCGACCTGCGTTTCCGGCATTCCTGACGTGATTCAGGACGGCGTGAATGGCTACCTCATCCCGCCAGAAAGCGCCGACGCGCTGGAAACCGCGCTGCGAAAAGTGATGCAAAACCCGGATGTGGATGCGATGGGCGCGCAGGGGCATGATTTTGCCGCAAAATATTTTTCGACGGACGTTTATATGGAAGGCTATCGGCGGCTGTTTGAGGACGCGGCAGCCATTTTGGTGCGAGGCGAATCGAAATGATCGAGCGCCTGCTGGTCTTTAACCTCGTCACCGACGCCGATGACCCGATTTTGGGCTTCACGACGATATGGCTGAACGCACTGGCACAGCATTGCCAGCAAATCGAGGTGCTGACCATGCAGGCCGGACGGCTGGAACTCGCGCCGAATGTGCAGGTTTACTCCGTCGGCAAAGAGCGTGGCTACAGGGATGCCCGCCGAACAATTGAGTTTTATCGAATTTTGGGCGACCTGCTGCGCCGCAACCGCTACGATGCCTGTTTCGCGCATATGCAGCCTTTGTTCGCAGTGATGGGCGCGCCGCTGCTCAAGTTATATCACGTACCGATCACACTCTGGTACGCGCATAAATCGGTCACAACCAAGCTGAAACTCGCCGAAAAACTGGTCGATCATGTCGTCACCGCCTCCCAGGAGAGCTTTCGTCTGCCGAGCCACAAAGTCATCGTCACCGGACACGGTATCGACACGGAAATGTTTTCGCCGGGTGAGGTACGAGATGACCAACCCTTTACCCTCCTCAGCGTCAGCCGGATCGCGCCAATCAAAAAGCTCGAAATTCTGATCGAAGCGGCGCGACTGCTGAAAAAGCAGGGACAAAATTTTCGGCTGCGCATCGTCGGCGGGGCAGATTCGCAGCATATCGCTTACGAAAATCAACTGCGCGATCAGGTTATGAAGGATGAATTAGCCGAAGTTGTCGAATTTGTCGGCGCTGTCCCCTATCATCAGATCGTGCCAATTTATCGCGCATCGGACGTGATGGTCAATCTGAGCAATACAGGCAGCATCGACAAAGCCGTGTTGGAAGCCATGAGCTGCGGCCTGCCTGTCCTCACTGCCAATGAAGCCTTTACACCTGTGCTGCAAAAATGGGGATATGATTTGCTTGTCGAACCGGATTCGCCAGAAATATTGACCGAAAAATTGACAAAGTTGGCGGCACGTTCAGATCGGCAGGTGTTGGGCCGTGAACTGCGCGAAATCGTCGTGCGCGATCACAGCCTGGATAGATTGGTGAAACTACTGGTGGATGAAATTTTTCAACGCAAAGAACGCAAAGATACAAAGGACGCAAAGAAAGGCAGCGTATTATGACTCAATTTTTCTCTGCGATCTTTGCTCCTTTGCGCACTCTGCGTTAAGTTCTTGAATTTTAAAGGTATTGGATGCGAGTTTGTATTTTAGGGGCGTTCCAGCCGGATTATGCTCGCCATTATGTGATCCGCGAAGGGTTGCAGCGTGTGGGTGTCGAGGTCGAATCGCGCATGATTCCGCTCGAAAGTCGCACACCAGGGCGAGTCCGGGAAATGTCCCGCCTGTTCCCCCGAAACGAAAAATTCGACGCGCTCATTATCCCCGCGTTTAATCAGCTTCTCGCGCCGTTTGTCTGGGGCTTGTCGCAATTTTATCGCCAGCCGATTGTGCTGGATTATCTGATCGGGCTGGTAGACGCGGCGGAAGATCGAGGCAAAATTTCAGGCGGCAAAAAGCAGATTTTCCGGCTGGTCGATCAATTCAACACGAAATATATGCTTACATTGACCGACACCAACGCTCACCGCGAAGCGTTTCAAAAGCTGCTGGGTAAACCTCTGCATCGGATGCGCGTTTTGCCCGTTGGTGTGCGCGATTTGCCGCTGCTGCCGCCCGCGTCTGGCGAAGTCATCGTCCAATACGCGGGGACATACATCCCCTTTCATGGCGTAGAAGTGATTTTACGCGCAGCAAAAATGCTCCCCGAAATTCGATTTGAATTTATCGGCAAAGGGCAAACCTACCCGGCGGCGATCAAGCGCGTGGCGGAACTGAAATTGAAAAACGCGCATTTTGTGACGGGCTATTTTCCAAAAGAAGAATTGATGGAAATGCAGGCGCGCAGCACCATCATGCTTGGCGTGTTTGCCGATGCGCCGAAAACGCGCTATGTCGTCCCGACCAAAATTTATGAAGCGCTGGCGCTGGGACGCCCATTGATTACCGCCGAATCGCCCGCCCTGCGCGAGTTTTTCACGCCAGGGGAGCATTTGATTAGCGTGCCTCCCGCCGACCCTTCCGCGCTGGCAGACGCGATTCTCGATCTGGCAAATTCGCCGCTCAGACAGGAAGAGTTGAGATTGGCGGGGCGATCCCGCATCGAGGGCGAATTTTTACCAGAGCATATCGGCGCACATTTGAAAGCGATTATCGAAAGAGGGAGCTAACTTGAATAATGCAGCGCTCAGCCTACCCGCCCGCCGCAAACGTCCTCTTACAAAGCTTATCGATCTGGCGGTGGTTCAATACCGAGCCGTATTACTGCTGCTGATCCTTTATCAAGCAGCTATGTATATGTGGGTGAGTCGGGCTTATATCCATGTGACGGGTGTCTTGTTCCCCTGGCTTCTGACTCAGCCGGGGTACCGCCTTTATGACACGATGAACCTCAGCTACCCGCCTGTTTATATCTGGTTCAGCCTGGCCTTTATGCAGCTTATCCCCGACCATTCGCTGCGGCTGCGCCTCGGAACCGTCATTATCGCCGCTTTAATAAGCCTCCTTATTTTTGTCCAGGCTCGACGATGGTGGAATACGCAAACCGCACTCCTCGCTGTCGTATTTTTCGCTGCCTGGGGGCCGTTCATGCTGGGCTATATGATGTATTTCGAGTTTGTGCTGGGCTTGCTGAGCATAAGCGCGGTTGTGATCTGGTGGGCAGATTCGAAAGGCTGGTGGCGGCCTTTGGTGGCGGGGCTGCTCATCGGTCTGGCAGTTGTTATCAAGCAGCAGGCCCTGGCGCTTATTGTTATTCTGGTTATCTGGCGGCTGGCGAAACGTGATTGGAAAGCGGCCTTACGCGATATTTTCATTTTCGGCCTCGGCGTCTTTATCCCGCTCGGATTGGTTGGCGTTGTGCTGGCGGCACAGGGGGTATTGGAGCGAGCGCTGTTCCTGATGACGACCTATAATCGCCCCAGAATAACGCTGGGCTTTCAACCGCCCGACCTACAGAATATCCTTTTGTTGATGATCTGGTTGGGGCTGCTGCCCTTATTTGCATTTTATACGTGGCGCGCGCCTGCCAAAACACGCCTGGATCGTCTTTTGCTGTTGGTGCTAATTTTTGTCTTATTTACCCCGGCTTTTCCCAACTATGGGCGCTTCCACCTGACAGGCGCGATGCCATTTGTGTCCCTGATGAGCGCGGGTGTTATCCATGATCTCTTTAGCGTCCGGCGCACACCACTAGCACGAACCTATGGCATCGTAGTCATGATTTTCATTTTATTTGTTGGCACGTCTATACCGATCATTTATCGCATTGCCGCTGGCCCACAGGAACGGCAATATGAAGCGCTGATGCCTGTCAGCGAATGGGTCAAAAAAGAAAGCGGCGCGCCACCGGGAACCCGTATCTGGATACTGCCAGATATTGATCCCACCGGGAATTTTTATCCAATCAGCGGTTATTTGCCACCTGCTTTTTATTCAAACACTTATCGCTTGTGGTTTGTGACCTGGCCTGATACAACCACGCGCGTGCTTGCCGGATTGGAAAGCGATCCCCCACCCTACATAGCCGTTATAGACGATTGGCATTACCAACTCCCGGAAGTGCTGCGAGAATATCTTGCCAATCATTATGATCCTTTCGCGAAATCCGAAATATTCGAGTACATTGGACCCGTTACGTTGTACCAGCGCAGATCATAAGCTTATTGTTCAATCTCAGCCTATTCGGTGTTATTTTGGAAATGTCTTTAATGCACAACTTTAAATCCAGCCCAACCGGTCAAGCGATCATGTGGCTGCGAAATGCGCTGCTCGATGCTTATTACTGGCCTCGCACGCGGCAGGAATTTTTGGAAATGCTGTCCAAGACCGAAAACGCGCTCGATCTCATCTGGGGTTATCACGGCGCGGGGTTTTACCGCAGCCTGAAGCCGAATCAGAATCGCGACGAAATTTCTGGATTGGTCAGCCAGGTTGCCGCCATCCAGCCGCGCGTGATCGTCGAAATCGGGACGCGCGACGGTGGGACGCTGTGCCTGTGGAGTCAATGTTCACCCAGCCTGGAACAGCTTATCAGCATCGACCTTCCCGGCGGGATACACGGCGGCGGCTATGCCAACGCGCGCGAAAAATTGTATCGCCTGTTTGTCAGCAACCGCCCCAACTGCCGCCTCGATTTGCTGCGTTTAGATAGCCAGCAAACCAGCACCAGAGAGCAGGTTTTAAAATTGCTGAATCAGCGCCCGATTGATTTTTTGTTCATCGATGGCGATCACCGTTATGCCGGAGTGAAAAAAGATTATGAACTGTACGCCAGCCTTGTCCGTCCCGGCGGCTTGATCGCCTTCCACGACATTCGCCCCAACACTTTTGACCCGACGATTGAAGTCGCGCGGCTGTGGGAGGAAATTAAAATCAGCCAGCCGCAGATTCGCGAAATCGTCCACGAGCCATATACCGGACGCTATGGCATCGGTATCGTCACCGTATCATAAAGCCGCCCAATATCTGATTATGAAACTGCCCGATACCCTATTATGAAACTGCTGTATATCGCCAACATGCGCTTCCCCACCGAAAAGGCGCACGGCCTGCAAATCATGCAGAACTGCGAGGCTTTCGCGGACGCTGGCGCTGACGTAACGCTGTGGGTAACACGCCGATTCAACACGCCGCAGATGCGCGCGATTGCCGACCCCTGGGCATACTATGGGGTTAAACGCAATTTCACAGTTCGGCGTCTGCCGTGTATCGACCTGATGCCGCTGACCGCCGAGCAAAATAATTGGGCAGCCAAGCTTATTTTTTTCCTGCAATCCGGCACATTCGCCCTGGTCGCATTGTTGATGGCGCTTTTTACGCCCGCCGATGTCTACTACAGCCGCGACGCGATCATGCTCCTGCTGTTGAGTTTCATCAAGCCCCGGCAAAAACTGGCCTACGAAGCGCATAAATTTTCGCCGACAGGGCGCGGACGCTGGCTGCAAAAAAGGGTTATCGGGCGCGTCGGCACGGTGATCCCGGTGACGCCGAAACTGGCTGAACAGCTTATCAAATTAGGCGCAAATCCGGCGCGTGTGCTGACCGCGCATGATGGTATTCGCCGCGAACGCTTCGAAAATATTCCTGACCAGCAGCAGGCACGGCGCGAAATTGGCTGGCCGGAAGATGCGTTTATCGTCGGTTATGTCGGGCGGCTGCACACGATGTCAATGGATAAAGGCATCGGCACACTGGTGGAAGCATTGCAGCAAGTCGAAGGCGTGTCACTGGCGTTGGTCGGCGGGCCAGACTCTATGGCGGAAGCACTGCGACGACAATGGATCGAATCGGGAATGCCGGAATCACAATTTTTGTATGCCGGACACGTTTTACCGGAGCGCGTTCCGCTCTATCTGAGCGCGTTTGACGTGTGCGCCATGCCGTTCCCCTGGACGGAGCATTTCGCCTATTACGCCTCGCCGATCAAATTGTTTGAATATATGGCCTCGCGCCGCCCGATTGTCGCCTCGGATTTGCCCGCCTTCGCCGACGTGGTGGCTAATGGCGAATCGGCGCTGCTCGTCCCGCCATCCGATGTGGATGCGCTGGCAGCAGCAATCATGCGGCTGCGCGATGACCCAGCGCTGCGAAAAAATTTAGCTGACTGCGCTCACGAGCGTGTCATGGCGCATTACACCTGGGCGGCACGGGCTGAAGCGATTTTGGAAAAAGTGATGAGTGATGAGTAACGAGTGATGAGTCAAACTGGCAAATCCTCAGTCCTCAGTCCTCAATCCTCAGTCCTCAAAGTGGGCTTTCTGGCGTCCGATCTCAGCCACCGTCACGGCTGGGCGCATTATTGTTTGAGCCTGATTCAAGCACTCAAGCGCGCCGGAATCCAGGTGATGGTTATCACCACACGCAACAGCCCGGATGTTGAGGGGATCGATTTTCACCGTTTGCTGCCGAACACATACCCGGCAGAACGCCGAATTTTATTCCAATTATCCCAAAATATATCCCAAATCCGATCTGTACTGGCGAGTTGTGAAGTGATTCACGCCGCGATTGAGCCTTATGCCCCGGCTGGCGCGTGGATTGCGGGCAAGCGGCCTTTTATCGTCACGGCGCATGGCAGCTATATTGATTTGCTCCCGCGCCGACGCTGGCCTGCGGGCGCAATTTATCGGCGGGCGTTTTACCGCGCACAACTTGTTTGTGTGAGTCGATACACCGCAAAGGTCGCAAAATTAACGCTCCCCAGCGTCCAGCCTATCGTAGTCAACAACGGCGTGGATGTCGAACGATTCGCAAATTTACCGCCGTTGAACCCGCCCAAACAAGCGCCAACTGTGCTGTCTGTTGGCGCGGTTAAAGGGCGCAAAGGTACTCTCGAACTCGTACAGGCGATAGCCGAAGTCCGGCGACAAGTGCCGAATGTCCAGTGCGTGATTATCGGCAGTTTAGAATCTGAGCGTGCTTACGTCGAGCGCGTGAAAGCTGCGATTCGCGATCTGAATTTGAGCGACTCTGTTCATTTACTCGGTCATGTACCCGAACCGACGATGCTGGCGTGGTATGGTGCGGCGGACGTGTTCGCCATGCCTTCGATGAACATCGGCGGCAAATTTGAGGGCTATGGCCTGACACATCTCGAAGCCAGCGCAGCCGGATTGCCCGTGATCGGCACAACGGATTGCGGCGCGGAAGATGCCATTGTGGATGGCCTAACTGGGCTGCTCATCCCGCAGTCAGCCGTGACAGCCGCTTTACCCGGTGCTATCATCAATTTATTGGCTGATCCAGCGCGTGCAAAACAGATGGGCGCGGCGGGAAAAGCACGGGCGCAAACCCAAACCTGGGATCACGTCGCGAAGCAGATGATCGGCGTGTATCGGAATATTCGGGGGTGATTTCATGAAAACTCGCATTCAAAAAAATGAAAATGGCCTCCTATTGTTAATCCCCGATACTTTTGTTAAGGCAATGAGTCTAGATGTGGACAGCATTGTTGAAATTTCTCTACTTGGCAGACGACTGATAATCGAACCTGTTCATGAACAGTCGCTAGAATTAAATGATCTGCTATTAAAAGTTAGTAAAGACAATCTCCGTCAAGAAATAGAAATGGGAATGTCAACAGGAAATGAGGTGTGGTAATGAATATCAAACTCGATGAGGCGGTAACGCACTTGCCAGGTTTAATCAAAACCGCCCTCAATGGCGAAGATATTTTTATCGTTACTGACGATCAGCAAGTCGTGCAGCTTGTGCCGATTGTGCGACCTAAGCCACGCCGACAATTTGGGAGCGCCAAAGGGTTGATTGTCATCGCCGATGATTTCGATGAACCGCTTGAGGATTTCAAAGAGTATATAGAATGAAGCTGTTGATCGATATCTATGGAGTTACGCGGTTGTGGTGAAGATTCGCCGATTCCTCCAGCGCAAATTTGTGCGCGACACGCTGGCGCTCCAGGTCAGCAAACTTGTCAACGTGGGCATCAGCTTCGTGTCATCGGTGCTGATCGCGCG
>Ga0268299_1003413_pt1 | contig 14697 bp, 12 predicted proteins | sample NOBtaG_FD_193484 | JGI IMG/M metagenome (GOLD analysis project Ga0268299, IMG submission 193484) | Activated sludge microbial communities from bioreactor in Nijmegen, Gelderland, Netherland - NOB reactor | ecosystem: Engineered > Bioreactor > Aerobic > Activated sludge | place: Netherlands...
TGTCCGTGGTGAGCAGGAAGGCGTTGGGATTGCCATTGAGGTAGGGCGCGCCGGTGAGCGGCGATATGGTGTCCGGGTCCGTGGCAAACGCGAACTTGCCGTTGTCCGCCGACTCGAGGACATCCTCCTCGGTGAACCCGGTCCGGGAACTGAGGGTGCCGACGCCGAGGTCCCACTCCGCCACCAGGGCGAGGCGGATCAGCTGCCGGTCGATGCCCTCGTAGTCCTGGTCGGTGAACGGGTTCGGGCTGAGCGCGATGTCCGCCTCGTTGAAGTGCTTCGGGGCACCCACGAAGCTCGCCACCGCCGACTCGCAGGCCGTGCTGCTGTAGAGCACGTTGGGGTAGATGGAATCGGGGCCGGTGGGCGTGTAGTTGGGGTCGTAGAGCCTCGCGTTGCGGGCAGCAAGTGCGGCGTTGTAGGTCTGGCTGGCCAGCTTCTCGAAGCACCGGAACTGGGCCGGGTAGGTGGTTCCGGACGCGTCGGTGAACGGCGTCCGGGAGGCCTCGGGCAGCAGCGTCTCGGCATTGAACTTGAGGAAGGCGGTGGCGCTAGGCCCGGTCTGCTGGTCCTGGTATTCGGCCCGGAACCTGAGCGTCAGGGTGTCGGTCACCATGGACTTGGCGGAGAGCGCCAGGCCGTAGCCCTCGTCGTCGGCCAGGCTGTCGCCGGTGATGACGTTGTCGTAGAAGCCCGGCTCGTCCCACCAGGCGGCGTTGAACCGGAGGCCCAGCTTGTCGCCGAACACCGGGCCGCTGAGGCTCATGGTGGCGCTGTACTGGTCCTCCAGGTTGGCGTCCGCGGAGAACGTGGACTCGAAGACCTCCGAGGGGTCCTTGGTGACGTACTGGATCGCGCCGGCGAACGCGCTGCGGCCGTAGAGGGCCATCTGCGGGCCCTTGAGCACGTCGATGCGCTCGATGTCCACGAGGCGCGTGTTGAGCAGCACGCCACCGCCGGAATTGCTGATGGCCTCCGTCGACACGTCGATGCCGTCAACCAGCACGGCCACGTTCTGCCGGCCCCGGGTGGGCGACAGGCCCCGGATCGTGATGCGGGTGTCGCTCTTCGCCGCGCCCTCGTCGAATTCGACCGACGAAAGTCCCTTCGTGATGTCTGCGATGCTGCTCAGGCCCTTCCGCTGGATCTCCTCGGCAGTGATCGCGTTGATCGCGATCGGCACGTCCTGCAGGCTCTCTTCCTTCCTGCGCGCGCTCACGATGATCTCCTCCACCTGGGCCCAGCCGGTGGCAGGGGCCAGCAGCGGCAGGGGGCTGCACGCCAGCGTGAGGGCTGCGGCCAGTGATGGGCCGCTGCGGGAATGCGCCATGGGTCGCTCCTTGGTCGAAAGGTCCGGTTCAGGACCGTGGTGTGCCTGAGGGGTGGATTCTGCCCCGCGATCAAAGGTCATACAAGTATGACCTTTTGGGGGTCGGGCGAACTGCTGCATTAAATTGGAGCGTGGCTGCCGGAGCGCGCACTGCGGAAGGTCAATCAGCACGGTGCGGGGCTCCGGCGACGGCGGGCGCCACCGGCGGGCCGGCCATGCTCACGCGACGCACGCGAAGCGCGATGGCCAGGACGGCGAAATTGACGATGCCCATCATGACGAAGGGCGCCTGGCGGCCGAACGCGTCGAAGACCAGGCCGCCGGCGAAAGTGAGGCACACGATGCCCAGCGACCCGCACAGGCCGAACACGCCGATGAGCGTGCCCCGCGTCGGCGCGGGCGCCTCCTGGCCGATGAGCACGCCCGCCGCCACGACGGCGCTGGCCTCGCCGATGCCGGCCAGCATGGAGGCCGGCAGCATCCAGGGACCGAAGGGGTCGGCCACCTGGCCCAGCGCGGAGTAGCCGATGCCGGCCAGGCCGAAGGCGATGCACACGCCCGTGAGGCGGGGCACCCGGTCCAGGATCACGCCCATGACGGGTGACCAGAGGAGCGCCATGCCCTGGGCCGTGCCGAAGATCATGCCGGCCTTGGCGGTCGCCGCGCCGGGTGCGAGCCCGGCCTCGAGTCCCGCCTGGAAGACCCACAGGAAGATGAAGGTCGTGATGATCACCAGGTCGCCCCGGGATGCGAAGGCCAGAAGGTAGGCGAGGGCAATGCGGGGATTGTCCCGGGCCGCTCCCAGGCCGCTCGCCGCCTGCCGCCACAGCGTCAGTCGCGGCCGTCCGGCCCGCGGCGCATGGCCCTGCAGGCCGGCCCGCAGGATCAGGGCGAGCAACAGAGTGAACCCGGCGAAGATCCAGAACGTGTAGCGGATGGCGGTCACGCTGTCGTAGCCCGCATCGCCCAGCCACAGGGGGAGCTTCGCCAGCACGGTGGCCATCAGCACGACACCCAATCCGTTGAAAACGCCGACGAGGCCCATCCAGCGGCCCCGGGTCGTTTCCTGGGTGTACTCGGCGAAGCAGGTGGACATCATCACCGTCGCCGCCGTCATGCCGACGGCATACAGGATCCGGTAGGCGATCAGCTCGGCCCCGGAGCCCGCCAGCGGGTAGATGACGAAGGAGAGGGCGGTGAAGACGAGTCCGCCCACGTACACCACCCGCCGGCCCGTGCGATCGGAGAGCGCCCCGATCAGGCCCGCGAGCAGCACCTGGGTGCCTTCCTGCAGGCTTACCAGCAGGCCGGCGAGGGCGCCCTGCTCGCCCTGGGGAATGCCGAGGACGTCGAAGAGGTAGGGCTGGGTGGCCGTTACGAAAGTGACCAGGGCGAGCGTCGACAGGGCACCGAAAAGAAGCGTTGCAGCATTCGTCCGCGTGACGCCGGGGCTCAGCCAGAATGGGCCGAGGCGTGCGCCAGCGGGGTCGGGTGGCGCGACTGGCAATGCCGCTAGGCCTTCAGTTCCTCATCCTCGAGTGCAGCCTTCTGGTGCGGTGGCGTCCTCACGGCAAGGAACGCCGCCATCGCGATGGCACCCGCCACCAGGCTCATCTCGAGGCCGAACTCCTGGGGCTTCTCCCAGAACTCGGTGAACAGGTGCCAGCGCCCGGCGATCTCGACGCTGTTCCACGCGATGATCGCCGTCGGTATGCCGTAGCGGATGGCGGTAGTCACTTTCCACATCTGCATGAGTCGCTGGAAAAGGTAGATGGCCCAGACGGTGTTCGCGAAGAAGATGCCGTAGGTGACCGGGTGATGGTCGCCCAGGATGTTCTCGTCGTAGATGAAGAGGAGGACCAGGTAGCAGAACCAGATGACGTAGATCGTCTCCAGCGAGGTGATGGCGGCGAAGTTCCGCTCGTAGCCGCGGCTGGGCTTTCCGGTGCGAAGCTTAAGGTTGCGCTGGAACCAGACGAACATGTTGCATTTCGTCTCCTTGTTCAGCATGAAGTACGTCATCGTGGCGGCCAGCACGCCCACCGAGGACATCATCACCAGGTACTCGGCCTTGGTGGCGATCTGGCCGGGCACGCGGGGGTCCATGAGGTCCGGCACCGCCAGGAAGTTCGCGTTCCAGACGAAGGCGAACTCCACCCAGCCCGTCCACAGGAAGGTGCCGGCCCAGAAGCCGTACCAGGTGCCGGCGACCTCGCCGGGGTGCTTCATGCCGATGAAGAGCAGGACCGCGCCCAGCGCACCCAGGGCAAAGGCGGACTGGTACACGTAGGCCTCGCCGAAGATGTTCTCCATCGCGATCATCACGGTGTGGCCCAGGGCCTGCACGACGAACACGATCACGAAGGCGAGGAGCCCGATGAAAGGGGGGCGGGCGAAGGTACTCTTGACGGTGGCCATGGGCTTGCCTCCCGGATGCTGGGCCAGCTTATCCGGGCACCATACGCCTCCGGCCCGGGCCCCGGATTGCGGTCAATTGCCGCACGATGGCACGACGGGGCCGCGATCACCGGCGTCGCTGCCGTCCCCGCTATCATGCGGCCCGGGCAAATTGGCGGTGGGAATGCGATGCGCGACCTCTTCATGCGGTTCCTCGGGCGGGAGATCTCCCGGCGCGAGTTCGGGCTGGAACTGGCCGCCCTCGGGCTCAGCGCACCGGCGGTGAACGCCGTCCTCTCCAGCGCGGCCAGCGCGGAACTGCCGCCGCCGGCCGCCGGCGTGCCCTTCACCGGGACCGGTGCGGAAGTACTGGTCGAGACCCTGCGGGCCGCCGGCGTGCGCTACGTCTTCGGCACCACCGCGACCGGCATGTCGGCGTTCTTCGACGCCCTGACCCTGCGGCCCGACACCCGGATGATCCTGTCGCTGGCCGAGTCCCAGGCCACGAGCATGGCCCACGGCTACGAGCTGGCGACCAACCGGCCGTCGGTGCTCATCGTGCCGGGCGTCGCCGTGCCGAGCACGATGAACAACCTGTACAACGCCTGGAAGGACCGCTCGTCGATCCTGGTCCTGGCGGACGGCACGAGCACCTTCTTCGAGGGTCGTAATGGCTTCCAGCAGATGGAAAACTGGCTGGAGTCCATGGTGTCCTTCACCAAGTGGCGCTGGGAGCTGCGGAACGAGCGGCAGATCGCGGAGATGATCCGCCGCAGCCTCAAGGTGGCGCAGACGCCGCCCGGCGGCCCGGTGCACGTGCGCCTGTCGCTGGACCTCCTGGGCATGAAGAACGTCAAGCAGACGATCTATCCCCAGGAGATGTTCGACGTGCCCGTCGAGATGCTGCCGCGGCCCGAGCTCATCGAGCAGGCGGCCCGGTGGCTCATCGAGGCCCGGTCGCCCATGCTCTGCGCCGGCGCCGAGGTCACGCGGGCCGGGGCCACCGACGAACTGATCCAGCTGGCCGAACTGACCGGCGCGTCCGTCGCCCAGGGCTACAGCGTCTACAGCGATTTCCCGTTCCGTCACCCGCTCTTCGCCGGCTTCTACGGGCTGGGCGTGCCCCGGGACCTGGCGAAGACCGACCTGTTCGTGAACCTGGGCGGGCCGATGCCCGACCCCACCGTATTCGCTTCGCCGCCGCCGAAGAAAGCCCGGCTCGTCCACGCCCGGATCGAGTTCCAGGAGATCGCCAACACCTATCCCACCGACATCGCGATCGCCGCGGGCCTGAAGGAGACGCTGGTGGCGCTGAAGGACGCCGTGCAGGGCATGGCAACGCCAGAGCGGCTCGAGTCCCTGGCAGGTCCCCGGCTCGAGGCGGCCCGGGCTGCCCAGGTCCGGGCGGATGCCCGCCGCAAGGCCGATGCGGAGGCCACCTGGAATGCCAGTCCCATGTCCTGGGAGCGGGTGTCGGCGGAGCTGGACACGGCCCTCGAGGAGGACGCGATCATCGTCCCGGAACTGGATTACCGCACGCCCTTCGAGTGGCTGACGCTCGACCGCGGGAAAAAGCGGCTGATCGGCCAGACCACCGGCTTCGCCCTGGGCTGGGGCATCGGCGCGGCCCTCGGCGTCAAGGTTGCCCTGCCGGACAGGCAGGTGGCGTGCATGGTCGGGGACGGTGCGCTGCTCTTCGGCCAGGTGGAGTCGCTCTGGACCGCGTCCCGCTACGACATCCCGGTGCTCATCGTCGTGATGAACAACCGCAGCTACGACAACGAGCGGAACCGGATCCAGAACAACTCGCCGCTCCTTTCCAACCAGGACACGCGGGACCTGTGGAAGGACGTGACCTGCTACCTCGGGGACCCGCTGGTCGATTTCGCCGGCCTGGCCCGGAGCTTCGGCATCGAAGGCCAGCGCGCGAGCACGCCGGCGGAATTCCGCAAGGCGCTCAAGCGCGGCACCGCCGTCCTGCGGGAGGGTCGGCCGTACCTCATCGACGCGATGATCATGCAGCTCGACCGTCGCGGCGCGCCGACGGAGCAGACCTGGTACCCGAAGCTCTCCATCGCCGCGGGCCGGCAGCGGCGCGTGTAGGATTGAGCGATGACCAACCAGCGCGTGATGTTCGTGTTTCCCGGCCAGGGGTCCCAGTACCGTGGCATGGGCAGCGACCTGTACCAGGAGTTCGCCGCGGCCCGCCAGGTGTACGACCGGGCCAATGAGGTCCTCGGCTTCGATCTCCGGGAGCTGTCGTTCGCCGATCCGGCGGGCGAGATCGGGCTGACGCGCAACACGCAGCCGGCGCTGCTCACCCACGAGATCGCGTGCCTGCGGGTCTTCGAAGAACTCACCGGCGGAAGGCTGCGGCCCGCTCTGGCTGCCGGGCACAGCCTCGGCGAATACAGCGCCCTGGTCGCCGCCGGCGCGCTCGGCTTCGACGAGGCCCTGAAGCTCGTCCGCCGGCGCGGGGAACTGATGGGCGAGCACGGCGAGGGCGGCATGCTCGCGCTCACGCTGGACGCGGAGACGGCGCGTCCCCTCGCGGACCGCCACTACTGCCAGATCGCGAGCTGCAATCTGCCGGACCAGACCGTCGTGGGCGGCCGGGACGCCGACCTGGACGCGCTCGCCGCCGACCTGGCCGCGAAGATGCCGCGCAAGCGGGCGATCCGCCTGGCCACGGAGGGCGCGTTCCACACCTACTTCATGGTCGCCGCGGCCCGGCTGTTCCGGGAGGACCTGGACCGGGCGGCGTTCCTGGCCCCGAACGTGGGCGTGCTGTCGAACTACACCGGCGGGCTCCACGACGCCGAGCCCGGTTCGATCCGGACCCGGCTCTTCTTCCAGCTGTTCAATCCGGTGAACTGGGTCGGTTGCCTCGATACGGCGATCGCGGAGCAGGTGGCCACCTTCGTGGAGTTCGGCGGCGGCCTCGGTGCCGAGGAGGGGCCTGCGGCAAAGCGGCCAAACCTGGAGAGCATCATCCGCAAGACCCTGAAGGCGTCGGGCGTCGAGGCCCGCCACGTGGCCGCGATCAATTGCGAGACGCTGCGCGCAGCGGCCGCGGCCTTCGCGGGCTAGACTGCCTGGATGATCGACCTGCTGCTGCAACTCGTGGATTTCATCCTGCACCTGGACGTCCATCTGGACGAGCTGGTGGCCAACTACGGGATCTGGATCTACGCCATCCTGTTCCTCATCATCTTCTGCGAGACCGGGCTGGTCGTGATGCCGCTCCTGCCGGGCGATTCACTGCTGTTCGCCGCCGGCGCGGTGGCTGCATCCGGTCGCCTCGACGTCGGCCTGCTGTGCGCGCTGCTCATCGTGGCCGCGATCCTGGGCAATGCCGTCAACTACTGGGTTGGCCGCGTCGCCGGCATCGAACTGCAGCGCCGCTACCCGCGCCTGATTAGGCAGCAGTACCTGGACAAGACCCACGCCTACTTCGAGCGCTACGGCGGCAAGACGATCGTCATCGCCCGGTTCGTGCCTATCGTGCGGACGGTGGCCCCCTTTGCTGCCGGCGTGGGCCAGATGTCGCACCTGCGCTACCAGAGCTACAATGTGGCGGGAAGCATGCTCTGGGTGCTGCTGCTGGTGCCGGCGGGCTACTTCTTCGCCAACGTGCCGATAGTCCGGGACAACTTCTCGGTCGTCGTCATCGGTATCATCGTCCTGTCCGTGTTGCCCGCCATCGTCGGGTTCGTGAGGGAGCGTTCCCATGCGTAGACGACTGCCCATCGCCGGCCTGCTGGCATCCCTCCTGTGGATGGCGCCCCTGGCCTCCGCCCAGGAGACCGCGCCGGCGCCGCTCGTGAAGGTCTGGAAGACGCCCACCTGCGGCTGTTGCGGGAAGTGGGTGCGGCACATGGAAGCCGCCGGCTTCCGGATCGAGTCGACCGACGTCGACAACGTGGACCCCGTCAAGACGGCGAACGGCCTGCCGCTGAAGCTGGCCTCGTGCCACACGGCCCTCGTTGGCGGCTACGTGGTCGAGGGCCACGTGCCGGCCGCAGACGTCCGCCGCCTGCTCAGGGAGAAGCCCGCGATCCTCGGCCTGGCGGCGCCGGGCATGCCCGCCGGCTCGCCGGGCATGGACGTGCCCGGCTCGCCGCCCTACGAGGTGCTGGCCGTGGCCAAGGACGGGTCCACGTCCGTCTGGTCCGTCCAGAGGCCGAAATAGCGGCGCTCAGGACAGCCTCAGGCGGCGGCGTCAGGTGCCGCCGTCTTCGCTGTCGCGCCGGTTCACGCGCGTGTGCAGGTCGACGACGTCGGCCGTGGGCTCGGCGGGCGCCGGCCCGTCCCCCATCCGCAGCACGTCCCGGTCGGTCAGCGGGGTGTTCATGCGCATCTCCAGCCAGCTCGTCAGCGGCAGCCAGCTGGGGATGTCCTTCTTCGTCCGTGAGGGGTGCATCTCGTGGATGCTCCCGCCCTCGTCGGCGGCGTGCACGTAGTTCTGGCTGTCGCGCAGGGCGCCGACGATCGGGATCTGCAGGCGGTCGAGGAACGCCATGAGCTTGCGGAATCCCAGCGTGTTCTCCCGCACGCGATTGGCGACGACACCGAGGCGGCCCATCCGCCGACTGACCTTGGCCACGAGCAGCAGGTCCGCGACCAGGCGGGACGCCGCGTGGATGTCGATGGCGGAGGGCAGCACCGGCACGAGGATGGCGTGGGCCCCCGGCGTGAACTCGGTCAGCTGGGCGGTCGTCATCGCGGCTGGCGTGTCCACCACCAGGTAGCGGACTTCCGGCGGGATCCGCAGCTGGAAGCTGCGGGTCATGTTCATCTTCTTCTCGAACGCCGCCACGCCGTAGATGGGCGGCAGGTTCGGCGGCCGCTTCTTCAGCCAGCGGATGCTCGAGCCCTGGGGGTCGAAGTCCATGAGCGCGGCCGGCCGGCCCAGGGAAGCGAAGTAGCCGGCCAGGTTCATCGCCAGGGTGGTCTTCCCCGAGCCGCCCTTGGGATTCAGGATCACGATCTTGCGCAGGTCGCGATGGCCGGGGATGTTGAGGGTCATGGGTTCTGCCGTTCCTCGAGGTGCGCTGCCACCGCGCGGATGGTGGACCGGGTGAACAGGTCCTCCACGTCCAGTTGACCTGGGAACTGCTCGTCGATGCGCTCGTGGATCTGCGCCAGCGCCAGGGAGCTGACGCCGAGCTCGAAGAAGTCATCGTCGGGGCCGATCGCCCGGTCGGTGATCACCGATGCGCAGATCCGCCGGATGGCCGTCTCCAGGTCGGTACCCGCCGCGCCGCCGGGGGTTTCCGCCGACAGGGCTGCCAGCTCGGCGAGTGCCCCGTCGAATTCGCCGTCCGCGTAGGCCTGGGCGAGCTTGCCCCGCTGCAGCTTCCCGCTGGTGGTCTTCGGCAGGCTGCGCACCGGGATCACGTGGGCGACGTTCAGGCCCGTGTGTTCCGTGACCTGGCGGCGGACCTGGCTGGCCAGGGGCAGGAACTCGGCCGGCGAGCCGCGATGGACCAGGAACAGGAGGACTTCCTCCTCGTCGCCGCCGGGCTTGCGGGCGCCGGCTGCCGCGATCCGGCCGAGCTCGATGCCGGCATGGTGCTCGGCGACCGCCTCCAGGTCGTGGGGGTAGCAGTTCTGGCCGTTGACGAAGATGATCTCCTTGGCCCGGCCGGTGATGACCAGCTCGCCGTCAGGCACCGTCAGGAAGCCCAGGTCGCCGGTGCGCAGCCAGCCGTCAGCGGTGAACGGCTGCTGGTCCGGAGGCAGCTCCGCATAGCCCCCCGTGACGTTGCCGCCGCGGATCTCCAGGTGCCCGACGGTGCCCGGTGGCACCGGACGCCCGTCGTCGTCCACCACCCGCAGCTCGCAGTCCCGGATCGGCCGGCCGAGCACCATCAGCTCCAGGCTGCCGGCGTCGCCCGGGCCCGCGGGCAGCGGCGCGCTGCCGACGGCGAGCGAGCGGCGCGCGACCTGCACGGCCCGGAATTCGCGGCCCGGCTCGGGCAGGGTCACGGCGAGACTCGCCTCGGCGAGGCCATACACCGGGTACATCGCCGCGGCGGGCAGGCCGAAGCGCCGCATGTCGCCCATGAACCGCCGGCACAACGCCACGGAGATCGGCTCGGCGCCGTTGAACAGCAGCCGCACCCGCGACAGGTCCAGGCCGTCGAGGCCCTTCGACTCGTACATCTTCAGGAAGTGCTTGTAGCCGAAATTGGGCGAACTGAGCAGGGTGGCGCCGATGCGGCTGGCCTCCCCGAGCCACAGCAGCGGGCGCCGGCTGAACAGCCGGGTGTCCATGATCGTGTGCTCGATGTTCGCCGCGAACATGCACAGGTGGAAGCCGATGAGGCCCATGTCGTGGGTCAGAGGCATCCAGCTCAGGGAAACGTCGTGCTCCGTGAACCTGCCGCGCTCGATGATCGCACTGATGTTGGTGATGAGGTTGCGGTGGGTGAGGGCGACGCCCTTCGGCGCGCTCGTGGAGCCGGACGAGAACTGGATGAAGGCCACGTCGTCCGCCGTCACCGGGTGTTCGCGCCCGGGCCGCGCGATGTCGGTCACCCCTTCGATGGTGAGCGAGCGGCCGGCAAGGGCCTCCACCTGGGCGGTCGCGCCGCTGGCCGCGGCGTAGTCCCGCAGCCGGGACAGCTGCACGGCCTCCGTGTAGACCATGGGGTTGCCGAGCCGGGCGAATACCTGCAGCAGCTTGTCGCGGTGGTCGTCGCTGATGCCGACGGCCACCGGGACGGGTACGAGGCCGCCCAGGAGGCAGGCCCAGAAGCCGTCGAGGAACTGCTCGTTGCTGGACGTGTGCAGGATCACCCGGTCGCCCGGTTGCGCGCCGGACGCCTGCAGGTGGAAGAGCACGCCGAGTGCGGCGGTGCGCAGCTCGCCGAAGGTCACGGAGCGCCGGTCATCCTGGCCGTTCAGGTAGTGGATGTGGCGGCGGGAGCCTTGGCGGGCCGCCAGGACGCCGGTCAGGGTGTCAGGCAGGCTGGTTGTCATGGCTTGCTGGTTGCAGGGTATTGGCGGTGTTCCGGTGCCAGAGGTCCAGATGGATGCTGTGGCGGGTGCGCAGGTTCACGGCGGGCTCGAGCTCGGCGGGTGCCGGCCCGGCGCCGTCCCCGGGCGCAAGTCGCAGGGCGTAGCGGGGCGCGAGCAGCGCCAGGTGCATCTGCATCTCGACGAAGGAGAAGTACTCGCCGATGCAGCGGCGCGCGCCCGCCGAAAACGGCACGAAGGCGTACCGGTCCACGGGCGGGTTGCGGGTTTCGTCGAACCGGTCCGGGTCGAAGCGCTCCGGGTCCGGCCACAGCTCCGGACGGCGGTGCAGGAAGTAGGGGGCGATGAACAGGTGCGCGCCGGCCGGAATCCGGAATTCCCCCAGCAGGTCGTCCTTCAGCGCCCGCCGGGAGAACAGCCACACGGGCGGGTACAGGCGCAGCGTCTCCTTCAGGACCTGGTTCGCGTAGCGCAGTTCCATCAGCTGGTCGAAGGTGAACTCGTCGCCGGGCGCCATCGCGGCCAGCTCCGCCAGCAGGCGCGCCTCGACGTCCGGGTGCCGGGCGAGCAGGTACCAGGCCCAGTTGAGCGTGCCGGCCGATGTCTCGTGGCCGGCGATGATCAGCGTGTTGATCTCGTCCAGGAGTTCCCGGTCGGTCATCCCCGCGCCGGACTTCCGGTCCCGCGCGTCCATCAGCAGGGACAGGAAGTCGAAGGGCCGGTCGCCCGACTCCCGCCGCTCGCCGACCACGCCCAGGGTGACGCGGGCCAGGTTGCGGAAGCGGACGGCGGTCTGGAGGTCGCGGGTGGCGTCCTCGGCGAGGAAGGCGAAGGGATTGGCGCCCTCCCGGTCGATGATGCGGTCCAGGTCCCTGCTGAATATGGAACGGAGGATCACCTCGAGGCCGAGCCGGCTCATGGCGGTGGTGACGTCGATCGGCTGGCCGGCGTCGGCGAGCCGCGCCCAGGGCGCCCGCAACGCGATGTTCATCGCCCGCATGGGCTCGGCCAGGCGGGCGACGTTGGCGCGGCTGAAGCCCGGCTGCATCATCGTGCGCTGGCGGCGCCACTCCTCGCCGTCGCTCACGATGATGCCGTTACCGAGCAGCATCTTGACGCGCTCGAAGCCGACCCCCTTGGCGTAGTTCTCGTGGTTGGTGAGCAGGATCTGCCGGATGTACGCGGGGTTGCTGACCACGAAGCTCGGGTCACGCCGGTCCTTCGACTGCACGCAGAACAACTCGCCGTACTCCGGTATCCAGCGCGCCAGCGCGTCGAAAGTCTGCCGGTCCGGGCCGATGGTGTGCAGCTCGACGGGTCCGCGGGGCAGTCCGGCGGCCGGGGTGGCATCGCGGATCAGACCCGTGGAATCGTTCTCGCCGGAGCGCATGGGCGGTATTCTAGCAATCGTGACCGAGCAACCCTACGCAGCCAGCCAGCGCGCCCGGCGCACCCGGCCAACCGGTCAGCCCCGGACCTCGAAGCGGGAGATGTCGGCCGGCCGCCACGTCTGGTATGCCGTGATCATCTTCCTGGCCCGGGGCATACTGGCCGCGCTGGCGGCCACCTGTCGCCTGGAACCGGTGCGGGGCCGGGAGCACCTGGATGAACTCGAGGCCGGGGGCTCGGCGGCGATCCTTTCCTACTGGCACCAGATGCAGATCTTCTGCGGACGTTACCTGCTGTCCCGCGCACGGGACGGCCTCAGGATGACTTTCCTCACGAGCCCGTCCGTGAGCGGCGAGGTGCCCGCCGCAATCATCCGGCGCTGGGGCGCCGGTGTGCTCCGGGGCTCGTCGAAGCGCTCCGCCGGCCAGGCACTCAAGGAGATGTTCGACGTGCTGGTGACCCGGAAGACCTCGCTGGTCATCACCCCGGACGGGCCGACCGGCCCTCTGCACGAGTTCAAGCCGGGCACCATCATGCTGGCCCGGATGACCCGGGTGCCGATCATCCTGGTGGCCTACGCCGCGAAACCGTGCATCCGCTGGAACAGCTGGGACCGGTTCATCCTGCCCCTGCCGTTCTCACGGGTGGCCATCGCGGTGGCGGAGCCTTACCGGGTGCCGCCGGGCACGGGCACCGACGATCTCGAGGCGGTGCGGCGGGAGCTGGAGGAGCGGATGGCGAAGCTGGTGGCCGAGGTGGAAGCCGCCGTGGCCTGAGGCCGTCAGACCTGCTCCAGCTCCACCAGCGTGCCGCAGAAGTCCTTCGGGTGCAGGAAGAGCACCGGCTTCCCGTGCGCCCCCGTCTTCGGCTCGCCGTCGCCCAGGACCCGGGCGCCGGCCGCCTTCAGCCGGTCGCGGGCGGCGCGGATGTCCGTCACCTCGTAGCACACGTGGTGCATGCCGCCGGCCGGATTGGCCGCGAGAAACTTCGCGATGGGCGAGCCTTCCCCCAGCGGATGGAGCAGCTCGATCTTGGTGTTCGGGAGTTCCACGAACACGGTGGTGACGCCGTGGTCCGGCAGGTCCAGCGGTGCCGACACGCGGGCACCGAGGGTGTCCCGGTAGGTGGCGGTGGCGGCCGCGAGGTCGGGCACCACGATCGCCACGTGATTGAGACGTCCGATCACTTGTCCTTACCGTCCTTCCAGAACCGGGTCACGAGCTGTTCTGCCGCCACCCGGGGTGAAACCTGCCCCGCACCGACGGCCTCCTCGAGCGACTGGAGGTGCCGGCGGACGGCGGGGTCCTCCCGGAGCCTGGCCAGCAGGTTCTCCGCGGTTTCGCTCCACAGCCAGCGCCGGGCCTGGGCCGCCCGGTTGGCCTGCAGGTCGCCACTGGCCGTCATCGTCGCCCGGAATTCCCCGATCAGGGACCAGATCCGGTCGATGCCGCGACCCTCGAGCGCCGAGCAGGTGGCGACGGGCACCTCCCAGCGCGCCGAGCGGGGGCGCAGGAAGCGCAGGGCGCTCCGGTAATCGGTCGCCGCGCGTTCCGCGGCGGCCGTCATGGCCCCATCGGCCTTGTTGACGACGATCAGGTCGGCGAGCTCGACGATGCCCCTCTTGATGCCCTGGAGCTCGTCGCCGCCACCCGGGAGCAGCAGCAGCAGGAACAGGTCGGTCATGTCGGCGACGGCGGTCTCCGACTGGCCGACGCCCACCGTCTCCACGATGACCACGTCGAAGCCGGCGGCCTCGACCAGCAGGAGGGTTTCCCGGGTGTGCCGGGCGACGCCGCCCAGGGTCCCGCCGGCCGGCGAGGGCCGGATGAAGGCCTCGAGCCGCCGGGAGAGCGTTTCCATGCGGGTCTTGTCGCCCAGGATGGAGCCGCCGGACAGCGCCGACGAGGGATCGACCGCGAGCACGGCGACCTTGTGCCCCTGGTCGATGACGAGGTTGCCGAGGCTCTCGATGAAGGTGGACTTGCCGACGCCCGGCACGCCGGAGATGCCCACCCGGACCGAGCGCCCGGACAGCGGGGTCAGCAACTCGAGCAGGCGGTTGGCCGGCTCCCGGTCGCCCGGGTGGCTCGACTCGACCAGGGTGATGGCCCGGCCGAGCGCGCGGCGGTCGCCGGCGCGGAGCTCGCTGGCGAGCTGCTCCGGCGGCTGCATGCCCGGGCCTGCCCCCACGGGATCAGCCGAACTCGACGATGGGCTGGTCGACCACGAGGCTCTGGCCCTGCTCGACGAGGATCTTCGCGATCTTCACGTCGCTCGTGGCGCGCAGGCTGTTTTCCATCTTCATGGCCTCGACCACGGCGATTTCCTCGCCCGCCTTCAGTTCCTGGCCGACGGTCACGGCCAGCCGCACGAGGAGGCCGGGCATGGGCGACAGCAGGAAGCGGGACAGGTCGGGCGGGACCTTGGCCAGCATGAGGCGGGCGAGCCCGGCGGCCCGGGGCTCGCAGACCAGCGCGTCCAGCTGGGCGCCCCGGTGGCTCAGCCGGTACCGGACGCCCACCCGGTCCAGCTGGAAGCAGACCTGGCGCCCGTCCACATCGGCGCGGACCAGCGGCTCGCCGAACTGCCAGGCGGTC
>Ga0268299_1003414_pt1 | contig 14694 bp, 16 predicted proteins | sample NOBtaG_FD_193484 | JGI IMG/M metagenome (GOLD analysis project Ga0268299, IMG submission 193484) | Activated sludge microbial communities from bioreactor in Nijmegen, Gelderland, Netherland - NOB reactor | ecosystem: Engineered > Bioreactor > Aerobic > Activated sludge | place: Netherlands...
GAAGTGACCGTCCGGAGCCCCTCTCCCCCCGGCTTTGCGGGGGGAGAGGGGTTGGGGTGAGGGGGGGCGAAGGCTGCCCGAGGTGACAAGGCGTTCCCACCACGACCGGCCTTCACCCCTCACCCCAACCCCTCTCCCCCCGCAAAGCCGGGGGGAGAGGGGGGAAGAAGCGCTTACCGATGCCAACCCGAGGAGGCAGCACCATGCGACGGATGATCCCGGCCCTGTTCGTGGCGACGTTCGCCGTGGCGGCCCAGGCGGTGGACTACCTGACGCCGGCCGGCCAGCTCAAGGAGCGGGTCGAGGTCCGCGACCTGCAAGGCGGCTTCGCCGGGTTCACCGGCCATTATTGCGCCATCGAGCCGGACGGCACCTGGGCCGCCGGCGACGTCGGCCCGAACGAGAAGCTCGGCGCGCCGAAGGCGAAGGGGAAGGCGACGCCGGAACAGCTCGCCGCCCTGGCGAAGGCGTTCGCGCAGCACAACCTCTCCACCCTCGCCAGCCACGGCGAGCCGGAGACGAACCCCAAGGTGGTCAAGATCGCCTGGGGCAAGAAGACGATCGAACTGCAGCCGAAGCCGGGCAAGGCCGCCCCGGAGGCGGACAAGGCGATCCGCGTCCGCTACCAGGGCGTCGTCGACGCGGTGAAGGCGATCTGCAAGTAACGCGACGCGGCCGAACGCCACCGGGGGCGGGCATCCATCGGATGCTCGCCCCCGGCGTTTTTGTTTCGGCATTTCCTGTGTTGATATCGGCGAATGTGATGTGTTCGGAGTATTGGGATTTCATGAAAGATGGCGTCCCGTTCCGGCGTGGTGTGAAGGGGTAGCGAAGAAGTGATGAATCGATGAGAGAGCGGTTGAACCTGACGATGGTGATCGATTACAACTCCCATCGGATTGGTTGTCTCGCGTCATTCGTTGCGTTCCGTTACCAACGTCGGAGGCCTCTTCATGAAGAGGGGAGTTCCGGCTCGGGGGGCGTTCACGCTCATCGAGCTGCTGGTGGTCATTGCCATCATCGCCATCCTGATCGGCCTGCTGTTGCCGGCCGTCCAGAAGGTGCGCGAGGCGGCGTTCCGCACCCAGTGCGCCAACAACCTGAAGCAGATCGGCATCGCCTTCCACAACTACCTCGGCGTCTACAACGCCTTCCCGGCCGGCGGCATGGACGGCGACCCGCAGGCGATCGACACGGGCGGCAGCCCGAACCCGGCCGGCTACAAGTACGACGAGGACCCGGGCGGCTACGAGACGACGACGTGCTGCCGGGCGGCGACGCGGCGCGGCTGGAACCACTGGTACCGCATCCTGCCGTACGTCGAGCAGGAGAACGTCTACCGCCTCGGCCGCGACGATCCGCCGTACTGGCCGAACGTCGCCAACAACGGCGGCGAGGACGACGTCGCCCGCCAGCTCGTCGGCATCTACTACTGCCCGGCCCGCCGCGCCCCGGAGGGCTACGGCGGGGCGCGGCAGGGCCGGGCCGACTACGCTGGCTGCGCTGGCATCTTCACTGGCGACATCCACGAGCTGACCGGCGACAACCCCGGCCCGCCGCTCGGGTTTACCCCGACCGTCAACGAGCGGACCGACACCAACTTCGGCAACTTCGGGCCCCGCGCCGGCTTCATCGTCTGGCCCGGCCGCGGCGCGCGGCGCACTGTCGCCAGCATCACCGACGGCACGTCGAACAGCGTCGCCGCCGCGGAGAAGGCCCTGCCGCGCGGCCGGCTCGGTGCCGACGGCGGCGACAACGAGCGCTGGAACAACTCCGGCTGGGACGAGGACAACATCCGCTACCACTACCCGCCGAAGGGGGACGCCGACCCGACGAACTGGCAGTTCCGGGCCCTGCCAACCGGGGCACCGTTCAACCAGATCGCCCCGCCGACGAACGACCCGGGCACCCAGGGCGGGACGGTCAGCCCGCAGAACATCTGGCGGCGCTACTTCGGCTCGGCGCACGTCGGCGGGCTGAACGCCGTCATGGCGGACGGGGCGGTCCGGTTCGTGCCGTTCACGGTCAGCCCGGCCGTCTGGATGGCGGCCTGCGGCGTCAACGACGGCATGACCGCCGAGGCCCCGTGACGTGGAGGGAGCGATGCGATATCTCCTGACGGCGGCCGCGTTCCTCGCCCTGGCCGCCGCCGCCGGCTGCGGGTCGGGGACGGCCGGCCCGACCCAGGTCAATACGACGCCGCTCACCCCGGAGCAGAAGCAGGCGATCCTCGACGACGACCAGCGCGTCGACGAGGAAGAGAGCCCCGGGAACAAGACGCGCAAGATGAAGCCGCGCGGCAAGTGACCGCCGGCGAAATCATCGGGACGGGCCCCGACCGGCGGCCCGTCCCTGTTTTCATCCCCTCCCGTCCGGAGGCCCTCATGCGAGCCACCGCCTTTCTCCTCGCGGCCGCGCTGCTGGCCGGCTGCGGCCGGGCCGGCCCGCGCGGCGACGCGCCGCCCGCCCCGAAGCCGGAACCCGTCGCCCCGCCGGCCCCGCCCCCGCCGCCGGTCGGCGAGCGGATCGAGCACCCGTCCTACAAGCTGTGGGGCCGCTTCCCCGTCGGGGCGAGCGTCACCCAGCAGACGACCACCCGGCAGATCGACAAGCCGGGCAAGACCGTGACGACGATCATCTACACCCTGAAGGCGAAGTCCGACGCCGCCCTCGTCGTCGAATCCCAGGCGACGACCGCCTACGCCGACGGCCGGGAGCAGGCGAACCCGGCCGAGGAGTTCACCTACGCCCGGTGGGTCGCCCCGCCGCCCGGCGTCAAGAAGGAGGACCGCCCCGCCGTCGCGGCGTTCGAGGAGGTGACGGCCCTCGGGCGGACGTTCCCCTGTCGCAAGACCGAGGTCAAGAACCCGACCGACGCCGGCGAGATGCGCACCGAGACGTGGTCGTCCGACGCGATGCCCGGCGGCCTGGTCAGGTCGGTCAGCGTCGTGCCGAAGGTGAACGTCACCTCGACGGTCGAGGTGACGGAGCTGAAGCTGCCGTAGTCGCCCCGCGGCAAGAATCGCGGCGCGGCCCGTCCCTTCCCGGGTAGGATACCCGGAGAGGAGGACCGCGCCATGAGACTGTTCTTCTGCCACGGCCTGGAGGGGAGCCCGGCCGGCCGCAAGGCCCAGGCCCTGCGGGCGGCCGGCCACGACGTCGTCGCGCCGGACCTGCCGCGCGACGACTTCGAGGCGGCAATCGGCGTCGCCGAGGCGGCCCTGCGCGTCCAGGGCATCGACGCCCTCGTCGGCTCCAGCCGCGGCGGCGCGGTCGCGATGGTCCTGGCGCGGATGCGCCTCCTGCCGCTGATCCTGCTCGCGCCGGCGTGGCGGCGCAACGGCGTCGAGCCGGTCGTGGACGCCCGGACGCGCATCCTGCACGGCATCAAGGACGACGTCATCCCGCTGGCGGACAGCATCCGGCTCGAGGAGGACAACGGCCTGCCTGCCGGCCACCTCATCCCGGTCAACGACGGCCACCGTTTGAGCAACTCGCTCGCCCTGGCGGCCCTGCTGCGCGCCGTCGGCGACCTCGAACTCTCGACCCCGACGCCGGAGACGCCGCGCGGCACGAACCAGATCTTCACGATCAAGCCGTACCTGTGGGAGGGCGTCTGGGTCTTCGACGACCCGGCCCGCGGCCTGGACAAGGAGGCCCTCGTCGCCGGGATGCCGGAGATGATCGAGCTGGCGACGCGCCGGGCCGGCATCGCCCACCCGGAGCGCGGCTTCGTCGCCCTGTTCAGCAAGGACCCGTTCCCGGGGGCGATGCTCTGCCTGGAGTGGGCGCGCGAGGACCTGGGCGGCAACGTCTACCGCTGGCCGGAGGCCGGCCTGGAGGGCTGGCTCTGCCCGGCCCTGTTCCGCTACTTCGACGCCGCCCCGCGGCGGCTCTACCTGGAGGTACGGCCGGCGGGGTGAGCGTCAGCGGCGCAGGGAGAACGTGCCGTGGTCCTTGCCGGACGTGTACGTCGCGACGAACTCGTTCGCCGACGCCCGGGCCTGGTAGTGGAACGTGCCGAACAGCGGCAGCCGCGACGATCCGGCCAGGCAGGCCGAGTCTCCGGCCTGGCCGACGACGTCCAGCGTCACGTTGTAGCGGAACGGGAAGAACCGCCAGAACCGGCCCCGGAACGTGACCCGGTATTGCCCCTCGCCCGACTTGACGAACGTCGCCGACAGCGGGCCGGTGTGGCCGTCGGCGTCGCTCTTCCAGGTGCCGGTCGGCCACTCGCCGGACAGGTCCGGCGGGCAAGGGCAGGGCGGCTGGGCCGGGGCCGAGGCGGCGAACACGAACAACAGCGCGAACGTGCGCATGGGGGACCGTCCTTCGCGGGCGACTGCTTCGTGCATCGGCCGGCCGGGCCGCGGTCTTGAGAGGAGACGGCCGTGAACGACCCCCCGGCCGACGACTTCGCGAGGCGCGTCCGCGCCAGCTTCGCGCGGCAGCCCGTCGTGGCGACGATCATGGCCGTCCCGGAGCGCGACGGCCTTCGCCGGTAGGGGGTGCGTTCCCGTCGGTGCGGGCGGGCTTTCGCCGCCGCCGAGCTTGCTTGGCGGAGCGCCGGATTCTGCACTACAACCGCGCGGCACCCGCAGGAGGGGAAGAAAAGAAGCTGGGCCGTTCCGCCGGGTAGTGCAGAATCCTTGGCCCCGCCGAGCAAGTTCGGCGGCCCCGCAACTACGGGGATGCTCCCGCCCGTAGGTCGGCGCTTGCGAGCCAGCCGCGGGACGGGTAGGCTGTCCTCCGCGGTGGCCGCTTCGCCGCAATGCCGGAGGTCGGGACAGGCGAACGCTCCTTGGCCTGCTCACCCTCCTGCTCGGCAACGCCACCGTGTACGCCGTCTCGTCCCCGCCCGTTCCTCGGTGAGCCCGCCCGGCATGGACCCGCTCCTCGTCTGGGGCCTGTTCCCGCGCCTGCTCGGCGTCGTCTACCTCGTCGCCTTCGCGTCGCTGCTCGGCCAGGTCGTGCCGATGGCCGGGGCGGCCGGCGTCTCGCCGATCCGGCTGCTGCTGCGGAAGGTGCGCTCCGACTACCCCTTGTGGCGCTGCGTCCTCTGCTTCCCGACGCTGCTCTGGATGCGGGCCGACGACTGGTGCCTGCGCCTGCTCGTCGTCCTCGGCATGGCCGGGGCCGTCGGGGCGATCTACGGCGGGCAGTGGGCGATCGTCTGCCTGGCGGTCTGCTGGGTGTGCTACCTGTCGCTCCAGCACGCCGTCTTTCTGGCGTACCCTTGGGAGTGCCTGCTGCTGGAGGCCGGCTTCCTCGCCCTGTTCCTGCCCGCGCCGCTGGCCCTGCCGGAACTACACGCCAGTGCCCTGCCGCTGCCGGCCGTCGGCTGGGCGTTCCGGTGGCTCGTCTTCCGCATGGTGTTCGGCTTCGGCAAGCTCAAGTTCTGGGGCACCCACCCGAAGGAACTCGGCTACCTGCGGGCGTTCTTCGTCGCGGTACCGCTGCCGAGCCCGCTCGGTTGGTACGGCTACCATCTGCCGGGCTGGTTCATGCGGCTCGGCCTGCTCGGCCTGTTCTTGATCGAGGTGCCGGGGCCATTCCTGGTCTTCGTGCCGGGCTGGCCGCGCCTCGTCGCCGCGGCGGGCATCGCCGGCCTGATGGTCGCCATCCAGCTGACCGGCAACTACGGCCACTTCAACCTGCTGATGCTCGCCCTGTGCCTGCCGCTGCTCGACACCGACGCGTGGCTCTTCGACCAGCCGCTCGACGGCGTGCTGTGGCCGGTCGGCCACCTGCTGACCCACGCCGTCGTCCTGGTCCTGTTCGTCGGCGGGCTGGTCTACCTGCCGGCGAACAGCTGGCGGTCGCTCGCCTGGCTGTATCGGCCGTCGCAGTTCAAAGGACCGGCCGTGCTGCGCGGCCTGTTCGCGTTCTACCGCCTGCTCGCGCCGTTCCGCATCCTGCACGCCTACGGCGTCTTCCCGGCCGGCAGCTTTCCGGCGGTGCGCGTCGTGCCGGTCATCGAGGGCACCCGCGACGGCGTGACGTGGACGGCGTACCCCTACCGCTGGGCGATGGCCGAGCCGGACTCGCCGCCGGTCTGGGTCGCGCCGCACACGCCGCGGCTGGACCACTTCCTTTTCTACGAGGCGCTCGGCGGCGACGTGTCCGGCTTCCTCGCCTCGTCGTTCAGCGGCGGCAACCCGTACCTGTTCGCGCGGCCGTCCGGCCTGGAGCGCCTCGTGCAGCGCCTGCTCGAAGGGAGCCCGGCCGTGCTGAGCCTCTTCCAGGGCAACCCGTTCCCCGACGGCCCTCCGACGGCGATCCGGGTGAGCCTGTACCTACTGACGCCGACCACGTTGGAGGAGCGGGCGCGCACCGGCGCGTGGTGGCACCGCGAGTACCTCGGGCCGCACCTGCCGCCCGCCGACCGCGACGACGCCGTGTGGAGCGAGTGGCTGCCCGAGCCGGAACTGTTCCATCCGGACGACGTGATCTGGATGCTGCGGGCACCTCGTCTTCGGGCGCTGTACGATCGCGCCCGCGCCGGCGAGGACGTGGGGGAAGTCGTCGCGGACCCGGCCGCCGGGATCGCGGCGGCCGACGTGGACCGCTTCTGGGACGACCTCGTCGTCCGGGCGACGCCGGACGAACGACGCGACTGGAAGGATCTCGCGGCGGTCGTCGGGCGCGTTCGGGAGGGCTTCTCGCCCGAGCAACTCCGCCTCTTCGAACGCGTCCTCGGCCGGCTGTGCCTCGCTCTCTATGCCCGGCTCGAACCGCACTTGTTCGAGGTCGAGACGCACTTCCATCTGCACCTGCTCATCTGCCACGTCGTCGCCGAGGGCAGGGCGGCTTACGACGCGGTCTACCGCGACCCGGCCCTGGCGGCGGGCCACCTCGCCCGGATGACGACCGAGACGGGCCTCTTCCTGACGGCGGTATTCTGGTGCGACAAGCTCGCGTACCACGCGCGCAAGTTTCGCTTGCTGATGCGTTTCTACGTGCCGACAATCCGGCCGGGGCATTCCGGCTTCGTCCAGTTGATCCCCTTCCTCGCCGGACATTTCGAGGAGCCGGGCGAGGAGCGATACCCGACTTTCGCACGGCAGATCGCCGACGGCGAGTGGGTCCGGGTGGACGAGTAAGGACGCCGGCCGGAACTTGTTGACTGTCGGGAAGGGCCCGGTTCTAATCCCGGGCGTGGCCCCATGTCGTCCTCAGGAGGAGTCGAACCGTCATGCGACCTCCCGTCCGCCGTTCTGGCTTCACGCTGATCGAGCTCCTGGTCGTGATCGCGATCATCGCCGTGCTGATCGGCCTGCTCCTGCCGGCCGTCCAGCAGACCCGTCACGCGGCGTTCCGCGCCAAGTGCTCGAACAACCTCAAGCAGATCGGCCTGGCCCTGCACATGTACCACGACGCGCACGGCGGCTTCCCGTCGGCGCACGACACGCGCGCCCACCCGCGCTTCTACTGGAGCTGGCTGGCGAAGATCCTGCCCTACCACGAGCAGGACAACCTCCTGAAGCAGGCCGAGGCGTGGCGCGATTCCGGCCCGCCCGGCAACCTCCGATGGGCCCCGTGGTACACCGCGATGGGCACCCAGCCGCAGAACCCCGTCCTCGGGGCGGTCATCCCGATGTACGTCTGCCCGCTCGACGAGCTGACGCACAAGGCCCAGCCCGGCTATTACTGAGGGGTCGAGATCACGTTGGCCGGCACCAATTACCTGGGGGTGTCCGGAACCAACGCCGAGGCCCGTGACGGCCTCTTCACGACGAACGAGCGCAGGCGGCTCCAGGAGATCACGGACGGGACGAGCAACACGCTGATGGTCGGCGAGCGCGGCTTCCGCAAGGGGGCCCTGGAGGTGATCGACACGTCGGAGGACATCGACAACCTCCGCTTCGGGAACTGGTTCAGCGCCATCGGGCAGGTGAACGGCTCGGTCGGCATCGTGCTCGGGGTGCGCGAGATCAACTACGGCACCGGCGACCGCCGGCTGACGTGGGAGCGCGACTGCCCGCCGGGCCCGTACCATTTCGGCCCGCCGCAGCGGACGCGCGACCTGACCGGCGTCCTGCGCGAGGAGTGCGACCTGTTCCAGTTCTGGAGCTACCACCCCGGCGGCGGCCACTTCCTGTACGTGGACGGGTCGGTCCACTTCCTCGCCTACGAGGCGGACGCCGTCCTGCCGACGCTGGCCACGCGGGCCGGCGGGGAGCCGGCGGTGTTGCCGTGACGTTCAGTCCGGGCAGATGCCGGCGCTGACGCGGAAGGTGTGGCCTCAACGGGCGAACCGTTGGAGCCAGGCCTCAGCCACCGCCGGTGCCCCCGCGCGCACTTCCGCGAAGAAGGACTCGCGGAAGTTCTCGTAGGCCGTCACGAACTCGTCTGGTGAAAACTCGACGCGCTGCCAATCCGGACGCGCGACACCGTCGGAAAGCGAGGAGGCCGCGATCGTGAAGAACGCCTGGTCCCCTTCGCGCTCGAACACGAAGGCCGGCTGTCCCTGTTCGCCCTCGTCGAAAACGTACCGGCTGCCCGGGATCCGCATGGCTTCGGCGGCCCGGAACAGTTCGACGACCCAGGCGTCGAAGCACACGTCGTCCGGCCCCCAGTATCCGAGACACGGCACCAAGCGACCGGCGATTTCGAGCCGAAGGCACCCGTGAATGTGGCCCTCCGTCGTGAGCGCCGCGAGCGGCTCGCGATCCACGTTGATCGACGCCAGGTTCTCATGCCAGATGCGAACGGTCCGCCCCAAGGCTCCCTCCGCTGCGGTGCGGAACCCGCAGTTCAGGGTTCCGCCGGGAGCGACCGCCCCAGGGCGTCTCTCGCTTCCACCGTCCGGCCGACCTCGATCAAGGCGATCGCCTCTCCGACCGCGTCGGCCAACTCCGGCGTGAACGGCAGCGGCGTCCCCGGCGACGGAGCTTCCGGCACCAGGCGAGCGACGACCGCGCCGATCAGGTCGTCGAGGCCCTGGCCCGTCGTCGCCGACGCCGCGACCGCGTCGGCTGGCACCGGCCACGCAGGCGGCTGGTCGATCTTGTTGACGACGACCAGCGCCTCCGGCAGAGGCGACGGGACGGCCGGTGACACTGAGCTGTCCATCAGCCACAGGACCAGGTCCGCCGCGTCGAGCGTCTCCCGGGTGCGGTCGATGCCCTGACGCTCCAACTCGTCCGCCTCGCCGCGCAGGCCGGCCGTGTCGCTCAGTTCGACCGGCCAGCCGTCGAGGGCGAGGCGCGTCGTCACCACGTCGCGCGTCGTGCCCGGCGTCGCCGCGACGACGCTCCGCTGGTATCCGGCCAGGGCGTTCGCCAGGCTGCTCTTGCCGACGTTCGGCGGCCCGGCTAGCACGACGCGGAATCCCGACACCAGCTTCCGCCCCAGCGGCGACCAGCGGGCCAGTTCGCGCAGCCCGGCCAAGGCGGCAGCCGGCTCGGCGTGGCCGAGGTGCGAGTCGATCCGCCGCAGGGCCGCCTCCAGCGCGCCGCGGTACTGGTCGAGCAGGATCTTCGCGACGCGCTCCGTCGTCGCCTGGGCCAGGGCGACGCCGGCGAGGGCTTGCAGGGTCGGCTGCGTTCGCATGGCAAACTCCCGCCAGTCGATCTCGGCGACGCCGCGCTCGGCGAACAGCTCGACGAGCAGGCGCACGACCTCCGGCCCGCCGTGGCAGTGGACCTCGACCCACGCCGCCTTGCAGGCGAGGACGACCTCGTCGGCGACGTCGCGGCCGAGGCGGCCGAGCCAGGTACGGCCGGGCTCTGGCGTCTCGGGCAGGGCCGGCTGGAAGTGCGCCCGGACGGCGGCCCAGGCGTCCGGGCCGTGCAGGGCGAGCGTCGCCAGGGCGCTTCGGCCCGGCGGCGTCAGGATCGCCAGCACGGTCGTCATGGCAACGCCTCCGCCGCGAGGCGCACCCCTTCGAGCGTCATCGTCGGCCACAGCTCCGCCCCTGGCAGCAGCGGGGCCAGGAACGGCCCGTCGCCGCCGGTCAGGAACACCTGCGCCGGCGGCTCGCCCGGCCGGGCCGACAGGTCGATCAGCGTCCGGATGCCGCCGACGACGGTCCAGACGACGCCGGCCTCCATCGCCCGCGGCGTGCTCGTTCCGGGAACCGTCGGCACCGTCTTCGGGACCGGCAGCAGCGGCAGGAGCGCGGTGTGGTGGTGCAGCGACTCGAACATGACGCGCAGGCCGGGCAGGATCGTCCCGCCCTCGAACGCCCCGCCGACGCCGACCCGATCGACCGTGACGGCGGAGCCGGCGTCGATGAGGATCGCCGGCGTGCCCGGCCGGCGACGGCTGTTCGCTGCGACGGCGTCGAGCAGCCGGTCGATGCCGACGTGGTCCGGCCGCTCCAGTTCGACGGCGAGCGCCAGCTGGGACGCCTTCTCCATGCGCACGACGCGCTGGCCGACGCCGGTCAGCCAGTCGGCGAGGATGTCGCTCTTCGGCGGGACGACGCTCGTCAGCACCCAGGCCGAGCCGGGGGCGACGCCCCACGCGCCGAGCTGGGCGGCCCAGACGTCGGGCTGGTCCGGCGGCAGCGAGACGACCTCGCCGATCGACCCGGCGAGGCAGCGGCCCCACTTGATGCGCGTGTTGCCCACATCGACGACGACGGCGGGTGTCATGCCGTCGATTCTAGCGGTGTCGGCTCAGCCAGTCACCTGCCGGAACAGCAGCGCGGCCAGGACGAGAAGGGAGGCGAGGCCGGCGACGACCGCGACGCCGGCGGCCCGCGACCGGAGCCACGGCCCGAGGAGCCGCGTCAGTGCCGGCATGACGACCCACTGCATCAGGGCGACGCTCAGCGCGTTGCCTATCAGGAGCGACACCGCCACGCCGAGCGGCGACGTGACCGCCCCGACGGTCAGCATCAGCAGGACGACCGTCGGGTAGAGGCCGACCAGGACGGTCAGGGCCATCTTCCACTCGGCCGGCTCGGCGTCGCGGGAGAACCACAGGCCGAAGCCGCCGCGCGACTCGGCAAGGCGGAACTCGCCGAGACGGTTGCCCAGCACAGCCAGACGCGCGGCCCGCTCCGGCGAGTCGAGCCAGGCACGCAGGGACGCCTCGTCGTCGAAGTGGACCAGGACGACCCACTCCCGGCCCGGCTCGGCCGGCGGGTAGACCTCCGTGCCGCGGTAGCCGAGGAACGCCTCCGCCGCGGCGGTCGTGCCGCGCTGCCAGTCGAGGAACCAGTCCGCCGCGTCGGCCGGCACCGCCTGGGCGATGACGGCCGACGCCTGTCCGAGCGTCGCCTGCACGATCCGCCCTCCTCAGGACGCGACGACCACCCCGGCCTGCGTCGGCCGAGCGGCCCCCTTCTTGTACGCGCGCCGGCCGGCGACCCACGTCTCGTCGACGTTGCGGTCGTCGCCGACGGCCATCACGCCGAACAGGAGCTGGGCCGCCTCCTCCAGCGTGCGCGGCCCGGCCGTCGTGATGAGCGACTGGTGCCACGCCATCGCCGTCTGGCCGGCGGTCCAGTCCAGGGCGACGAAGTCGGCCTCCTTGCCCGGCTCGAAGTTGCCGAGGTCGTCGTCGAGGTAGAGGGCCTGCGCCGCGCCGAGCGTCGCGAGGTAGAACGCCCGGTACGGGTTGAGCTTGTTCCGCTCCGCCTCGGCCCGGTCCTGGTCGCGCGGGTTGACCGACCCGTCGGTGAGCGTGTTGTTGCACATGCCGACCTTGTACGCCTCCTCCAGCACCCGGATCAGGCTGAAGGCGTTGCCGCCGCCCATGTCGCTGCCCAGCGCGATGCGGACGCGGTGGTCCGGGTCGGTCGCCCGGCCGAGGCGGAACAGGCCGCTGCCGAGGAACAGGTTCGACAGCGGGCAGAAGACGACCGCCGCCCCGGCCTTCGCGAACCGGCGCAGCTCGTCGTCGGACAGCCAGACGCCGTGGCCGCCGGAGAACTTCGGCCCGAGCAGGCCGTGGTGCTCGTGGATGTGGGTGTAGTCGTGGCAGTCCGGGTAGTAGCTGCGCACGTCGCGCAGCTCGGTCGGGTTCTCCGAGATGTGCGTGTTGATCCAGCAGTCCGGGTGTTCGTCCTTGAGCTGCTTGCAGCGGCGCATCAGCGCGTCGGTGCAGCCGAGGGCGAAGCGCGGCGTGATGGCGTACAGGTTCCGGCCGACGCGGTGGTAGCGCTCGATGAGGGCCTTCGAATCGCGGTAGAACCCGTCCGGCGTGTTGAGGTACTCGGCCGGGGCGAACCGGTCGATGCCGGTCAGGCCGGCGATGACGCGCAGGTCGCGCCGTGCCGCCTCGTCGAAGAACTCCTCGGTCGCGGTCGGGTGGCTCGTCGTGAACGCCTGGCAGGTCGTCGTCCCGCCGGCGAGCAGGGCGTCGAAGAACCGGCCGGCCGCGTCGCGCGAGTAGTCGCGGTCGGCGTACTTCATCTCCTCGGGGAAGATCCACGTCTGGAGCCAGTCGAGCAGCTGGTGGCCGTACGCCCCGAGGACGCGCGTCTGCGGGAAGTGGACGTGGCCGTCGATGAACCCCGGCAGGATCAGGCGGTCCTGGAGGTGCGTGACGTCCACGTCCGGGTGGCGACGCGATACGTCGGCGAACGGCCCGAAGTCGGCGATCCGGCCGTCCTTGACGACGAGCAGGCCGTCGCGGACGAAGCGGGCGGCGGCCTGCTCATGGCCGACGTACTTCCACGGGTCGTCGAGCAGGTCGAAGAACGTGCCGCGGACGGCGTGCGTCGTGCCAGGCATGCGGTCGGCTCCGGTCGGGGTGGTGGCAGGGTCCGAAGCAATCCTGCCACACGACCGCACGCAGCGCAGCCCGACCGGGCAAAATGAGACGAGTTTCCGGGTTGTCGCGGTCCGGATGTCCGGTCAGACGACGGTCGGTACCGGGTCCGGCGGCGGCGTCGGGGCGGTCGGCTCCTCCTCCGGCAGCTCGCGCAACTGGCGGACCACCTCGCCGATCAGGTGCGCCAGCCCTTGGCCGGTGACGGCCGAGATGGCCAGCACCGGCCGGCCGATCTCCTGCTCGAGCCGCTCGCGCACCGCCGCGCTGTCGGTCAGTTCCGCCTTGCTCATCGCGACGACGCACGGCCGGTTCGCCAGCCGGGCGTCGTGCATCAGCAGTTCGCTGAGGACGACGCGGTAGTTGTGGACCGGGTCGGAGCCGTCACTCGGGAACGGCTCGACGAGGTGGACGAGGACGCGCGTCCGCTCGACGTGGCGGAGGAACTCGTGCCCGAGGCCGACGCCGGAGTGGGCCCCCTCGATCAGGCCGGGCAGGTCGGCCATGACGAACGCCCGCTCGCCGCCGATCATGACGACGCCGAGGTTGGGGAACTTCGTCGTGAACGGGTAGTCGGCGATCTCCGGCGTGGCGTGCGACAGCCGGCTCAGCAGGGTCGATTTGCCGGCGTTCGGCAGGCCGACGAGGCCGACGTCGGCGATGACTTTCAGCTCCAGGACGAGCCAGCGCTCCTCGCCCTCGCCGGGCGGCTTCGTCTGGCGCGGGGCGCGGTTCGTGCTCGTCGCGAAGGCGGCGTTGCCCTTGCCGCCCTTGCCGCCGCGGGCGACGATCACCTCGTCGCCGTCGTGCTTGAGGTCGCGCAGGAGGTTGTGCCGGTCGCGGTCGTAGACGAGCGTGCCGGGCGGGACGCGGATGACGAGGTCGTGCGCGTTGCGGCCGTGGCAGTCGGCCGGTTCGCCGCGGCCGCCGACGCCGGCGCGCCAGTGCTTGCGGTTGACGATGTCGGCGAGGCTGTCCGTGCCGGCGACGGCCCGGATGATGACGTCGCCGCCGTCGCCGCCGTCGCCGCCGTTGGGGCCGCCCTTGGGGACGTACTTTTCCCGGCGGAAACTACAACAGCCGGCCCCGCCGTCGCCGCCGCGCACGAAGATGACCACCCGATCGACGAACATGGCTCCCCCGGTCCCGACGCGATACCGAAACGGTCATCATATCGGTTCGGCGGCCGAACCCCAAGGGGAGTCAGCGCTTCAGCTTCGCCTCGATCGCGGCCCGCTTCTGCTCGTAGCCGGCCTTCGCCGCCTCGTAGCGCTCGGCGAGGCGGTAGCCGTAGATGCCGGCCCCGATGCCGAAGGCGACGAACAGCAGGCCGAACAGCGGGAAGAAGTTGTCGAAGAGCGACGGTCCGAACCCGGGCGGCGCGTCGTGGAAGGCGTCGTTCGCCCGCCAGAGCATCCCCGAGGCCATGAACGTCCACATCAACCCGAACACGGCGACGAGGACCCCCATGCCGACGCTCCCCGCCTTGGTCGGGAAGTGGCGGTAGCCGTGCCGGGTGCGGAAGGCGTAGTCGTCGCGCTCACGGTCCCATTGCCGGTCGAGGGCGTCCAGCTCGTTGCGGACGGCGAGCTGATCGACGCTGTCCTCCAGCCGGTCGAGGCGCTCCTCGGTCGTCGGCTCGGTCCAGGCGGACGAGGCGCTGCGCTGGACGCTCAGGGCGGTGTTGCACGAGCGGCACGTGACGAAGCGGACGCCGTCGGCGACGTCGAGCAGGGTGCCGCAACGGTGGCAGGCGATCGATTCGAGCGACATGGGCGGTCTCCTGAGGTTCTCTCGGCAGGATACCCGCTCCCGGGCGGCGAGGCAAACGCCGCGGCGCGGGGGTGCCCCTGTAGCTTTTGGCAGGGGGTAGGGGTTACGCTGGTGTCGATCGCTCGTTCGAGTCCCGGAGGCACGGATGCCGACCGTCACCTTTGAGATCGCGTACACGACCGAGGCCGAGCGCCT
>Ga0268299_1003415_pt1 | contig 14689 bp, 10 predicted proteins | sample NOBtaG_FD_193484 | JGI IMG/M metagenome (GOLD analysis project Ga0268299, IMG submission 193484) | Activated sludge microbial communities from bioreactor in Nijmegen, Gelderland, Netherland - NOB reactor | ecosystem: Engineered > Bioreactor > Aerobic > Activated sludge | place: Netherlands...
GTCGCGTTCTTGACCATTGATCGTAGATCTCTTGAAGTCGCAGCAACAACCCGCACATCAATTTCGCGTTCCATCGTTCCGCCAACCCGACGAATGCGTCTTTCTTCGACCGCTTTTAGAAACTTCGCCTGAAGTCCGAGCGAGAGTTCTCCGATCTCGTCGAGGAAGAGTGTTCCGCCTTGTGCGGCTTCGAACAGACCCGCTTTCGCAGCGGTCGCACCGGTAAAGGCACCTCGCTCGTATCCAAAAAGCTCTGACTCCAAAAGTTCAGACGTAAAACTGGCGCAGTTGACGCTTACAAAATCTCGTTTCGACCTGGGACTAAGATCGTGCATTTGGTGGGCAATGGTTGTCTTTCCGGTGCCTCTTTCCCCCGTAATGAGGACGTAATGCGGAACTCTGGCGAAGAGGAGGATTTTTTCATCCAAGATCGATCTTCCCTTGAAAGCACTGTCATCAACATAATTATCGGCCATAAGGTAACTTCTCCCACGAACAACTTTCGGCTTGCAGAGCTGTTTCGGCTACAAATCCGGTCTTCCCATGCGAGAAAAACCCGATTCACCCTTTCGATACTTAAGCCTGCATAACTAAAAACCCGCGATAAACGCGGTGGTTACCTTTTACATGCCCTTTTTTTCTGATTTTTTTTACATCGCGAATGTTTCGTTCAATAGTGGAATACCGTTCTGATGTACAAACACTTTCGCGGAGCCGCCGAGACTGGTTACGGATTCGAGAGCTGGTTCGACAAGCCATTCTGGTAGGATTACAGGTTCCTGTTTTGTGAGTTCTTCGGTTGCGGCCTGTAATTCCGGAAGAAACGATATGCTTGTCGATTCCGGCGGATAAAGAAACAAGACTTTTTCAAGAGCGAGCCCTGGTGATTCCTGTGGAAGAAAGAATCTCTGGCGCCCGTGCTGTACGATATTGACGAGTCCCATTCCCCGGAGTTCTCTGATCTGCTCGAAAGTGGAAGGACAAATTTCTGTGAGCAGTTGACCCTGGAACCGCGATGACCGCACGGTGACATCGTCGATCAAATTGACGCTGTTCTTTTCAAAATCGACTACCCGCATTACTTCATTCGCCGTTGTTGGAATACTTGATCGAAGGCCAAAGTGCTGACGGATATCTCTGAGCCATTCTTCCGATATCTTCACGCCAACGAGCCTCGTACCGTCATCAGTGGTAGTTCGAACGATATTCAGCGCATCGTGGCTGAGTGTCTTAAGATATTTCCATATGGGAAGCAATGCACCGCTGAGAATATGGACGGTTCTTTTCTCAAATTCAGGTATCTTGGTCTCCTCTTTGATCCACCAGTCTTCCGCCTTGGTTTTCGGAACGATCCGATACCGTTGATTCAACTCACTCTCGCGTAAATAGGCTACGTTGCGACCGCAAGGCTTTGTTATCGAGAACATCTGATACCGTTCCCCTGTTTCGGGATCAGTATGGGATAGAGTTTTTCTGACCGATATGAACGATCCGTCCCGTCGGTCCTGATAGAACTGGTGTATCTCGCTGGCCGCTATGTCCTGATATCTGGCCGGCGTCGTTGCAACTTTAAGTTCCAATTTGTAATAGACAGTCTTTGCTCCAGTCAGAGGATCTGAGTTAAGAACCTCCGGCGATCCCGAGACGGCGACTGACATAGCTTTCAGGTCTTCCATCCCGTCATCGAGTTTTCCTTTCTGTTTTAGGTATTCGATCGTTTCGAGGAATGTTGAATAGAAATAGTCAAAGAGAGCATTCTGTCGGTCCACCTCAAGCGAAAGCAGCCTGTTTAGGAATCGAGGGATATTGGTCTTCTCGCTGTCGGGGATCTGCTCGTCACCATCGACCGTCTTAACAAGGCCCATATCTCTCAGCGCCTGTTTCGGATCTTCGAGCCCCTCGATCTCCCGGCCTCTCATGATGCCGGTCAGCACTACACTCAATGCCGAACGCCCTTCTCTTGATTCAAGATTATATTTATCAAGGTTGCCGGCCTTTTCGGCACGCCGGTCGCCCTTTGTGAGAGCTCCCATATTACCGAGTCTTCTGGCGATAGTTGAGGAAAACCTTTTCTCGCCTCCGAGTTCGGTGAACACCAGCAGATAGACCGGCGGTGCAACTTGACCTGTGCGATGTGTGCGCCCGAAGTCCTGGATCTGTTTATCGGCTGACCATTTTAGCTCCGCAGCGATATGGAGGCGTCTCTGCTGATTCCCAACGGATTTGCCAGCATGAAGGCTGTCTCCGGTCGATGCCACCTCTGACATGACGGCGATCCTCTTATCACCGTTCTGAAAGGCGTTCTTTTCGTGGAGGTTGATAAGCTTTGAAGGAACACCAGCAAGTTGGCGCGGCCGATACTCCAGCGTGCCTTTTGCCGTCCGGATCAAGCGTTTCTTCCTGCCGGTCATCTCTGCAATATTCTCTACACCGAAATAGTTTACGAGTTGATCAAGCGGGTGCTCCGGAACCTCAAGAATTGATAGCTTATCCAGAAGTTCTGTTCGCAACTGCAAAGCGGCTCTGCTCTCAACCTGATCGCCATTGGCATCGACAAGCGGAATGTACTCTACGGTTCCGCTGTAAGGATTGGTTCTCTCCTGAAAACAGGCAGTTGGAAAGCAATTTGCGACCAGACGCGTAAGAGTTTCTCTCGGACTAAAATCCAGACTGTCAATCGCTTCTTCCTGGTCTGCTGCCCTTTCGATCTGCTTTTTGGTCTGGCTCTCGCCCGTGCCCGTTATCGACACCACAATTGACTCTTTTCTGCTGAGTGCATCTTCGATCTCGCGGATCAGCGTCGGAACCTTAAATGCTGTGATCAGATTGCGAAAGCACCGTTGATGCTCTGCCCAAAACTGATTGAGGGCGCTGCTTCGCGTGGCCTTGCCGGAGTTAGTTAGATCTAGGGCTCGATGGATATTTCGAAAGACTTCCTGCCAGCCTTGGGCCATGTTGTCATACATCCTTCGCTGGGTAGGGGTGAGTTTATGAATGACCTCACGAAACTCAACCGACAGGCCCGACTCCGGATCGGTTCCCATACTCAGGTTGCCGCACAGGTATCGTCCCATCGCCTTAAGGTCGCGGCAGACCATCTCTAAAGCCCCGACGCCTCCGGATTCGATCTCTTCGGCGAACTGCTCGAAGCCTATCGGAAAATTAGTCCCTGCCCCCCAAAGCCCAAGGCGCGACATATAAGCGAGATGTCGAACCTCCCCTGCCGATGTTGCGGAAGAGTAGACCACTCTCACATCCGGAAACCTTTCGGGATTCTGGATCTCAAGTACGGCGGCTCCGGTCTGTGTAGATTTGCCCCGATCGTCGGCAAAAGCGTACTTAGCCTTATGCCCTTCATCAAAGATCACGACGCCGCTTAGGCCAAGCCAGCGGGTTATCTGATCGAGCCGTTTATTGCCCTTTTTCGATCTGGCTATTAGCGATCGATATGTGCAGAAAACAATTCCGTCCTCGATGTCTATCTCCTGATCGGTTGGAAAGTCATTGATCAGCTTGATCGGCGGCGTCAACCCAAGTCTCTTGAACTCATCGGAGACAGCTTCGATCAGATCGGCCTTTACTGAAAACCAAACGGCTCGCCGCCGTCCCTGGAACCAGTTGTCCAGAATGACTCCCGCCAGCGTCGCCGTCTTGCCGGTTCCGGTTCCGTCGCCGATGCTTATGCCCGCTCGCGAACCGTCCGCAAGACGCTGCTCGTGTGCTTGTCCAGCGTAGATAATCCGCTCCAATTGCATTGCCGAGAGTTTTCCGGTCTCTGACAGATGCTTTGGAAGTCTTGGCCGGTAACGAATGTGGGGCGGTTCAACATTGGCGAGGCCCGGAGGCTCAACAATCACTCCCGGATGTGGCGATCCGCCGGTAATAAATCGAGGGGAATAAATGTTTATGTCTAGATCAGGTTGGTGATTATGCTCTACGATTGGAGTCCTTTCACTCGAGGTAAGTACGGGAGCAGGAAGTCCTTCCGAACTTCGTTCTTGAATGGAATACATTGCTTTTTTCTATTGGTCAAAAACGGAGATTTAACGAAATGGCCTGTTCGAAGGCATCCTCGACCGACTGAGCAACAATATGCGGAGTCGCTTCGAGTTCCGAACTCAATGGCGTATCTATCGCAGGCGACTTGGTGCCGATAATTAGCGTCGTCTTGACGCTCGTCCCGTTGGAGTAGAACTCATGCCCGGGCAGTTCGATGGAGGCTTTTACCTGTATTTCCGGGGAAAGATATTCCCAAAACCGATTTCCATTGCGGGATCTCGGAGAGCCGCTCTCTCCAAGTAACACCGCGAATCGCCCGCCTTTCTCTAGCCTTCGTAATGCCGATTCGATATGACGAAAACCGAAGTCGCGACTGCTATTTTTCACACGGCCGCCAGTCGAAGAGAACGGCGGATTAGCGAGAACGATATCAGGGAGTAAATGCTCAGGCAGAAGATCGTCGATGAACTCTGCATCGAAAGAATATGGGTGGAAACCCAACGCCAAAGCCAAGCCCCTCCTCCTAGGGTCGATCTCATTAGCTATCACTTTGGCGCCAATAGCAGACGCCCATACAGCGAGACTACCCGTACCACAGGAAGGTTCGAGAATCGTCTCGCCCTGCTTAATGTTCAAAAGATAGACGGCTAGATAGGCAATAGTCGCCGGCGTCGAGAACTGCTGATAGGCGATCTGTGTTTCACTTCGCCAGGTCTGCGTGGGAAGCCGTTTTTGTAGAGGTCTTAAGACAGTTGAAACTGCTTCGTTTGGATCCGCTGATACGAGTAGATCGCGTGCGTATTTTTTCAGAATGAGTAAGTTCAGCGCAGTTTCAGATATCTCGTGATAAACATGAGCATCGACGTTGAAATCAAAGACACCACATCCCTTGCAGATCTCAATAAGTTCCCTGTTGCAGATCTTTCGTCCGTTATCAATAATCCCGGCAACTTCTTCGATGAGATCTCTGAATGAGGTATAGGAGACGCTTGGCTCGCTCATGACGCACACTGTCAGCCGCTAATTTCCTATGGCACGATTCCAGCGAGTTGATGGCGAGCCTCGTCGAAACATTCAGGCGTCAGCGATCCAAGCCAATCGGAGACTTCCAGATACTTAAGAGAGACTCCCGCGATCAGGGCATCGTCGATACCTTTGAATCGTCTATCCCACGCGAGAATTTTTGTAGGTTTGTCGCAGGACAAGAACTGCTGTTCCCGAATCCGAAGAGCGAGTAATGAAGCCAATGCTCTCGCTACATGTGGATTTGTGAAGCTGTCTGCATCGAACGCGATTTCCAGAATCTTTTGCCGTGCGACTCTAACAATCTCCTGATGCGACGTTGCCACTCCACCATTAGCGACGACGTATCGATTTGGAAGGAAGTGTTGGGTCGCGGCGGCTTTAAGCACACCCTCGGTAACAAGTACTGTCCTAGCCGTTTTTCCTCCAAAACCTATAGAGCCCTCGTAATGAAGTGGGGTGCCAGAACTACATCCGCCACGCTTTCCGATCGACGACAGCCATTGATACTTTCCGGACGCACTCTTTGCATTCGCGATAACTTTGAGTTGGCAAGCCTGAATCAATCGATTCGAATCTAAGAATGGAATTAGAAGAAGATCGGCGTCGTAGTCGAAATCACTCCCCAGTCGTAGCCGTCCGTTCGATCCCTGCCAGAATCCTGGAACACCTTTGAAAGTTGTAATGGTTCCTTTTTCTTTTACAAGTGACTCGATAAGCAATCGAACCAGACAGTGTCTCTCGATAACTGATCTTGAAAGCAATCCGAAGCGTCCAAATTCCTGACGTTGATTGGTTAGGCATTCGTTACTGTAAAGTCTGTTGATGTTTTCAGGCAGTGGTGAAAGGTCTATTAGTCTCTGATAGATCTTATGTCTGGATTCGACGGAGGCTACTGAAGTTAAATTTGAGCGGGAAAGTTTTTTTGTCGGGAGATTGGAACCGGTTCGGTATGTTCTTCGACTATCACAATAAAAGATCCCCCAACCTTTGCTGCTAACTCTGTCGGCGTTTGTCGCGGTACGGGCACAGAATGCAATATTGTAGTCCCTGGTTGTGCTACACCAGTCCGGTTTTCCGCAAACTCGGCACGGAGTTCTTCTTGATACTCGTTGGTAACCGGTTGCCATACTTTTCCGCTTCTTTCCCACCGCTTCTTTGTTGTTGTGATGGCATCTTCTTGAATGCCGAATGTGGTGCATAGCGACATTTTTCATTGACACATGTCACCCTTTCACCGCAACCTAAAGACGATGGATAAGCGTCACGCACGGAGACATTAACTCGCGTTCCAAGGATGTTCACGACCCAGCATTCCTTCTGCCAAAAGCCGACCGAGATTCTTTGACAGGCTATAAAACGTCGCTTTCAATTGCGAGAAACCGAATTGCCAAACAGTTTCACTACGGTCTTGAAGTCAATGGATACAAAAAGCCTTGAAAGAGGCTGGGAAAGCGCAATCGGATCTGTACCAGACAAGTCAAAGTTTCAAGTTTCCTTTGAAAACATAGTAAGACTGATCAGCGGAAAGGAACGCGACAGTCTTAACCAATGGTTCGTAAAATTAATTGGAGCCGAAGACGGGGAATACTCCACTTTTCGAATCGCCGAATGCGTAGCGGTCGAACTCGACATTTTCGAGATGAACAAGGTCGCGTACGACGTTTCGAACCTTCGCGAATTGTCTTATAATCTACACAAACTGATGGAAAAAGATATAAGAATGCTCGTTCAAGAACGAGATTACGAAGGCATCAGGCGTCTGCTTTCGCAAGAGCCGAGTTTAGCGAATGCCGGTGTCTCGCTTGATCCGCCATGTTCGACGAAGGCTCATCCTTTGCATCGAATCTGTGATGCTGTCTTTGCAAAATTGATTACGGACGATGAAGCCGTCGAGGTCGCGAAAATACTTCTCGAACACGGAGCAAGGATCGACGGCGACTCGTCAACGGCAAATGCGGATACCCCGTTAATGGCGGCTGCCAGTCTTCATGCTGAGAATCTTGGCATTTTTTACATTCAAAACGGTGCTAGGGTCGATCTGTCTGATAAAAGAGACGGGGCGACTGCTTTGCATTGGGCTGCATATTGCGGACGAGACATGTTAGTTGACGAATTGATCCGTGCTGGAGTGGACGTTAACCAACTTGATAAGACCTACAAATGCACGCCGCTTGTTTGGGCACTACAACCTTTGATGAAAAATGAAAAGAATAATATTCATCACCAAAGAACGTGCGTAAAGCTTCTATTGGAAGCCGGAACCGACATCTCTACGCTCGATGAGAAAACGAAAACATTTCTGGATGATCTCGGTACGGAAGAACTGGAACCCCAAGATGTTGAATTCGAAGCCAAGAGTAAACTCCTGACTATAAATGAGCTTGTTGTTTATGTCCCGACCGAAGATTTTGACGTCTCAACGCGTTTCTACGCCGCTCTTGGCTTCGAACTATCAGAAGGATGGGGCGGAACGATGGATTGTCGTCTTGGCGGGGCAGTTTTTCGTTTGCAGAATTACTACGTCAAAGACTGGGCGGAAAATTTCATGATGAAATTCGATGTTGACGACGTTGATGCGTGGCACGAACACGCAAAGAAAGTAATCGACGAAGGCAATTACTCAAACGCTCGTTACGACGAACCCGAAACGATCGGCGATACAAAGATCTGCCACGTCTGGGATCCATGTGGAGTTTTGTTGATCTTTATTCAGTGAGTTATTTATGGAAGCGACAACAACACTTGAGCGATTCGTACCGTCTCTCCTCATCCGAGACATGGCCGAAACTCTGGCATTCTATCGAAGGCTCGGCTTTTCGGTAACAGGCTGTGACGGAGCGGAAACGACTTCGACGTGGGCCGAGGTTTCGCGTGGACAGATCACCTTTCAGTTTTATTCCGAACCGCCGCACGGAACACCCGTTAGTCCAATTTGCAGCGGTACCTTCTATATTTTCACAAACGGAGTAGACGCTCTCGCATTAGAATTTCGTGACAAGGTTGAATTCGCTTGGGGACCCGAAACGATGGACTATGGCATGAAAGAATTTGCGGTTCAAGACCCAAACGGCTATTTGATCGCTTTTTCAGAACCCGCGTGACGATAAAGTTCCTCTACGCGCTGTGCTGTTCGTTTAATTTCGCCAAGACAGCATGAGCCGGAAGGATTGCGAATCTCACATGCACAGAGCTTTTCTTTGATGAATTGAGTGACTTGAGCCGGAATAGTTGTTTCGCCTTTTAATACTATTTCCCGTCGGACATTTCCCTCGGTAAATCCGAAACAGTAGCAAAGTGGACGGTTATCGCCCTTTGTTTTCGTCGTAACCAACTCGCGAAGATCGTCTGTGTTGAACACATTTCCGTCCACAGAATAATAAACAACATCGCAGTCAGCCGATCCGCAAAATCTATACTCCGCATCGCCGACAAACAACAGCTTTTCGCTTATCACTTGGTGAACGACTGTTTGCTTGGCAACAATTCGCCCAGCCTCGCCGCAAATTTGACACGCCGTCAGCGGCAATTCGTTCGCCTTTACCGCACCAGTACTACAACAATCCATATCTATATTAATTCGTAGCCAGTGGCCAAAATTGCTTGTTTGATCTTCTCGACCGTCACTTGCGCCGAATCGTAAACAACCGTTACGTTGTGATTTTTGTAGTTTGCATCTGCCGAGATCACTCCTTTTAGCTTTCGAAGCGGAACTTCGATGTGCGTCTCACATGCATCGCACGTCATACCCCGAATTTGCAGTACAACAGTTTTCTTAGTTGCCGATTCTTCTGGAACGACAATCGGAGCAGATTCCACCTCTGGCGTGGTTGGGCTTGTAATGGCCGCTGCGATGTAACCCAAGTATGACGGCGAGAAAGCAAACGCGACGATAACGATAGCTCCGATCCAAAGAAATATCTTGCTGATACGGCTGACAGGTTTAGTCGCGCACGCCTCGCCCTCGGCACATACCTCTCGTTGAAAATAGACTCGATAAAAGCCGTAAGCCAAGGCCGCGACTGCCACACCGATCATTGGATAGCGCACTGATTCAAAGATCGCCGCTGTGCCAAATGCACCGAATCCGAATACCACTGCGATCAACGGCAACACGCAACACAGGCTTGATACAAAGGCCGCAAACATTGCACCACCGACGAAAACATTAGATTTTTCCATACAAAAACACCTCGCTTACTTCCTCGATATTTCAATTGTCGTGAGAACCGGACACGATGCCGCTTTACCGTGTGCGGTCAATTCGTTTTCACATGCAACAAGATGTCGATTTAGAAAGCCCTTGAAGCTCTTCATCTGCCGCATTCTATCTTCGAGTTCGGTCAATTTAACTTGGATAAGGTCACGCACATTTTTACATTGATTCTCACCGCCGCCAGAAACAAAAAGCTGTTTTATTTCTTCAAGCGTAAATCCCATGTCCTGCGCTTGTTTGATAAACCTGATCCGTTCCGCAGTCTCGACAGAAAATACCCGATAACCGCTATTCGTCCGCGCCGCCGTCGGAAGCAATTTCAACTTCTCGTAATAACGAACAGTATCAACGCTGACATCTGCCAACGCCGCAATCTCTCCGATCTGTAACGCTCCATTCTCAACCACAAATCAATCTTACACCCTCGACCCAACACCAGTGTCAAGCGAGAAACTTCAAAGCCTACCGGAGGTTTTCGAACTTGCTCTATTATCGAAGCACTAATACTTCGGCTTCATTTCTTCTAGACGCCTATCCATGTCTCTGAAGAACCCAGTCACGACGGATGACACCATCCTGAGTCTGGCAGCTTCCATCGCTGCGGTCTGATTTATCGACGCAGCCTCAGTGCGGCCTTCAAAGTTTAATTGGTTTGATACTTTCTCCATGTCGGCCGAACTACGGATTCCTGAGAGTTGGATTCCGGCACCTTGCCTTGTGCTCGAAGAGGCGATCGAACTGCCGGTATTGAAAGCCTGCTTACTTTGTGAAGCCTGAGTTTCGAGAGCCTGATTGATCTCACCCTGATAGACATTACTTGCCTCTACTTTCGTATCCGCGACAATGCCGGTGTTGTTGTTTTGAAGTGCGATGTTAGTGCGAGTGGTAGAGTCCATCTGCTTGTTTACTTCTTGAATAGGATGCTTATTTCTCGACCAGTCGAAGAGTTCCTGCCCGGTGCGAATCGGAACGGAAGTTCCGGCGATCGAGGATCCGCCCGGCGTGAATTCGTAAGTCTTCATTCCAAACCGCTCAAGGTTGCCCTGACCGCGCAGTTCGACTTCCTTCATTCCATCGATGGTTCGAGCTTCTTTGGTTCCTTGAGCCTCGGCTAAGGTTCCTGCGATCTCTCGCTTAGTTGCCGCTGCACTACTGCTCAACCCGTAGTTCTTGCTCGCCTCGGCAAGTAATGTCTGCGTTACCTGATTTGCCCGGATCTGACCAAGACTGGTGGTAAGGCCGCCTTCGACTCCGGCAACGGACGAGACCAAACGAGCGTCCGTTGATTGGTTTGCGGCTTCCAGGGATTTTCTTGCGGCCGTCTGCTCTGCATTGTAGATGCCCTGAATTTGGGTGTTTTCTGCCTGTCGATTGATAGCGGCTCCCGCAACTAAACCGTATGTCTCAAGTGCGGTTCCCATGCTCGAAAGCATCCAGCCCATTGAGATCTGAGAAACACCTTCATAAACCTGTCCGCGAAGAACGCGATAGCTGAGCCACGGAACCAGAATGAAGCAGAGGCTGGAAACGAAGAACAATGCGGTGACAATAAGCGCACTCGAAGCTGGATCATATGCACCGTTGGTTATGATCTTGGCGGTTACGGGATCAAGAGAAAATGTACTCTCACCGTTGTAGATTGAAAGCGCAAGAACGCCGAGGGCATAGCATACATAGAGCGTCACTTCCTTCACCATCGGAAAGGCGAGCGCAAATGTCGCGACGCCCCAACAGAAGGGATAGAACATCTGAGCCGCAAACTTTTCGTCAAAGCCAAAAGCTGCCAAAACAGGAGCCGCCAGTTTCAGGCCTATCAAGATAAATAGTCCGGCTATCGCAAGAAAGAGTCCGCCAAACTTTATGATGTTCTGCCCGATCACCATAAAGGTGAACATCCGGGGCATATCCCATCCGAGTATGTTGAGTTCACCGGTTATGTCTTTCACGGATGATTCCTTATCCATGATGATGCCGACAAGACCCGGTTCACCATTCGGAAGGCGTTCTGCAAGCAGTTCGTTGGGATCTTCAACGGCAAAGTTTGCTTTCACATACTTCTTCATCTTGTCGTCAAACTCGGCTACCAGTGAGCGGTTGTAGGCGCGAATTGGCCGCGCAAAGAACTTGCCGGTTAACGTGAGGCCATCGATGATGAACGGGCTCGCACCGATCAACACCATGAAGATGATCGAACGGATTGCCCAGGCAACGAGTTGCTCGGGACCTAGACCTCGGTTGTCATGGAACCTGCGAATAAAGGCAAAGATCAGAACAAAACTCGCGATGATCCACGCAAGAAACATAAGGATCGGCATGAGCGGCTTTATGATGGTATTGAGAACGGATTGAAATAGCCATTCCTGGCCGGTCCGCATGAGATTCTTGATCTGTTCGCTAAAACTCGGTGCAGGAGGTTTTGGCGGAACGACAGGGCCGGGAGAAGGACTCGCAACTGGGTTCGCTGGATATTTATTCTCGAACTGCCGAAGTATCGGCGCCGGACTTCCATCGAGCGGCGGCATGAACGGTGAATCCGAGTTGATCGTCATTATCAAGTCATTTGCCGTGACAGGTTGGCCGTTCATCGTACCCACTGGAGTCTGCCCTTCGACGCGAGGAGGGCGCGGCCGGGTTTGCCCGGCCGCTTTCGGGGCGAGGAGTAATGGCGAGACGATGTAGGCAAGAATAAATAGAGCTGTCGCTAGAGCGGGCCGAAATGGAGTCGCTTTTCTCATGGTTTTATTTGGTTCTATCTTTTAACCGGTCAGGATTTCTTTAAGGAAGTGGACTGTCGTAAACGTCGTCATTCCACACTTCGTAGCGTTCGAGTTCGCGAAGAAACTCATCCGACGCTCGTGTGATACCAGTCATCATCTCAGTGCTTCGACGTATTTCTTTTCCGAACTCTGTCATCTGCTCGATCTTGAGGCCGTAGGCAATAAATTTTGCCTGAATCTGCGCTTCAAGTTCGCGCAGCTGACCTTCGACGGTTGATATGCGGAGATTGATCGCGAGCATTTGATCGATCAGAGACTGAACGCCATCTCGATTGGCGGCTGGATTAGCTTCTATCGCTCGCGTTTCATCAGCGATCTTCTCGCGTTCTTCATAAAGTTTGGCGAGATCGAGAAGCATGTTTTCACGGTCAAAGAGCATCCGTTCGAGTTCAGAATCTAGCTTTGCAAGGCGTTCGAGATTCTTGAGGTGGGCATCGGCGGTTCGACCGATCGAATGCCGTAGAAAATCATCAAGGTCACGCTTGTTTGCGTCCATATCGAAGATGCCGTTCTTAAGGCGTCTTGCAATATTGACGACAGAATGAATTTGGCTGGTAATAGTCGCCTCGATTCGTTTCTTTAGTTCGAAGGTCCCGCGAATAAGCCGTCCGATAGTTGCGTAGGTAGTTATCAGCTGCTTGTGCCGCATGACCTGCTCTTCAACCTTACTGAGAATCCCTCTCAGATTAGTTACGCTTTCAACCATCTTTTCGTACTGCTTGACCGCTTGCTCATAGGTATCGATATAGTGGTTGATGGTCTCGAGCCACCGAGCCGCCTCTTCGACCCTCTTCTCAACTTGGAGAACGTATTGAGATGGGTCGAATACCGTCCACTGTGCCCGGGCCGGGCGAACGTCGATCCCGATGAAGATCGAAGAAAGAACTACTCCGAGAACGATCTGTCTTATTGTTTCGTTACTTCCGATCATGCTGCTACCTCCAAACCGTTCAATTCATTCAGGTCAAAAGAAGATATTTCCGTGAGTCCGACTGCGGTCAATCCGCTCGGGTACTTTGAGGCAAGCCACGAAACGACGATCTCTGGCGGCAGGTCGGGCCGAATATTCTCGACAAGCCTTCGGGCATTCGCTTCATTCGTGTCGTTGGTGTTTGCCCAAAGCATCGCCGGCGAAAGACGGATCTCGGCCATCTGGACGATCTTGTCCGCTCCGCTGCCGATGACGAAAACCCATTGCGTGTATCGGCCATACTGATTTCTGATCGCACGGATCGCTGCAACTGTCTCAGGAGCCAGCTCGCAATCCGATGCCAGTCGGTCAAAACCTCCGATCTGTTTGCCGATCATCTTTACGCCGGAGTTTTTCACCAAGTCTATTCCGATCTCATTCGGACGCTCCGCAGTTCCGGTGAAATGCTCGTAGGCCTGGGAGAACAGGACTGTAACAAGACCTTCTTTACGGCCAGTCACTGATGCTTCGGCAATAAGTTCCTGAATCGCCGGAAAGTGTTTATTGATCTCCCGCATTTCGTCGCAAAGGAATAGGATCGGCGTTTTTTGCTTCCGCTCGTCTTCTTCGCCTATCTCCTGCATTATCTGGGCGCTGATCCGAAAGCCGACGCTCTCGCGGATCTTCTCGTCAAGGCCACTGATGCCCGAAAGTTCAAACACATCGAACATCGACGGCACGTCATAGTCAGGATGCGTCGGCGAGTTTAGCCATGGGTCTTTTCGGTGAACATTAAGTTTCAAGTAAAGCTCGCTCGCCTGGCCCTGTTGTGCAGGCTCCCAGTGATAGGTCTTAAGAACATCCAGAAAATGTCCGAGCGTTGGCTGGAATTTCGGTCTGCCCGCTCCGTTTCGAGCGAGCGACATCTTATAGACCTCATCGATAACAGTGGAGGCAATAGCACTTGTGATCGCGTCTGTCTTTGCTGTTTTGCTTAGAATGAGAATGTCCATCAACACCATTGAAAGCTGGCGCTTCGTAGGACGGTTACCTTCCTCGATTCCCGGATAGTTCCAGATATTGATCGGTTTCGGATCGGCTTCGTTGAACTCGATATGACGGCCGCCGAAAAGCCGACATATGGGCTTGAACGAATGCCGATAGTCCATCACGCGGACCTTTACGTTGCCGCGATGCGCCCGGATGTCTGTTATCAGCAAAGCCGCAAGAAATGATTTGCCTTCACCGGACGCTGCGGTGACGATGACTGTTGGAGATTTGATCAGTCCCCGATCGTAGAGATCAAGACCAAACATCTGGCCGTTCGGAGTTATAAAGATGCTGTGCGGCCGCCCGCTTCCACGCCAACTCGTTTCGGTTGGGACAAATGAGATTACCGAGTCGGCCGTTTCCGTGAGTTCCTGACCTGTTGGCTTCCAGGAAAGTTCACCGGTAAGCATTCGCGGATAGATCGCTCGCTGCCGCACCGCGTCTTCTCGAATTGCGTCCGCGCCGATCTTCTTGCGGATCGCTGAGACTACGGCATCACATCGGTCGTCAAGAATCTCAAGTTGCCGACGCGTTTCCTTAAGCCCTTTTGAGCGGCCCGCAAAAACAATAACGTTCAGTCTGAGATTGCAGATCTCTTCATTGTCCCCTTCGACCTGTTCGAGCAGGCCCTCAAGGTCTGACTTGATAACAACCGCGTCCTTTTTGAGATTACGGAACCCAAGCCAGGTGTTGCGGCTGCCGTCGATACGATCG
>Ga0268299_1003416_pt1 | contig 14682 bp, 12 predicted proteins | sample NOBtaG_FD_193484 | JGI IMG/M metagenome (GOLD analysis project Ga0268299, IMG submission 193484) | Activated sludge microbial communities from bioreactor in Nijmegen, Gelderland, Netherland - NOB reactor | ecosystem: Engineered > Bioreactor > Aerobic > Activated sludge | place: Netherlands...
AGACCGCGGATGAGCCGCAGCGGTTGGCGCGTATCGCCGATGACGTGGTGGCACAAGCGCCTGGCAACCAGAATCTGCCGAACGACAAGGCCTGGATTCGATCAGAACTCGAACAGTTCCCCTTGCGGTATGCTTACGGTACGAGTCCGCGGCGCATTGCGGCTCATTTGAACGCCATTCGCCGTCTACAACCGGGTGGCGTCGTGGTCGAGACGGAATTCAATGCGCCGCTTGGTACCTGTGAGTATGCCGTCATCGCGCATAACGAGGTGATCCCTGGCCTGTTCTCAAAGATCGCCGGGGTCATGGCGGCCGGCGGGTTGCAGATCCTGGATGCGCAAATCGTGACGCGAAAAGACGGTGTGGTCGTGGATACCTTCCAGGTCGCTGACCCGGACTACCAGAGTGAACCTCCCATGGAGCGGCGCGAGTCGATTACGGCTACGATTACGGAGGTGTTGACCGGTCGGTTGTCGATCGATATGGTAATGCGGCGCGGAGCCCGGCTGAGCATGGGGCGATCGTTGCCTGCGCATCGGCAGCCTGCCGAGGTGCGGATCGACAATGAAACCTCGGACCGGTTTACGATTCTCGATGTGTTTGCAGATGACCGGCAGGGCTTGTTATATGTCATCACGAACGCCATTTTTCAGTTGGGGTTGTCGGTCCATGCGTCCAGAATTTCCACCCGACTGGACCAGGTAGCCGACGTGTTTTATGTCACCGGTATGGACGGGAAAAAGGTGGAGGAGGCCGGTCGCCTCGAAACCATTCGGGCCTCGATTCTCAATGAGATTGAACTGTTTCTCGGGGATCATGCGGCGTAGGGCAATGAGGGAAAACGTTTTTTTATCGGCGGTTGAAAGGAGGAGGGGATGAACGTTCGTGAGGTGTTAGAGTTTGCAAAAAAGAACAAGGTCCAGGTTGTCGACATGAAGTTCGTGGACCTGATCGGGACATGGCAGCATTTCACCATTCCCGTCAGCGAACTGACGGAAGGCCTGTTCAAGGACGGTTCCGGTCTCGACGGCTCTTCGATTCGAGGCTGGAAGGCGATCAATAACAGCGACATGTTGCTCGTGCCAGACCCGGCAACCGCCTGCATGGATCCGTTTTGTTCGGTGCCGACGTTGAGCCTCATCGGCAACGTCGTCGATCCGATCACGCGGGAAATGTATGACCGCGATCCACGGTTCATCGCCCAGAAAGCTGAAAAGTATCTCCAGAGCACCAAGATCGGCGACACCTCGTACTGGGGACCGGAGGCCGAATTCTTTATCTTCGATCATGCGCGATACGACCAGACGAACCACAGCGCTTATTACCACATCGATTCAGACGAGGGCGTGTGGAATATGGGGCAGGAGGGGGTCAACCTCGGCGGCAAGATTCGCCACAAGGAGGGGTACTTCCCGGTGGCGCCGACGGATACGCAGCAGGACATCCGTACCGAAATGATTCTCGAGATGGAGAAGGCGGGCATCGCCACTGAAAAGCATCATCATGAGGTGGCGACGGCAGGGCAGGCCGAAATCGACATTCGCTTCGACAGCCTGCTGAGAACCGCGGACAAGATGATGATGTTCAAATATATCGTCAAGAACGTCGCGCGTCGGCATGGGAAGACAGTGACCTTCATGCCGAAACCGATTTTCGGCGACAACGGATCGGGCATGCACACCCATCAGAGCATCTGGAAGGACGGCAAGCCGCTGTTTGCCGGGAAGGAATACGCCGGTGTCTCGCAGATGTGCCTGCACTACATTGGCGGCATCTTGAAGCATGCGCCCGCGTTGGCTGCCTTCACCAACCCGTCGACCAATTCCTACAAGCGGTTGACGCCGGGTTTTGAAGCCCCAGTCTTATTGGCCTATTCGAGCCGTAACCGGTCGGCTGGTATTCGGATCCCGATGTATTCTCCCAGCCCCAAGGCCAAGCGGATCGAAGTGCGCTTTCCGGATCCGGCCGCCAATCCCTATCTGGCTTTTTCCGCGATGTTGATGGCTGGGCTGGACGGGATCGAAAACAAGATCAACCCGGGAGAGCCGGCGGAAAAGGACCTGTACGATCTCGAGGCCAAGGAAGCGGCCAAGATTCGGACGATGCCGGGGAGTTTGGACGAGGCCCTGAATCACCTGGAGAGGGACCATCAGTTCCTGCTCAAGGGCGGGGTGTTCAGCGAGGACCTCGTCGAGGCCTGGATCGGCTACAAGCGGACCAAAGAAGTCGATACGATGCGGTTGCGCCCGCATCCGTATGAGTTTTTCCTGTACTATGACGTGTAGGCGCCAGCGATTCGTGGTTTCGGGAGCTTGACGAATCCACGAGGCGATGGTATATATACGCAAGTTGGGTGAGAACAGGCAATGACGCCTGATTTCACGCCCATATGACATACGGTACACGGACAAAGGCGTCCGTCATTCTTCCAAGAGTGGCGGGCGCCTTTTTAATTGCTGTCGACGCTGAAGTCGGCCGGTAGCACCGGGCGAGGTTATCGAAACCTGGCCCAGCAGGACAACGACGTCCTCTTCTCCTTTTGCGGGGATGAGGACGTTTTTTTTTGAGTTGTGCGGACAGAAGACACAGCGAAAGGAGCGTCTCATGCATATAGCGGATCACGAGCGGATCGCAGGGGTAGCAGCAAGGAAGTGGTCGTTTCTTGAGCGATCATCGGGAGGATATCTCATCCTTTCGGCGTTAGCCGGGATCTATCTCGGATTTGGAATGGCATTGATCTTCAGTGTGGGGGGACCGCTGGCTGCGGCCGGTTCGCCGGTGGTCAAGCTCGTGATGGGCGTATCGTTCGGGGTGGCGTTGACGCTCGTCGTCTTTGCAGGGGCTGAGCTGTTCACCGGCAATAATCTCGTCGGCGCCATCGGTGGGCTTTCGAAAAGTCTTACCTGGGGGCAGGCTGTTCAACTCAATGCCTGGTCGTGGTTCGGCAATCTGGTTGGTTCGTTGGGGTTGGCGTGGCTCATTGTTCAATCGGGCGTGTTCGCCAAGGGGGCGACGACAGAGCTGATCGAGAAGGTTGCCGCGGTAAAAATGTCCTTGCCCGCCTGGGAATTGTTCGTGCGGGGCATCCTCTGTAATTGGCTGATCTGTTTGGCGATCTGGATGACGGGCCGAACGACCAACGATACGGCGAAGATTCTCCTGATCTTCTGGTGTCTGTTCGCCTTCATCGGCACGGGGTTCGAGCACAGCATCGCCAATCAATCGTTGCTGGGGATGGCGCTGTTCCTGCCGCATGACGCGGCGGTGACGTGGGGGGCCTTTTGGTACAACCAGTTCTTTGTTGTGCTGGGGAATCTGGTGGGAGGCGGGCTGTTTGTCGGGGGGCTCTATTGGATGGTGAGTCCCTATCGGGTGACGGAAACGACAGCGGATCCGGTGTCTCAACCGATGGCGTCGGTCGTGACGGGATCGTAATAACACGTCGTGCGGGAATCGATTCATGGGCGTATCACTTAAGGGAGGTCGAAATGGAAAAGACGGCAGTACGCAAGGCGATACGGGCGCAACGGTTGAACAAGAAGGTCACAATTGCAGAAGTGGCGAAGACGGTCGGAAAAAATCCGACGTTCGTCGCCGCCGCGTTGAACGGGAATCACCGGCTGTCAGCGGAGGATGCGGGCAAAGTGGGAACGCTACTGGACCTGGATAAAGAACAAATCAGTTCCCTGAGCGCATTCCCTGTCCGGACTGATTTTCCGAATGCGACGGATCCGTTCAAGTATCGCCTGTTGGAGGTGATCGGTGTCTACGGCGACTCGCTGCGGGAGATGGCGAACGAAATGTTCGGCGACGGGATCATGAGCGCGATCGATTTTACCTTGGATATGGAAAAAGTGACCGGCAGCCAGGGCGAGGCCCGGTGCAAGATCACGCTGAATGGCAAGTGGCTCGAGTACAAAACGTTTTAAGAACCGGTCTCCGATGCGGGGGCGGCGATCAACCGAAGGGAGGGCATCATGACGACGAATGCCGAAGTGGCCGTATTGACGATCCTGAAACGTCAGGCTCCTCAAACATTCGAGAATCTGATGGCCCTCTCCGGTTTGAGCGCGTCACAGGTGTTGCTGGTCGTGGATCAGTTGAGTCGAGCGGGAACGGTGGTGTTGAGGAAATCCGGACCGGACTATTCCATCGCATTGGGAGGCGCATGATGAATAAGATCGAGGCATTGAAGGCAGAACGGGACGGACTGACTGTACGGGATATGATCGCACACTATGCCGACGCGGGATGGGAGGCGATTCCCGACGACGATGTGCAACGGCTGAAGTGGTACGGGTTGTTTTTGCGGAATCCGACGCCGGGCTACTTTATGTTGCGGGTGCGCCTGCCCGGCGGGCAAACCACCTCGGCGCAGCTCGACGCCTTGGCCGACATCGCGCTGCACTACGGCAACGGGGTGGTCGATATCACGACGAGACAACAAGTCCAACTTCGCCATCTGACCATTGCCCATGTCCCCGCGGTGTTCAGTAAGCTGGAGGAGGCGGGGTTGACGTCGCTGCAAACCGGAATGGACACGGTGCGAAACATTATGACCTGCCCAGTGGCGGGTCTGAATCCAAACGAATTGCTCGATGGGACTGACATCGTGCGTGCGATCAATCACGAAGTGCTGGGAAATGCGGCCTATACGAATCTGCCGCGCAAGTGCAATATTGCGGTGACCGGTTGTCCCGATAATTGTCTCCATACGGAGACGCAAGACATTGCGCTGGTGCCGGCTTATCACGACTTGGGCCATGACAAGTGTTACGGCTACAACGTTCTGGTCGGTGGAAAACTGGGGTCAGGCGGCTATCGCATCGCCAGTTCGTTGGACATGTTCGTGAACCCGGCTGAGGCCTTGGAAGTCTGCCGGGCGTTGCTGCACCTCTATCGCGACCATGGACCACGCGAAAATCGCACGCACGCGCGATTGGCATTTCTCGTGGAGGCCTGGGGCGAAGCTCGGTTGCGGCACGAAGTCGAACAGCTCGTCGGGAGAACGTTGCCGACAAGCGGGGTGGATGCGAGGGGCGCGGTGGAACGCGACCACATCGGCATCTTTCGTCAAAAACAACGGGGCATGAACTATGTCGGCCTGAAGGTGTTAGTCGGTCGGGTGAAGGCCGCTGATCTCCGGAACATTGCCGCGATGGCGGTGCGGTACGGCAACGGCGAGGTGCGGCTCTCGCCGGCGCAAGCGTTTGTGATCCCGCATATCAGCGACCGGCTGGTGGGTGAACTGGCGGAAGAGCCGCTGGTGAAGCAATTCGCCTACAACCCGTCGGCGCTCTACAAGGGACTGGTGAGTTGCGTCGGCAGCGATTACTGCAATCTGGCCGTCATTGAAACTAAAAGCCGGGCCGTTGATACGGCGCGTGTATTGGAGCGAAAACTTGGCGAGGGGCTGAAGCCGATTACCCTTCATTGGTCGGGATGTCCGGCCGGCTGCGGCAACCATCTTGTGGCGGATGTTGGACTCCTGGGCAAGAAAGCGAAGGTCGGCGGCAAGGTGGTTGATGCGGTGGATATCTTTGTCGGTGGCCGTTCTGGACCGGATCCTAAGTTGGCTACGAAGATCATGGAGGATGTGCCCTGCGACAAGCTTCCGGCTGTACTGGAAAACTTCATGCCCTATCACACGAGGGATAAGATGCATCGGGTTCGTGGAAAGGTTGCGCCCAAAGCCGCGAGCGCGGCGAAGCCGGCGTCGGTCAATGAGGCCGGTGCCATCCTGCCAGGCCTCACGCCGCAACCCTTTTCAGCGTGAGGCTTGAGCCGCTTTCGGACTTGAGTTATTCTCCTGAGCTCAATAAGGAGGCAGCATGGCCAAGAAACTCAAGTCGAGCCAGGAACCGGCTGATGTGCTCAGCCGGCATATCGAAGAAGTCCGCGGGACGTTGGCGACCTTTCAGACGTTTTTGTCACGGCGGAAGGGCAATGCGTCGCTGGAGGCATTTGATGAGCAGGCAGAGGAGTTGTTGAGCGAGGCGTTCGGTGGAGCCTCGGAGGAACTCGAGGCCTATCAGTATGCGAAACTTGGCGAGGCGGCGATTCTTCCGGAGGAGGCGCAGGAAGCGGGTGCGCACAATCTCGAGCGTGAGAGCCTCCATCAACGCAAGCAGGTGCTGGAGAGTTGTCTGGCGCAGCTTGAACTGAAACGCAGTACCAGGATCGGCCGCGACTGGCGGCGAACGCTCGGAGAGCGGATCGACGGCCGTACAGTGGCGGAATTCATGTCGTCTGAAGTCAGGAGCGTCCACAAGGGCGCATCGATCAAGGAGGCCGGCCGCCTGCTGCAGAAGTGGCGCATCGGGTCATTACTCGTCGACGACGGATCGCGATATATTGGTATCATCACGGATACGGATCTGAGCCGGAAGGCCGTGGCGAAGGGGTTGGACCCGAACACGACGACGGTGATGTCGTGTATGAGCAAGGCGGTCATCACCATCGAAGACAGCGAGCCCATCAAGGAGGCACTCCGTCTGATGAAAAAGGAAGGGATTCGCCACCTGCCGGTGACGGAAGACGGTACGATCATCGGCGTGTTGTCCGTGGGAGATTTGCTGCGCGCCTATCAGAAGATGCTGGAGCTGTAGCGGCGGTTCAAGCCCGCCTTAGGTTATCCTCTTCACGCGGAGGCCGACCGTACCCGCAGAAGGTCCGTGCCGCCTCCGCGCTGCCTTCCGCCTCGTCGCGGCTACAGAGAATACCCCGTCGCACTTCCGAGGTGTTGGAACTGAAGAATGGGCATCCTGCGGCGGACGGCCAGCCCTTGGGCTCAGTCCAGCTGGCTACAAGGCCTGCGCATCGTGCGCGAAGTGGGGGCAAGGAGACAGGGCCAAGGCCATCTGTGCAGAGGTGTTGGTGGAGATCGCCTGGGAGGGCCCCATTCGATCGTCGGGCTAACCGCCGCAGGCGGCCTTCAACAGCCCTCCGGTTGCAGTCCCTTGAGCGGCGGAGGACCATTGATTCGAGGTGCCGCCGGAGCGCACCACGGTTCCAGCTCCCATCGGTTCGGAATACCAGCTCGACTCCAGGGCCTGGCTTTTCTTGTTCTGGCAGTCGTATTCGCGTTGTGTGACTTTGGAAAGCGCGGGGGCTCCTCCACCTTCGGTCTGTGCGATCTTGTAATCGAACAGGTCCAGCATGACGACGGTCTCGTCTGCCTTTTTGATACTGGCGTGGTCGGCGTAATACACGTAGTTGTCCGTCTCGCCGATCTTCGCCCATTCTCCCACCGGCTTGAGGCCGGAGCCAGAGCTGTCACCGCCTTCACCGCATGCCGTGACACCCGCGCAGCAGAGTAGGATCACAGATAGTTGTCGCAGCATCATCCCCCTCCAATCACTCCGCAGCTCCCACTGTACCATGGTTTTGCCGAATCTCGACGCGGGGTGATGTGCTACGTAGGCGCAAAGAGGACACAGTGCAGTTTGCGCTTCCGGAGGGAGTCAACCGGCGGAGTGCTATTCTCGGGTCTTTCGTCGAAGCCGGTCGGTCAGGTCCTCATGCACATATCGACGGTGACCAACGGCCATCAGGCGAATGGCGCGTGCTTTCTGGTCGGTGGCATAGACGGTGCGAAAATTGTGCTCCCCTTGAAATTGAGACCACCTGTAAGACATGGTCCCCAGAGGACCGAGGAGGTGGCGATGGCAGCGGAAGCAATCGAACCCATTGAGCGCTGGACGGCCAAACGGCGCGTGGCGCCGGTCGTCAATATCCTGAGGGGCGAGACCTCAGGCGCTGTCGCTCATGGAGCAACTGGCCAATGTCGGCAGCGATGTGGCGCGCGCCGCCCGTTGGTATGGAAAAGGCCCGCAGCGATGCGAGCAGGCCTTCGACCGCGCCGTCGAACTGCTGGACTTGACGATCGTGGACGAGTGGTGGAAAGGACGGCGGAAAGAACTCACACCCGCGCGCGAGCTACTGTGCGACGCCATGTTCGGCGGCAAGACCTACGGCAGCGACTGGGCCTCTCTCGACCGGTATTTTTTCCACTTCGCCATGGCCGCCCGCGCCGGTCGCTGAGCCGCACATGATGGGGACGGGATGAATGCACAATCAGATCTCGGCTTCATCGGTTTTGCGCGGAGAGGAATTTCGCTCACTGGCTTACATAGTAGAAGGTCTTGTATCTATAGAGGAGGTCTTGCAATCGAACATTGAGTAAATAAGTCGTACGCTTGCGAAAACTTCTTTCGAAGAGCTGTTTGGGGCCGGCCATGTAATGCTCAATATCCGTCTACGGATCCCTGGTTCCAGCTTGCCAGTTGTTCTGGTAGCCGACGGGGCGACGTGCCGGCTCTATCTACCATCGGTCGCTGCTTCTACAGATTGATCTTATACCCCGTACTCCGACCGCCACCGATCGGTTCGAAGATCCCCTTCGTAGTCATTTCCTGGAGATCGCGTGTTGCTGTGGCCTTTGAGGCGCCGGTGATCGACATGTATTTTTTGGCACTCATCCCGCCCTCGAAGCCGCTCGGGCCTTCTTCGAGCATGCGGGTCAGGATCTGCAACTGTCGCTCGTTGAGTTCGTTGCGATGCCGGTCGAACAGACGTGCCTTCTTCAGCGTGAAGTCAATCTGCGTTTCTGCCTGAGTCTGCGCCTCGACTGTCATGTGAACGAACCAGGTCACCCACGGCGTAATCTCATTCGACTGTTGGGCCTCTTTCAACGCATCATAATAGTCGCGACGTCTGGCTTCGATCGCGTTTGAAAGGCTCAGCAAGGCGGGCCGGCCGAGTCCTTGCGACAGAGCCTTCTCGGACAGAGCTCTGCCGATTCGGCCATTGCCGTCCTCGAAAGGATGGATCGATTCGAAGTACAGGTGTGTGATGGCTGAGCGCACCGCGGCTTTCTGAATGGCCTTTCCCCCACCGGGAGCTATCTCGTTGAACCAGCGGATAAACCTCGCCATCTCACCTGGGACGCGAGAAGAAGGCGGGGCCTCGAAATGGACTTTTTCGTGCCCGTACGCACCCGATACGACCTGCATTGGCTCCGCGTCAGTCCGCCATTGTCCGGTGGCTACATGCCGGTGTCCTGCCATCACTGTGCGATGCCAGGTAAAGAGCAGGTCTTCCGACAGGGGCGTCTCAATCGTATTCCGGACAGCCAGCATCAGCGCGGAGGCGCCTTGTACGCGTTTGTCTCCGCTGGGGGGACCTGCCTCCAACCCGAGGTTTTTTCGGATCGATGACTTGACGTCCTTGCGGCTGAGGAGCTCACCCTCAATTGCAGAGGTCTTGAGCGCTTCAGCCACCATGATCACGACTGTGGCTTCGATTTGCGCGTCAGGGGTCAGCCCCTGAAGGAGCCCACTCGCATGACCGGTTTTTTCGGCGAGTAGAAGGAGGGTATCTTGAATACCAGAGAGGTCGTAGCGGAAGTTGGGCCAGTCAGGCTGTTCCCAGTTATAGGCCATGAGCCGATTATACCGATATTCGGCTCTCAAATTAAGTGAAATGTGAGCCGAATATGGTCTCTGATCGGCTCAACGTTCTACGAGCTGGTTCTAGGGTGTGGGGAGAACAGCGACTGGTAAGGTGCTCTAAATGTAAATGTTTCTTCTGCGCTCGCCCTTTTCCCTTCACAGGAGCGGGCCTGAGTGCCCAGAGACCACAAGGCCTCGCACGTTTGAGCCATCGCCGGAGCCGCAAAGACACGGCCTCCTCCATCTTCCTCCCAACAAGTCACACCTTCCCGAACATCTTTTCGAAAAACTCTCGATTCTGCTTCATATGCTGTTCGATGTCCGAGAGCAGATGCGTGGCACCGGTCTGCCAATCGTCGGTTTGATAACCGACGCGGCGGGCGAGGAAGATGAATTCGTCCGACTCCGGTGGCGGGAGGACGAGATCCTTCGTGTTGCCCCGCACCATCCGCAAGCCGTCGATCAGCATGCGGATGAAGAGGTAGGACTTGCGGAGGTTCTCACCGGTGGCGTGGGGGATGAGGCCCACGGCGATCAGGGCGGCCAAGGCTTGTAGCGTGTTGGGGGTACGCAAGCTCGAGTGGCGATGACCGTGCATGACCTGGAGGTATTGAATCGCATATTCCAGTGTGACGATGCCGCCGTGGCTGTGTTTGAGGTTGATCTGTCCCGGCTCAACGAGTTGCTTGACCTGTTGCCGCCGCAGATCGAGTGCGGTAGCCAGGTCCCAGGGGGCACCACTGTAAACGAAGCTGTCCCGATGGGCTTCCACCTTCTTGCCGAGTGAGGCGTCACCGGCGATATGGCGTAGCTTGATCAAGGCCTGCCGCTCGAACGGGGCCGCGAGCCCGTCGGGACTGTAGTACGTGCAGACTTCATCAAACGCGTTAGCGAGCGAGCCCTTGCCGCCATGCGGCCGCAGGCGAACATCGATGTGAAAAATGCCTTCCTGTTTGGCTTCGATCCATTGCAGAAATTCCTGCGCGAGGCGCTCGAAGTATTCGCTGTTCTCGATGCCCGGCTTCCCGCTTGTCCGCCCCGGTCCGCCGTAGACGAACAGGACCTCAATGTCGGAGGCATAGCCCATTTCCTTGCCGCCGAATTTCCCTGCGCCGAGGACGGCGAAGGGGCAGGGTTTTTTATTGGCAAGTCGAGGGGCGCCATAGAGCTTGGTCAGTTTCGCCTGGCAATCGATCAGACTGTGCTCCACGATCACCTCGGCCAACTCAGAAATGGCAAGCGAGAAGTCGGGGAGGCTGGTTCCCGGTTCGACGATGTGTTTCATGTCGATGCGGAAGAGTTCCTGATCCTTGAATCGGTTGAGAGCGTCCTTCCGTGCCTCGTCGCTCTTGGCCTTCACGATGACGCGGTGTAATTCCTTTCGCAGCGCGGCTTGAGGTTTGATGAGCGGGGCATCGCGATAGTCCTTCAACAGCGGCAGCAGGTTGACGTGTTGCCGTCGGAGAAAATCTTCCCACAGAAAATCGCTCGCCCCGAGGAGCCGCGCCAGCAGCGGAAAGGCTTTCTTGTCGTTGAGGAAGTCCCAGGTCTGTTTCTTTCCTGCCTGCCGTGACCCTTCGAGCACGAGATCGAGGAATTGATCGAAGGACTCCAGGGCCTTGGCCGGGTCCGGCGCCCAGGTCAAGGCATGGGTGAATTGTTTGATGAGCACGGCCGTAAGGCGGAGTTGTTCCTGATCGATCGGATCGAGCAACTTTTGCCCGAAACGATTGCGAACGCAAAAACGGTCGTGCAGTTTGCCGTCTTCGATCGCGAACTGCGCTTTGCTGATGTAGACGTTGCGCATCGCCAGTGCGTTGGCGAAGGCATACAAAAACGCCGGCGTGTCGTCCGACCGGATGTCCATGATGGTATCGGTCGACGATTGGCTGTTGTCGAACGTGATGTGGACCGTATGGAGCAGGCCGCCAAAGGAGCTGCGGCGTTTGCCCAAGTGCTCGACCAGCTGACGGTTGACCTGTTGCCGTGCCTCGTCGAACTGGTTTTCGTCCAGCAGGAGGATCATGCGGGAGAGCTGCTCGGTGAGCCGTTTCTGGTCTGCAGCGGTGAAGGGCTGCTGTTCAGTGGGACTTACCGTGAAGACGTCCACAATCTTCTTTCTGGTGAGGCCGGGACGACCCTGTAGTCTGGGGCGTTCGCCATAGGACATACTTGTACGCGCCGCCCGTGGGGGAGCGCTCTCCGCGGAGGTGAAAATGCGCCCTTCTTCGATGTTCAGCCCGAAGGCGGACAGGAGTCCGCAGATCGTGGCAAATTCCGAAAAGTAGTCGTACGCCACTATCGTAATTGTCCAGCGTCCACGGTCAAGTTTCGCAAACTGGACTTCGCACGGATGATCCAGCGTGAGATGGGCGGCGAGCGCGACATGCGCGGCAATCGAGGCAGGGGGGAAGACCGCGAAATAGTCCTGGTCCATCCGTGAGATGAAGTCATGCAGGATGTCGGGTTCCACACCGCGGCAGAGCGGTGTGAGGGTGGCCAGCATCGATTCGCGATCGGTGGTCGCCTGCAGCATGATGACCTGGAGTATACCCGAAGGTGCTCTCGTTGTACCGGAAGAATTGCGCCAGTATAATGCCTCGCCATGATGCCACGTCCCCCACAGCAGCACGGGCCCGGGCCGGGGCCGGGTTCCGTTACGCCCCATGTGTATCCAGATCCGACGCCCCTCCTGGTCGCTTCGGGGCTTGATCCGGAACAGGTGGTCCGGATTCTCGGTCCCTATGGTGTCAGGCATGCGGCTGAGGCGGATGCGAATATCCAAAGCATGGCCGGGGAGCCGCATACGCGTCGGCTATTGGCCGCGATCCTTCCTCTGCTGTTGGTGGAAATAGCCAGAACGGCCGACCCGGACCAGGCCTTAAATCATTGGGAGCGGTTGCTCGCGGGAAGCGTCACCCGCTCGTCGTTGCTCCAATACCTTCAGTCGTCTCCCAGAATGTTGGGCCTGTTGTGCACGATCTTCGGGAATAGCGATTCGCTGGCCTTCGCGCTTATTCGAGACCCTATGTTGATCTACTGGCTGGCGGAAGAAGACGTGCTGACGACCGCCCCGACCAGAGAGGGTATGGTGGCGGCCCTTCGCCAGAGCCTCGGCTCGCTCAAGGCTATGGAATTGAAGCTAGATGTCTTGCGGCGCGTGCGACGTCGCGAAATGTTACGCATCGGCGTACGAGATCTCCTGCGCCTGGCGACCGTTGAAGAGACGGTGAGATCACTGTCCGATCTCGCATCGGTGTTGATTCATGCGGCCTATGAGATCGTCGACAAGGACCTCAAGGCACAGCATGGGACGCCGATGCATCAACGGTCGGACGGCACCTGGGTGGAAACCGAATTTGTCGTGATCGGCATGGGCAAGCTTGGTGCGCATGAGCTGAATTACAGCTCGGATGTCGACCTGATTTATGTCTATGCGTCGGCGGATGGCGAAACGCGTAAGGGGAAGGGGAAGCGTCAGGCCAACGTCGAGCCCCTGTCCAACGAAGAATATTTCGAAATGCTCGCGCGATCGCTGACGAAAGCCCTGGCTGAACAGACTCGCGAAGGCGCGGTGTTTCGCGTGGATCTTCGCCTTCGTGCGGAAGGCACCGTGGGGCAACTGGCGCGATCGGTCGAGGCCTATGCGAAGTACTATGCGCAGCGCGGGCAGGTCTGGGAGCGGTTGGCCTTATTAAAAGCGTGGCCGGTCGCTGGTTCGCCAGCGGTGGGGCAAGCGTTTGTGCAGATGGCGGAAGGGTTCGTGTTTCAATCTGATCTCCAGCCCCTCACACGGGAACGGGCCTTGGCGGTGATTCGCGATGTCCGTTCAGTGAAAGAAATGATCGACGAGAAGATTGCCGTGCGCGGGCATCAGCATCGGAATGTGAAACTGGGAACCGGAGGTATCCGGGAGATCGAATTCCTGGTGCAGACGATTCAGGTGCTCATCGGCAAGGCGGTGCCCGATATCCTGGATCGTAAAACCGTCGGGGCTCTCCACCGGTTCTGCCGCCATCGCTTCGTGAACGAGGACGATCAGCAGCGGCTGACGGAGGCCTATTGGTTTCTGCGGGATGTCGAGCACAAATTGCAGATGATGCATGACTTGCAGACGCATGCATTGCCCGACAGCCAGGAAGAGCTGCAACGCTGTGCGATTCGCATGGGGTACTACGAGGAGTCGCGGGAGACGGCGATGGAGCAGTTCTTAGCGGATCGGCAGCGGCATACGGCAGTGGTGCATCACACGTTCAGATCGCTCTTCTATCATCCGGAAACGTCCGATCTCTTGTCTGAAGTGGTGGCTGCGGCGGAAGGCCACTCCCGCCGCAGCACGTCTCGGCTCGAAAAAGAGACCGGCCCGGCGGGGCCACCGCCGGACCGGTCTTCGACAGCGAAGAAGAAACGGAAACCTTAGTACATGCCTTCCATGCCGTGGTTGTGACCAGCATGGCCACCGGCAGGTTCTTTCTTTTCTTCCGGCAACTCCGTGATCATGACTTCGGTCGTCAGCATCAAGCCCGCGACGCTGGCGGCGTTCTGCAATGCACAACGCGACACCTTGGTTGGATCGATGATGCCGGTTTTGATCATGTCCACGTACTCGTCGGCGGCGGCGTTGTAGCCGCCGTTCGGATTCTTGTCCTCACGGACGCGGCCGACCACCACGGAACCTTCGGCTCCCGCGTTGGCCGCGATCTGACGAACCGGCTCTTCGAGCGAGCGGCGCACGATGTCCACGCCGACTTTCTGCTCCAAGGGCAGGTCCTTGAGGGAATCCAAGCCCTTGAGGCAGCGCAGATAGGCCGTGCCTCCGCCGGGAACGATGCCTTCTTCAACGGCTGCCTTGGTGGCGTGCAACGCGTCTTCCACGCGCGCTTTCTTTTCCTTCATTTCAGTCTCGGTCGCGGCGCCGACGTTGATCACGGCCACACCGCCGACGATCTTTGCCAACCGCTCCTGCAACTTCTCGCGATCGTAATCTGAGGTGGTTTCCTCGATCTGGGCCTTGATCTGCTTCACGCGCCCTTCGATCTTCTTCGGATCACCATGACCTTCGACGATTGTGGTGTTGTCCTTGTCGATCGTGACGCGCTTGGCGCGGCCGAGATCCGTCAGCTTGACGTTCTCGAGCTTCAAGCCGAGGTCCTCAGAGATGACCTGGCCGCCGGTGAGGATCGCGATGTCTTCCAGCATGGCCTTGCGGCGGTCGCCGAAGCCTGGGGCC
>Ga0268299_1003417_pt1 | contig 14682 bp, 10 predicted proteins | sample NOBtaG_FD_193484 | JGI IMG/M metagenome (GOLD analysis project Ga0268299, IMG submission 193484) | Activated sludge microbial communities from bioreactor in Nijmegen, Gelderland, Netherland - NOB reactor | ecosystem: Engineered > Bioreactor > Aerobic > Activated sludge | place: Netherlands...
AGCCATCCAGAAAGCCGATTAAACGCGCGGCATTCAGCGGTGATTCCAGCGGCGTCACGTCCGGCCCTGCCCCCTGTGCGACGCGAACCCCTTCGCCCGCGTTGATGGTGAGCATATTTTCGCTGGCGCTGACTTCGGCTGTGCCTTCGGCGACCATGATAACATCGGGCCAGACCGCGAACCATTCGGCAGCCTTTGTGACCACCAGCGGAGCCGTTCCGGTCACTTCCAGCCGAAAACTCCCGCTGTGCGCGCCGCGCTGGACAGCATATCCGGCAATGCGCGCAGAAATATGATCGGAAAATTCGAGAAGCTCGTAGGTCGATTCTGGCAAAATCAGCAGTTCAATCTGGTCGGAAAAGCCGAGCAGCGCCCGCCCGGACGCGCTCGTTCGCAGCGTGTCCCCCGCGCCGAAGGGGGAAGCTGATCCCTCTGGCAGCGGCAGCCATGCCTGGGTATTGGCACGGCGGATTTCCACGCCAGAGCGCGTGATCGTCAGCACAGCAGCATAGTCAGCGGATTGAGCGTGAACGGAGAATGTTCCCGCCAGGAATACAAGCAGCACGAGGCATATTGTGTAGGGGCGAGTCTCAGCCCTGACCCTATGGACGGTATGAGCCTGTTTTGATGACCAATAGATGAACATCCCATCAACCCTTTATCGCGGGCAGCTCGACAAAAAATGTGCTGCCTTTGCCTTCCTGACTTTTGACCCAAACACGACCATTATGCGAATCGATGACCGATTTCACCAGACTCAAGCCCAGCCCCGTGCCTGGAATATCCGCCGTGACGAGCGTGCGGACGCGGTAAAATTCCGTGAATAATTTTTTCTGCGCTTCTTCCGAAATCCCGTAACCCGTGTCTTCAATTTCGAGCCGGATGAGCGCTTCGCTGGGCTGATACATGCGCAGCGTGATACGCCCTTCGTCCGGCGTGTATTTGACGGCGTTGCCGACCAGATTGGTCACAGCCTGGGTGAGCTGGCGGTAATTGCCGTTGACAGGCGCAATCGGTTCGGCGATTTCGGCGTTAAAAATCTGCTGCCGCCGCGCCATATCCCCTTTGTGATGCTGGATTGCTTCGCCCACGACTTCGCGTATATCCAGCGGATCGTGCTTGATGCCCCCCGTGCGCGCCATTTCTAGATCGAGGATGCCGCCGATAATGTCGTTCATCTGCTCGGCAGCCCCTTTAATGCTTCCCAGGAAGCGAGTCGATTGCTCCGGCAAATTGCCGCGCTCAATCTCCAGAATGAGGTCGGCGTATCCCAGGATGCGCGCCAGGGGATTGCGCAGATCGTGAGAGGCCATGCGAATCATCTGCGTCTTAAAACGATTGAGTTCGCTCAAGGTCGTCACATCATTGAGGATGACCACCCATTGTTTGAAATTTGCCAGCGGCGCGGCTTCCAGGTTGTAAGTGCGCGGGCCAAGCTGAATTTCTGCGCGGAACGGTTTTTCATCCTGAAATTTTTCCGCCAGCACGATCTCGTTGGGCAGCGCCTGTTCAAAAGCGGCGTTGCGGCGCAGTGCCTGAAGATTGGAATCGAGCAGGGCAATCCCGGCGGGCGAAGCGGCGAGAATTGCCTCCAGCGTCACTTTCTGTCGCGCGACTTCGGTGTAAAGGATGGCGTTTTCGAGGCTTGGCGCGACCTGATCCGCCAGACTTTGGAGCAGGTATAGATCGGCACGAGGGGGAGTCCAGCGAAGCGGAAGTTGAGCGGTCAAAACAGCCAGATTACGCCCCTGCCAATTGACCGGCACTGCCACACAGGGATAGTTGATAACGGCGCGCCTCTCCGTGTGGCTGCGGCGGCAGATCGCCTCCAGCATCGGCACATAGGCAGCCGATTCAGGCCACTGGTGCGCTAACTGCGGGGTGCTGTTTTCGTCCTCAAAAAGCCAGATCGCGCCGGACGGACTGTTTAACACGCGGCGCATATCGGCGGCGATGCGCGGCAGAATGCGCTCCAGAACCAGGCGTTGGTTGGAAATTTCGACCACACTTTGCAGCAAAAATTCGCTGCGGCGGCGGTGGTCAATTTCGATATTCAGCTTACGCGCCGCGTTGAGCACCAGCGGGACGATGAGCGCCAGCCCGGTATAAAACAGATCGATCATCTCCTGGCGCTGGTAGAAGCTGAAAAACGCTGCCAACGCCAGGGCAGCAATCAAAAATAGACAGATGGGCAGCAGTAAATACCAGCGCACATAGACATAGATCAGGCTGGCAAAGATCGATAGAAAAATAATGGCGAACGTGGGGTTCAGCACGCGCGGCAGTTGATTCTGGACGAGTGACTCAATCGCGTGGGCATGAATTTCAACCCCTGCCATGAGGTTGCCGGATGTATCCGTTGGCACCGGATATTGGTCAATAAACCCGCTGGCGTTTATCAAACCAACCAGCACGATTTTATCTTCAAAAACTGCCGGATCAACCTCGCCGGAAAGCACGTCACGCAAGGAAATCGTAAGCGGTGATGCAAAAAAATTCTGCTCCCAGAGGCCGAGATCATCCAGAATGATAGTGCGCTGCGGGGTGACGTTGAGGGCGTTGTCCGCCGCCGGGACGACAACCTGGGGGATCGCTGCGGTTGGGATGCGCAGGTAGGCCAGAAACACCGCGAGGCTAAACGACAGCGTTTTATCACTGCCGATCTGTACAAACCCTGGTTGGCGGCGAATCACGCCATCAATATCCTGAAAAGTGTTCACGCTCCCCAGATTATCGACCACCGCCGCCAGGACTGGATTGGGGCGCAGCGCATTCTCAAAGCGGGCAATGCGTTCACTGCCCAGGACGCGCTGGACGCCGACAAGGGGCATGATAGTGCGCGTGCGGGCTTCGTTGTCTCTGGCGCGTTGGATCGATTCTGCCAGGGCATTGTCCCCGCCATTGGGGACATCGAACAGCAGATCAAAAGCGATCACCCGTGCCGCGCCGATCCGGTTGATGAGTTCGGCGTACAGGGTGCGAGGCCACTCGCTCAACACACGCCCATACGTTTCCAAACTCTGATCGTCAATAGCGACAATCACGACGTTGCTGGCGGCGACGGTGGGCGCGAAATAAATATCGCTCACGCGAAGGCGAAACTGGGCGAATAAATCACCGCTCCACAGCAGCAGAAGCAGCACTGCTGATAAACAGCCCAGCCACATACCTGCGCGCCAGCGGCTGTTGCGCGCGAAAAGCGGGGATTCTGGTGTCATGCCGACAACCCTATTGGCAGCGCCGTACTAGGGCGATTCCGTTGCTTCAGCGGTGGCTTCTGGCATCACGGGAATGTTATCCAGTTCGATGACCTCGCCAATGGATGTATAAAGCTCAGCGTTTTCCGGCCCATATTTCGGGTCAAACTGGCGCAAACCCGCACAACCTTCCTGAATTTTGACATCGGTAGACAGCACCCAACCAAAGCCGCCCTGAAATAGAATCCGATACCATTGGCTGTCCGATACGCCGATCAGGTTGGTCACGTCGGCGGCGTCAACCGTGCCGATGCGCGGGAAATCTACCCCAGCACCGATACGCACATTCAGGCGCACGTCATCGGGCGTGGTCAGCACGGCGGAACAACCATCGAGCGCCGCGTCAAGTTGTTCAAACGTTTTGGCGCGCACCACATCGCTCAAGCCGCTGCCCGATGCTGCCCGAATGCCGAATTCTGGCGGTACATCGGCGCTGCTGGCATCCTGCCCTGCGTTGACATTGCCTTCGCTGACGAGCATCGCAGCACGTCCGCTGTTTTCGACCCGGATCGTAAATTCGGTGCCGCGCGCAGCCAGCACCATCCCTGGCGTGGTGACGTTATAGGATGAATTTGCGTCCAGCAGGCGGGTAAGGCGCTGTGTGGTCTGACCGACAACCACCTCGACAGCCAGTGTAAATGAGTCGCCTGTGCCTTCAAAACGCTCAATCCGATATTCTGTGTTGGGCAGGAGTTCGGTATCAGTGCCGTCGGCGAAAAAGGTGACACGAGCGCGTCCCGCTTCGTTGGTGCGGATCGTATCGCCAACGCCGACAATCGCTTCTGCATTAACCGCAATCCAGTTCACGGTATTCACGCGCAGCACCTCGACGGTTGGCGCGAGGACTTCGAGGGTCGCAGCCAATTCGCCGGAATCCTGGGCGAAGGCAGGCACAGCAAATAACATCAAGGTGAGCAGCAGCACCAGTGCTTTTTTTGTTAACATATTTTTTTCCTTCGCAGAAAAACCAAAGGCTTTGACTTATTTTATTACGAGTCAGGTATTACAGGTAATTTAGATATTATCCCTGTGCGAGACACAGCCGAATGGTAATCGTGGTTTGCAGGTTGGGAACGCTCTCAATCTGAAGGCTGCCGCCATACAGCTCAGCCAGACGCCGGCTGATGGTCAGCCCCAGCCCAACGCCTTTTTGCTCATACTGTTCGCGTTCAAACTGCATAAACGCGCCAATCCGCGTAAGCTGCTCTGCACTCATGCCACGTCCCTGATTAGTAATGCGGATGGAGTACCCGGTGGCATCGGGCTTTGCAATAATTTCCACAGGTGTTCCGGGGTCAGAAAATTTGAAGGCATTATGGGTGATCTCGTTGATGATGAGGCTTAAATGCTGTTCCGAAATCCGAAGGGGGGCATCCTCCACCTCGAACAGCAGGTCATTGGCGCGATTAAAATCCTGCGCAATTTCCAGGCCAGCAGCATGGATGATGCCAGCGGCATTTTCAATCATGTTTGCTTGCAGCGATGCTGAGGATACGTGCGAGGCCGCGATAATTTCTGTTTCGACGTAAGTCCAGAATTTTTCGGTTAGCATCTGAAGGCGGTTCGCTGAACGCAGGATGGAGTTAATCATCTGCGCGTTACCAGAATCGGCATCTTCTGCCAGCAGAGTCGAAAACCCCATCACAATGCTCAGCGGGGTGCGGAATTCATGGGGCAGGGCATGGGCGATATTCCGGCGCAGTTCTTCCAGGCGATGTTCCGTTTCTCTGGCAATCTGATCTTGTTTTTCCAGACGGACGCGCACAGCCGATAGCAAATCCTGCATGTAGAAGGGCTTGGTCAGATAATCATCTGCGCCGAGACCCATGCCAGAGCGAATATCGCGCGCGTCGTCGAGCGCACTCAGGAAGATAAACGGGATTGACACGGTTGCTGGATGGTTGCGCAGGGTGGTTAAAACAGCGAAACCATTCATCTCAGGCATGTTGATGTCGGAAACAATGAGATCGGGTTTGTGGTCAAGGGCTAACTGAATGCCTGACGCCCCGTCGGTGGCGATCAAGACATCATAGCCTTTTGATTTCAGGACATCGCCGATCAGTCTGCAATTATCCGCTTCGTCTTCGATAATGAGAATTTGCTTCATGGGTTTTATGCTTTCATAAAGCGATGGGCGATCTGTACCAGATCGGTGATGCTGACAGGTTTGAGCAGGAATAAATCCGCCATGTCGGCTTCTGCGCTGCGTCCGGCCTGATAATTTGCGGTGATAACAATGATTTTGATGTTTTTGTTGCTCTGGCGAACGTAGCGGATGATTTCCAGGCCAGATGGCCCAGGCATATTGATGTCCAGCAGGAGCAAACTGGGGAGGCTACGCTCCAGGAATCCCATCGCTTCATGACCATTTTTCGCGATGTTCACGCTGTAACCGGCGCGCCGCAGCACAGTCTCAAAAATATTGCTGAGGTCGGTATGATCTTCGGCGATTAAAATCTGGCATTCGCTGATGGCAGGCTGTTCGAACCGTTGTATTTTGGTCTGTGTAGTGACCCGATATGCCACGATGCCATCACCGATACAGGAAACCCACATTTTGGATGACTGAAAGGCGCGATTTTGCAGTGAACGGATTTGCTGAAAGGTCGGCTCTGAGACGAGCATAAAGCCACTTTGTTCAGCGAGGCTGCGCGCCACATCGACAACCTTGCCCGAAATCACATTAACCTGATAATGCTCATGCTCCTCACACTCGATCTGCACCATGCCATGATGGATGCCAATCCCCATCTCAACCTGGTAGCCGCATTCCTGCCATCCTGGCTCCAGCAGTTTGAACGTCTGCTGCATTTTTAAGGCTGCTTCAACTGCCATCGCGCACGGTGTGGAAACATCATCCGAGACGTGAAAATTAACGAGCAACTGCTGCCCAACGAAGTCGAAAACGGTTCCGCCAGAAGAATCGACCAGGGGCAGCATGGCCTGGAAAAATGCGTCAACCAGGTCGATGGCACGCCCAGAAACAGCGCCGGAGTGATACGAAAATTTATTGAGACTGGCGACGAGGACAACCATATGCCCACGTTCAAATGGACTTGCCATAAAAATCATTCCTTAATTCGTAACTGTAGCGAATCGATAAGTGTAGCGAATCGATAAGTGTGGCGAATCGATAAGTGTGGCAACGTGTTAACTGAAGCACGTCGCGAAAATGGTGTTTGCGATTTCTTCGATAGACGCACTTTTAAGCAGATACCCGACAGCGCCCGCCTGGAGCATCGCCTGAAAGGTCTCTGGGTCTTGGTAGCTGGTCAGGGCGATCACCTGAACGCGAGGATAGGCCTGCCGAATGTAACGGGTTGCAGCTACGCCATCCATCTCTGGCATCTTAATATCCATTAAGACGACATCTGGGTTGATCTGGCTACAGAGGCTAATCGCTTCGCGACCATTGCCTGCCGCGCCAACAAATTGAAGCTCATCAAATAGAGCCAGGGAATAGCTCAGCCCTCGGCGTACCGCATCATGATCGTCAACAACCATCACCCGAATCGGATTCATAAACCTATACTCACAATCTCAGATTTCATTTATTAACTTTAGCCGAGAATTATTTCAATTGCGCCATACGGGTGGCGAGTTTTAGGCTGGCACTAAGACCTAGCCAAGTGGCTAGTTGTGAAGGTGAGGAACTGGAGTGATCTGTGGATAATTGCTGCCAGGTTTGAAAATTGCCTGGCAGCAAAGGAAAAACATTATGCGCAGAGGATTCTATGAGATAAAGTTAGGATCAGTTGATTAATATGGATGTCACGTGACGTTACGCCCTGCCCACCCACACAATTTGATAATCCTGCTAACATCCCATCTTGGAATTGTAAACGATTCAACTTCTACCGATGACCAGAGGACAGGGAAAAACGGGTTTTTAGGAACGGCGCGATCAGAGGCAAAGTTCAGACTCCAATCTACGTCAATCAACGAGCAGATGCAGTCAATTGCGTCTAGCGTTGTGCCATTATGAAAACGGATGTTGTTGCGCAGCTTAATTGTGTAGGTAAGCCCATCTTCAGAAACCTCGTAACCTTCGGCTAAATGGGGATTCAGGGCTCCAGTGCTGACGTCATATTTAAACAATGGCTCGTTCGTCTGCGAGCAGATTTGCCAGATTTCGTAATTAAAATTTTCGTCAACGCCACAATAGGCTGCTACCTTTGGCGCTGGAGACGTTATTCCCCAAACGATGCCCTCGTCGTTATTCTCTACCTGCGCAAAGTTGATAATGCCTAAAAAGTCTGGGGTAACATTCTCTAGGTTGGAATCATAGAGCGATGCTCTACCTTGAGAGGCAAGCGGAATTAGAGGCACAGTGTCGCGGATGTAAGTACCTAATTGGCTGTAAGCTTCCTGCCGCTGTTCGGGATCGAATGTGGTGGTTGTTTGGTTGATTAGGTTTTGAATTTCCTCATCCATTTCGCCGAACCATGCTGTTTGAGTAAGGATTGGGTACATACTTGCCGCATCAGGTATAGTCGCTGATCGCCCAGCAAGAAAGGCTTCCAAACTCCCAGCATTTAATGCGTTTGCAAATTGGGCGGCATCTAGTGCCTGCAATTCGACAGTGACTCCAATCTCAGCAAGTTGCGCTTGAATAATGGGGCTGGCAATCTGTGCGAAGTTCGAAGCAGCATTGAAAGATAAAGTAAATTTAAGGTCGAGATACCCTGCGTCTGCTAAAAGTTCTTGAGCGCGAACAGGATCGTATGTAATTCCCTCGAAGCCGCTCAAATAGCCAAAAAATCCATTCGGAATGAGCTGATTTGCTGCTGTAAGCCCTGGCTGCCCAAGCGCTTCGACGAGTGCCTCCGGGTCGATAGCATAGGCGATGGCCTGACGAACACGCGGGTCGGCAAAAGCATCGCGTTGATTGTTCAATCCGACGAAGTAAGTCAAGCTATCTGGGCCAAAGGCCGCCTCAAAGCCTTGCTCAGTACCAACTTGTAGTTCTTCTGCGGTTGGGTTATTGAAACCATCAATATTGCCACTCTGCAGCGCGGGTAGTCGCGAGTCGGTGTTCATATCGAATACAAATGATAGCTTTTCTTCGAGTGCTGCATCTCCCCAATAATCTTCATTTCGCGCTAAATCCACACCATTGTCAGTGTAACTATCCACACGGTAGGGGCCGGTGCCGGAAAGTGGGAAATTAAGCTCTTCATCAAAACCGTAAAGCTCTTCGGCTGGGTAGATGACATAAGCGGGCAGCGATAGCCGAGCTGGAAAGAGATAGTCCAGTTGACATAATGTCACGGTAAAAGTTAGATCGTCAATCATCTCGAATTGAAGAATGTTGCCGCCCTCTTCGCAACCTGTGTCCTCGCGCGGAGACGGGACGGGAGGTGTTGAATCTTGTGCAAACGCGATGCCGGACATGAGCAGGACGACCAGCACAACAAGGCATAGACGTAACCAGGCATTCATGATTTCCTCCATCCATAAAATCAAAGCTAAACAGACGAACTTGCTGGGATTTGCATACCAAATTCACTGGCGAAGCGCGCCCAGGTTTTCTGAATTTCTTCCGTTTTGGCATATTCAAGGTATCCTGGCACCAGGTCCGATTTTTTCCCCAGAGCTTCTGCGCGTTCTAGAGAATCAAGGGCGCATTCCAGATAGGTCTGGGCAAGAATGGTTGCTATTTCAGCTTGCCAGAACAGGTTGCCGCTGGCCTGAGCGATCTGCTCAGCCTTGCGATAGGTGGCGAAGCCGTTCACCCAATCCTTGAGATAGGTGGTTTGCATACCGCCTAACGCTTGCAGGGTGTAATATTGGCGTTCGCTTCGCGTTGATGTATGCAGGGCTTCTGCGAGTTTGGCAGCATCCATCGCAAGCTGATACCCCTCAGCATATAACTCCTGATCTTCCATATTCAAAATCCACGACACCCGAACCTGTAAAACGAAGCACAAGGCGTCGCGTGAGTCTTCGTCAGCTTGGCTTCGGGCAAGATTGGTGGCTTCAATAAAATACTCATGCGCCGTCTGGGAGCTTTCGGCAACGCGGCCTAAACGTGCCAGGGCCATGGCTTCCAGATAGGGGAGCTTCAATTCTTCTTTGGCAATTTGAAGTGCTTCTTTAAACCTTTGCTCAGCCATTTTCCGATCACGTCTCACGCGGGCGCAGACATAGCCCAAGGTATTGAGAAATTCAAAGCGTGGTCTGGATGCAGTGGTTGAGGCCGCTGCGTCGTCGAGTAAGTCAAAAACACGCTTAATGTATCCGCGTGATGCAAAGTAGTTGGGGCTGCCAGCAATTAAACGGTTGATGATGTCGAGTAAAACCTCCGAATCGCCTGCCTCCGCTGCTCCTAATAGGTTATCGCGCTCATAGTCGATACGCTCAAAATTATTTTGATAAAGCGCAACATAGCGGCGACACGCCTGAAGTGCGATCTCCCGGACACGCTTACGCTCAATATCGCTGATAAATAAGCGGGTCTTGGTATAGGCAAAAGTAAGATTATGCAGGGTATAAAACGCATCTTCAGCTTTGTGATCGACCAGGCCGCGTAATTTGAGGATGGTCAGGCGCGCTTCGGCATCATCAGGGTCTGGATCATCTGGTTTCAAATAGAATGCCAGTTGTTCCTTAGTAATGCGCGGCGCAAAGAATCCACTGATTGCTTTTAAGGCTTCAAATGCTTTCGAATCTTCACCGTCTGCGCTGCGTCTGGTTAAATCAAGGATGCTGATTCTTAAAAGGGCGCAAACACTGGCTTCTGTACTGGGGAGGGTAGTATCACAGGGGTTTTCGTCCAACTGTCGCCGCAAATAACTTGGGTTTTCACCAAGTGTTTTTAATTCTTTACCAGCAAGGTCAAGGGCGTATGGTAAGTTGCCTAATATACGACATAATTCCCTGGCATCAGGCAATTCTGCCTCAGTGAAAGCTTCGCGCCCTGTGGCGGTTGTTAAAAGACTTAAAGCGTCATCATCATCAATAGGATCAATTTTAATGGGTTCAGTGTTTTTAATGATGTGCTGCGAGGTTATTAATACTGGAAGCGCACGCGGCAGTACATCCAAAATATAGTGAGTAACAGAGCGATTCCATACATCATCTAGCACTAATAAGTCAACCTGTTGAGTTTTGAAAAACTGATAGAGAATTGAGCGCTCTATATCAGGCTGGCTATTATCTTCGATCTCGCTATCCAGCTTCCAGGGTTTGAGCAGCGCTTTAAGAATGCTAGCCGCATTCGTACTGCCTGTTTTGAGCCAGAGTACGGTTTTGCCCTGAGTAATGAGATCACGCGCGAGTGCTTTGGCAAGTGTGGATTTGCCCGTTCCCGGTGGCCCTTGGAGCAGTATGCGCGGCACCTTATCGAGCGCGAGCAGCTCATGAAGCTTCTTCATCTCCTTGTTACGACCAAAGACTGTTTCGGGCGGTTCTAAATGATTTTGTACATCTTTGGGCGTTTGAATTAAACGGGATTCTGTATCGCCTGAGACCAAGCGCTCACTATTCACCCATTGTTCGAGCGCACTTCCAATTTTCTGGCACAGATCGTTTGTGTCCATAAAGGAAGTTGAAGCAAACCCTCGATCTGCGGATGTGGCCTGAAACAGAAACTCATTCAAGCGGGCTTCACGTTGCTCGGATGGCAGATCGAGTACGAATATAAAGGGGTTAAAGCCAATATCTTCAACCGCCATTCGATACTCATCTTCAAGCGTATATAACCCATAACCCTTACCAAGGATCATCATGTAGATTTGGCTGTTTATCAATTCGTCTTTATAAATATCACGGGGATGTTGTCCTGAAGCATCTTTATCCTGTTCGATGATATAGGGGATAAAAGTGATAAGGTCGTAGCTAAAAGCTTCAATATAGTCGAAAATATTTTGGCGAAGTTCTTGAAAACCATCTTCATACATTCGAGAGCTGATGAAAACACGAATACTTCGACTCATGGCTTATCCCTACTGCTAGGATTTTGTCCAATATATGCTCAAAGTTGAGTGCCAAAAAAGCTTGAATTGTTTGAAAGGCTAAGTATGTTTACTGACAATTTTCCTCATAACTTATGTAGGTTCTATATTAATGATTATAAAAATTTATTTATTGATAGTATACTCTGCAAACGTTATAGAGGCAAGAAGATCGTAATTAAAAATTACACACTCTACAGTTTTGTGTTAAATTCGTAACTTTAACTGCGGCATTTACGCTCGCTTTTTACCAATGACAAAAGGGGTTTTTAATATGGCTGATAAAGTACGCATCGGAATCGTTGGGGCAGGGAGTATTTCAATTCGTGGGATTTGCCCACATTTGCAGATGGAGGATGTGCAGGATCGTGTCGTCATGACGGCGATTTGTGATCCAGTCGCAGGGCGGGCAAAAGCGGCAGCGGAGCGCTTTGGCATTCCGGCGAACGGCGCGTTCGATACGCTTGAAGAACTGCTGGACTCCGGGCTAGTGGATGCGGTGAGCATTGCCTCGCCCATCGGTGTGCATTATGAGCAGGGCAAGCTGGCGATTGAGAAGGGGATTCACCTGCATTTCAACAAAAGTATGACGACCACTGTCGATGAAGCCGATGATTTGATTGCGCGGGCAGCGGCAAAAGGCGTGAAACTCGTTTCGTCGCCGGGGGAAATGCTGCGGCCTCGCCATCAGGCAATCCGTGATCTGGTGCAAAGCGGCGCGCTCGGCACACTGACCTGGGCGGTCACGGGGTCGGCGTTTGGACGCTATCACGAGGATGAATCGGTTCGGCATGGCAATGATGTGCTGTCGAACATCAACCCGGCGTGGTATTTCCGCAAACCCGGCGGCGGCCCACTGTATGATATGACTGTCTACGGCCTCCACGCGATGACCGGAATTTTAGGGCCAGCCAAGCGTGTGACGGCCTTCTCCGGCGTGCGGCTGCACGAGCGCGAATTTAACGGGCAAATGCTGCCTGTGGATATGGACGACAATACGCTGATGATCCTCGATTTTGGCGACTCATTTTTCGCGTTCGTTTACGGCGTCGCGGCGGGCGGCCTGCCGAACACCTGGCGTCCGATGATTATGGGGACAAAAGGCGTGGTCATGAATGGCGAATTCAATGGCAAGCCGATTGATTACCCAGGGCGTGACCTGGACGACACCGGCAAAATCGGCATCAACACCAGCCTGCCGCACGTCGTCGGCGGACATCGCGAGATGGATGAAGCGCACGTCTATGAGGATGTGATGCAGTTGGTCGATTGGATTCGCGATGACAAGCCGACGGTTGCCACCGCCGAACATGCTCGGCACGTGATCGAAATTTTCGACGCGGCCTATCGCTCGGCGGCAACAGGGCAGGCGCAGGATTTGCGCACGACATTCTGAGAGAAGAAATTTCCTGAACCGCAGTCGTTGCATTCCGGGGAAGTTCTGCTATAGTATCAAAAAGTGAAATTAGAACATCCTTTCGGATTCCGTACATCGTCAAGGAGACATTCATGAAGTATCTTCTCACGTCAGGCGGCGTCAAAAATGCCAGCATTCACAAAGCGCTGGTCGATATGCTGGGCAAACCGATTGCCGAGTGCAACGCCCTCTGTATCCCCACCGCAGAGTACGGTCATCCATGGTGTACGCCAGCCTCGGCTTGGCGCTTCATCAGTGGCAACACCCCGGCGCCGATGGTCAACTTGGGTTGGAAATCGGTGGGCTTACTCGAACTCACCGCGCTCCCCAGCATGGTTAAAGAGCGCTGGGTGTCGTGGGTGCAAGAGGCAGACGTGCTGCTGGTGGACGGTGGCGATGCAATGTACCTGTGTCACTGGATGCGAGAGTCCGGGCTGGTCGATCTCCTGCCATCGCTGGGTGAAACGGTCTGGGTGGGGGTGAGCGCCGGAAGCATGGTGATGACTCCCCGCATCGGCGACTACTTCGTGAGCTGGAGGCAGGGCGGCGGTGGCGACAGGACACTGGGAATTGTGGATTTTTCAATTTTCCCGCATCTGGATCACGAGATGATGCCGGACAATAACCTGACTAACGCAGAAAAATGGGCTGCTGAGGTGGGGGTGCGGGGGTACGCGATGGACGATGAAACCGCCATCAAAGTGGTCGATGGAGTCGTCGAAGTGATCTCCGAAGGCCATTGGAAGCTTTTTACGCCCTAATGGGGTGAACGAATACGACTTATTTTGACCCCTTGACATTTTAGAGTAATTGCTCTAATCTATAGGTATTAGAGTAATTACTCTAATTTATTTGGAGAGGCATGAAGACAAAAGACCGAATTCTCGATGTGGCAATCAAGCTGTTTAATGAGCAGGGGACAAGCGCCGTTTCAACTAACCACATCGCAGAGGCCGCCGGAATCAGCCCCGGCAACCTGTACTATCACTTCAGCAACAAGGAAGAAATCATTCGCGAAATTTTCGAGCGTCTGTTTCATTTATGGGATATTTCGTTCGATCTGCCCAGAGATCGCGTCCCAACGCTGGAAGATATACAAGGGGTCATCAACACCAATTTTAAGCTCATTCAGGCGTATCGCTTTGCCTATCGCGAAATTCTGGCGCTGCTGCGGCAAGACCCTGTTTTGCAGGCGCGCTATATCACCATTCGGCAGCGTGGTTATGAAGGTTTTCGCGAAATTATTCCGGTGCTGGTGGCAGTCGGGACGCTGCAAGGGCCGATTGACGACGACACGGCTCTCCGTTTAGCCGATCTGATCTGGCTGATTAGCGAATTCTGGCTCTCAGAAGTCGAGGTTGAGGGGAAAGTCATTGATGACGCACAGATGCAGCGGGGGATCGAGTTGATGATGGAGGTTCTGAGGCCGTACATCAGGACTGAGGACTAAGGACTGAGGACTGAGTAGGGCAATAATGAGCAAAAAGTAATGAGTGACGAGCCTCAGTCGTCGGCAGGAGTAACGTTTCTGTAGGGACGTATGATGACCGAAGGAAACCCCTTTGGGGCTGTGCGCCAATAACAAATTTGCAGGACGACCCACCCGGATCGCCCCGATTAAACCCGCATTTTTCGCATGACTCTAATTGCATAACCGTGTAACCGCATAACTGCATAACTGCATAACCGTGTAACCGCATAACTGTATAACTGCACAACCACATAGGAGTAAATCTCATGACACTGTTTCGCGTCACAGGTCTGGTTCTGATCGCTTTGCCAATTGCCTTTAACGTCGTTTTTTTCATGCTGGGGAAAGCCTTCGAGTATCCCGATATTTTGCGCAAGCCGACGGATGAAATTCTCAATCGATTCGTGGCGGGCGGTGCGCGGTTGGTGACACTCTGGTACGCCTTCGCGATGACCGCGCTGCTGGCGATCCCGCTGGCGCTGTTCTGGCAGGGCGTTTTCGCTGCGGATTATCCACAGCTTGCGGTGGCGTCGGCTGTTGTCGGCTCGTTGAGTGGGCTGGTGCAGGCGATGGGCTTGCTGC
>Ga0268299_1003418_pt1 | contig 14672 bp, 8 predicted proteins | sample NOBtaG_FD_193484 | JGI IMG/M metagenome (GOLD analysis project Ga0268299, IMG submission 193484) | Activated sludge microbial communities from bioreactor in Nijmegen, Gelderland, Netherland - NOB reactor | ecosystem: Engineered > Bioreactor > Aerobic > Activated sludge | place: Netherlands...
CGAGCGCGGACACGACCACGCGCGGCCGTGCGATCGTCGCGTAGCGCTCCCACCCGATGAAGTCGGCGGGGAGGTAGTCGACGCGGGCCCCCATGGTCCGCAGCAGACGCTCGATCGGCCCGTAGAAGCCGCTGATCAAGCGGACGCCCGGATGCGTGAGCACGGGATACGGGGCGATGAGGAGGCCGCTGAAGAGGGTGAGGTCGCGCCAGTCGTCGCGCTCCGCGAGCGCGGTGAGGAACCCGGCGGGTTGGCCGCCCGCGATGGGTGCGGCGACGGTGTCGTCCGTCCGGACGAGGTCGATCGCCGCGCGCATGGTGCGCAGCTTCCGCTGGTACGTCCTCGTCGGATCGATGTCGATCGTGCGTGGTCGGTTCATCGGCGCGTCGTCCTCCCGACGGGTCGGCTTCATGGACGGGGCAGGGTCGCGCGCAGGTGCCCGGCGACGTCGGCGAGGAAGCGGTCCACGCACGCCCCCGCGATGCGGTGCCCGATCACGGCGTCGATGGCGGCGCCGACCGCCCCGAGCGGCGGATCGTAGCGGCCGACGAGGACCAGCTGCGTGGTGTCGGCGTTCACGGGATACGCCCTCAGCTCGGCGTGCATCAACGGAAAGAGCCACGGGTACCCGCTCGCCTGCCAGTCGAAGCCGAGCGTGGTCGTCTCGGGGTGGCGCGGGCTCGCGGGCTGTTCCTCGACGGTGCGGACCGTGATGTCGACGTCGGCGCTGATCGCGAAGGCGCCGACGCCGAGGCGGAGCTCGGCGCTGTGGGTCGTCCCGGAGGCCGCGGCCGTCTTGGTCGCCGAGCGGCAGACCCCGAGCGGGTTCTCCTGGAGCGCGTCGCGCACCGATTCGTGGCGGGCGTTCACGTAATCGAAGCAGCGGAACTCACGCGTGTCAGGCATGGTGCCGGACCTCCTGCTCGGCTTGCAGTGCAGGCGTCGTGCCATCCCGGGGCCGCATTGCGTCCTGGCGTCTCAGCCCGGGCTTCGCACGACGGCGAACGGCGGGCGGTCCGTTTTCGCGGCCCTGGGAACGCGTCCCGGCCGCGCTCGGCGCTCGCCGAACGTCGCTCCGCTCGATGCTCGACCGGGGATGCGGGGAACGCGGCCGGGTGGACCGGCGTCAGGGACCGTCGCTCGGAGTCGGAGACGACCGCGCGTGCTCGGCGACGACGGCGCGGACGAACGCGGCGAGCGCGCCCGCGTGCGTGCTCGGGGCGAACGCGCGCGCCGTCGCGGCCGACGGCGTCTCGCGCGCGAGGCCGGTGACGGCGTCGCCGGACAGGATCTCGACCCACTGGTCCGCCGCGTCGGTCAGGCGGATGCCGTTCCCGTCGGCGAGCGGCAAGCCGCGCGCCGCGAAGCGGGTGCCGAGCACGGGCACACGGTTGTAGAGCGCCTCGGCGAACTTCACGTTCACGCCGGCGCCCGTATGGATCGGGCACAGCATCACGTCCGACGCGGCGAAAACCCGCGCGACGTCGTCCACGAAGCCGTGCGCGACGATCCGGCGATCCGCCTGCGCGAAGCGCGTGCTGCCGGCCCCGAAGAGCTCGACCCGCAGGTCGCGACGGGCGACGCGCGGGAGCACCTCGCGGAGCAGCCATGCCATGGCGAGGCGGTTCGGCCACCAGTCGAAGTTGGCGAGAAAGCCGAGACGCAGCGCGCCGTCGTCGCGCACGCGCGCCGATCCTCGGATCGGTTCGTAGGCGAAGACGGGCGGGAGGTGCAGCGTGGGGAGGCCGGGCAGCCGCTCGGCCACGCGGGCACGATCGTCGCCGGAGATGCAGAGCACGCCGTCCATCAGCCGCATCCCCGTCAGCTCGTGAGCCGCGAGCTTCGCGAGATCGCGCTCGAGGACGCGCGTGCCGAGCCGGCCGACGGGCAGGCGGGCGATCTGGCCGGCGAACAGGTCCTGCTCGAGGTTGTGGGCGTAGAGAATGGTCGGAACGTGCGGTGGCACGAGGGATCGAAGGGCGAGGAGGTCGCCGCCGTTCACCAGCACGAGGTCGTAGCGGTGGGCGGCCGCGAGCGCGCGGAGGCGTGCGCGCGCCATCCGTGTGTCCATGAACAGCGCCTTCGACGGAAGCGCGGATCCGACGGATCGCGCGAGCGCCACCAGCTGCCGGACGACGTGCGGCAACGGACTTCCCGGAACCACGACGTCGACCTCGGCCGAGAACGGCGGCGCCCCGAGCAAGGCCAGCAGGCCGCGCGTAGCGGCGGCGGCGCCGCCGGCGTGCGTCCACGGATCGACGATCGAGGGCAGCAGGATCCGCACGCGGATCAGCGATACGCCGTCGTCGTGATCGGCTCGCCGCGGAACGCCTGCCGCATGCCGGCGATCTCGAGGACGTGCACGACGACCGCCAACGCGAACGCGACCGGCTGCTCGTACCAGCGGAGGCCGTAGTGACGCCCGGCGCGAACGGCGTCCCACCAGCTGTCGATGGTGCGGGCGGCGACGAAGAGCGGAATCGACGCGGCGCCGAGGCGCGCCATCCACGCCCACGGCATGCTCGGGTCGAGCTGGCGGATGCGGATCGTGCCGTACCCGATGTTGCGGCGGATGTCGCGCTCCATCGCCCAGCCCTCGAACTCGTGGACGACCACCATCCCGGGCTCGAAGAGGAAGCGCGCGCCGCGCCGGCGCATCGCTTCGGATTGCATCCGGCTCGCGAACGGTCCCCCGTCGGTCGGGAGCGGGTGCGCGAGGTAGTCGGCCCGCCGCACGATCGCGTTGTTGTTGGAGATGAACTTCGTCGGTCCCGCCGCGCCGGGGTCGAGGTACGCGCGGGAGAGGACGGCGAGTGCGCGCTCGCCGACGCCGCGCCCGGCGTAGGTGGTGCGGCCGCTCACGGCGATCGCGGCGGGATCGGCGCGGAGGGCGGCGAGGCCGACGCGGAGCCAGTCGGGCCGCGGCGTGCAGTCGGCGTCGAGGATGGCGACGAGATCGGCGGTCGCCGCGCGCGCGCCGGCGTTCTTGAGGGGATACGATCCGCGCCCGGGATCGGTGACGACGCGGAGGCCCGGGAGGAGCTTCGCGAGATCGGCCGGCACCGTCGACGGGTCGGCGCTCGACTCGACCAGCAGGCACTCGAACGGCTCGTCGAGATCCTGGGCGGCGAGCGCCGCGAGCGCCCGGCGGACGTCGTTCCAGGCGTGTCCCGCGCTTCCCGCGTAGTCCGACACGACGACCACGCTCACGACCGGCCGCATTGCGGCTCGGAGCCTATACCCGCCTCGAGCGACCGGCTACGCGCGTTCCGTGTGGCGGTTGCTCGATCCCGGGGCCTCGGCTAGCTCACTCGCCCGGAGGAACCGAGCATGAGCAACGAAGCCTGGATCATCGACGCCGTTCGCACCCCGCGCGGGATCGGCAAGCAAGGGAAGGGCGCCCTGTCGCATCTCCATCCCCAACGTCTCGGGGCCGCCGTGCTCGGCGCGCTGAAGGAGCGGAATGGCCTCAAGACCGAAGAGGTCGACGACGTGATCTGGGGGTGCAGCGCGCAGGTCGCGAAGCAAGGCGCCTGCATCGGCCGCATGTCCGCGCTCGACGCGGGCTGGAGCATCAAGGCGAGCGGCGTCACGCTCGATCGCTTCTGCGGCTCCGGCATCACGGCGGTGAATCTCGCGGCGGCGAGCCTCATGTCCGGCATGGAGGACTGCGTGGTCGCGGGCGGCGTCGAGATGATGTCCTTCACGGCGACGCTCCCGCCCGGGATGCTCGACGCCGGCAACCTCCATCTCCGCGAGCTGCACCCGCAGCCGCACCAGGGCGTCTGCGCCGACGTGATCGCGACGTTGGAGGGTGCCACCCGTGAGGACGTCGACCGCCTTGCGCTCGAGAGTCAGAAGCGGGCGGCCAAGGCGATCGCGGGCGGACACTTCGCGAAGAGTCTCGTCCCGGTCCACAACGACGACGGGACCCTCGCGCTCGATCACGACGAGTACCCGCGCCCGCAGACGACCATGGAGGGGCTTGCGAAGCTGCCGGCGGTCTTCTCGAACTTCATGGCGATGCCGATCGACTCGACCGGCGAGACGTTCGACGACCTGGTGCGCCGCGCGCATCCCGACATCACGATCAACCACGTGCACCATGCCGGCAACTCGTCGGGTGTGGTCGACGGCTCCGCCGCGCTCCTGCTGGCCTCGCCGGCCTACGCCAAGGCGCAGGGCTGGAAGCCCCGTGCCCGCGTGGTCGCCATGGCGAACGCCGCGGGGAGCCCCGAGCTGATGTTGAACGAGCCGGTGCCGGCCGCGCGCAAGGTGCTGGCCAAGGCCGGCATGACGCTCGCCGACATCGACCTGATCGAGGTGAACGAGGCCTTCGCGGTCGTGGCGTGGAAGTTCATCCGTGACCTCGACCTCGACCCCGAGAAGGTCAACGTGAACGGCGGAGCGATCGCCCTCGGACACCCGATCGCGGCGACCGGCTCCATGCTGATCGGGACCGTGCTCGACGAGCTCGAGCGCCGCGGCCTCGGCACCGGACTCGTCACCATGTGCGCCGCGGGCGGCATGGCGCCGGCGATCGTGATCGAGCGGCTCTAGCCGCCGTCCGCGTCGCCTTCGCTCACGCGTTCTCCATAGGACCCCGGGTCGGTCGGACGGGCCGGAAGCACCCGTTCGGCCGTCTTTTTTCTTGACGGAGGGCGGGAGGCCGCTGTCTAATGCCGCGTTCTTCCGGCCAGTCGCATCTGGTCGCCGTGCCGCCCGAATCGAGAGCTCGTTCCACCCGTTCAGCCAGGAGGACCCCCATGCTTCGTAGCCGTCGCCCGTCGTCCGTCGCCGCCGCAGCGCTCGTGCTGTCGTGCCTCGCCGCCGCGCCGCTCCGCGCCGACGTGACCGATCTGCCGATCGCGCAGACGCTCACGTTCACGCAGTTGAGCGCACCCGTCGACGTGGTGCGTGACGCCAAAGGCGTGCCCCACATCTACGCGTCGAACCAGAACGACGCGGCGTTCGCCCTCGGCAACATCCACGCGCGCGAGCGCATGTTCCAGATGGACGTCTTCCGCCGCATCCCGAGCGGCACGGTGTCCGAGCTTCTCGGCTTCCCGGACTTCCAGACCGGCCCGACGCTGCTCCAGGCGCAGAACCCGCCGTTCCCCGGCAACATCAGCAACGTCACCCAGGATCTCTTCTTCCAATCACTGGGTTTCCGGCAGGCGGCGACGGACTCCTTCAACGCCCTCTCGCCCGCGGTCCAGAGCCTCCTCCAGGCCTACGCCGACGGCGTGAACGAGTTCATCAGCCTGGCGAACGCGACCGGCAACCTGCCGCCCGAGTACACGAACCTCAAGATCACCTCGATCGCGCCGTGGGTGCCCGTCGACTCGGTTGCCTTCGGCAAGCTCCAGGCGTTCCAGCTCTCCTTCGATTTCGACGACGGTCCGACCGGCGATCTCGCCGACGTCACCGACGGCCTCGGCGTCCCGACCGGGACGACCGCCTTCGCGCAGGACCTCGCGCGTGTGCAGCCGGCGGAGAACGCCTTCACGGTGCCCGACGCGAGCAACGCGCCGATCCCGCTGACCGGCCTCTCGCGCGAGCCCAAGGCGACCATGGTCGCGGACGCGACGTCGGCCAAGAAGGCGGAGAAGGTCGACAAGACCGACAAGACCGACAAGACCGACAAGGCCGCGCCGAAGGCGAAGCGCACCTTCACCCCCGAACAGAAGCGTCAGATCGCGAAGGCCAAGAAGGAAACCATCAAGAAGGCGCGGGACTTCATCGCCCAGCTCATGGACCAGCCCGTGATGCGCGAGATTCGCGCGCGCGGCACGGTCGGCTCGAACCAGTGGGCGGTCGACGGCACCGTCACCGACACCGGCAACCCGATCTACGCGAACGACCCGCACCTCGGTCTCGGCAGTCCGGCCACGTTCTACGAGGTCCACGTCAACACCAAGGATCGCGGCGGTGACATGAACGCCACCGGCATCGGCTTCGCCGGCGCGCCGGGCGTCGTGCAGGGTCACAACGAGAGCATCGCGTGGGGCTCGACCACGAACCCCGCCGACGTGACCGACTGGTACCTCGAGGACGTCTTCACCGACGGCGCCGGCAATCTCTTCAGCACCTACAACGGCAATCCCGAGCCGATGGTGCAGACGCCGGTGCTCGTGAAGGTCAACATGGAGAACGGCAACGAGCCGATCGGCGGCCTCGAGCGGACGGTCATCGGCGTCGCCTCCGGCGTGTCGGTGAACTCGGTGCGCGGCATTTTCGACACGACCAAGCTCCTCGCGAACTTCGTGCCGCCGCGGCGGATGGTGGTGCCGCGGCACGGCCCGGTCTTCCCGCAGACGATCACCCTCGACTTCAGCTCGACGTCGCCGTGGGCGTTCCTGCCGAATCAGGTCGGCACCGCGTTGACGGTGAAGTTCACCGGCACCTACGCGACGCGCGAGCTGGAAACCTTCTACATCTGGAACACGGCGACCGACCTCGCGACCTTCAAGCAGGGGCTCCAGCTGTTCGACTTCGGCTCGCAGAACTGGGGCTACGCGGACGTCGCCGGCAACATCGCGTACTTCGCGAGCGGCGAGTTCCCGATCCGCGAAGACCTGGACGCGGGGACGCTGCAGGGCAACCCGCCGTTCCTCATCCGTGACGGCACCGGCGGCAACGAGTGGAAGGCGCTCGGCGGCCCGCAACCCGCGGATCAGGCCGTGCCGTACGAGGTCGTCCCGTTCGCCGAGATTCCGCAGATCGAGAACCCGCCGGCCCACTGGTGGGTGAACGCCAACAACGATCCGATCGGCAACACGGCCGACAACGACGTCCTGAACGAGGCGCTCGCCGGCACGGGTCCCTACCTCAGCGCCGGCTACGACGAGTTCCGCGCCGCCCGCATCACCGAGCTCATCAAGAGCGAGCTGAACCTGATCCCGACGCCGCCCGGCACGCCGGCCGGTGACGGCACGATCTCGATGGCCGACATGGAGCGCATGCAGGCCGACGTGAATCAGATGGAAGGCAAGCGGCTCGCGCCATACTTCGTCGCCGCCGTCGCGGCGGCCGAGGCGATGGGCGCCCCGCCGCAGCTCTCGGGCCTCCTGAACGCGGGCATCACGGACGCGCGCGATCGCCTCGCGGCATGGACCTACAACACCCCCGCCGGGTTCAATACGCCCGGCGATCCCGGCGTGCCCACGTCGCAGGAGCTGATCGATAGCGTCGCGACCACCATCTACAACGTCGCGGTCGGGCGGCTCATGAACCGCACGTTCGATCCGAAGCTCGCGGCGGCGGGGATCGGCTACCGGCAGGGCACGACCGAAGGCGTGCGCGGTCTCATCCGCCTCCTCACCCGCATGCCCTTCACGGGCGTCGGCGCCTCGGGCATCAACTTCTTCGACGACACGAGCGTCGCGCTCAGCGCGGAGCAGGAGCGCGACATCATCCTCGTGAAGAGCCTCCAGGACGCGCTCAATCTGCTCTCGGGCGCCGGCTTCGCGCCCGCCTTCGCCAACTCGACGGACGTCGACGACTACCTGTGGGGCAAGGTCCACTACGTCATCTTCAACAGCTTCATCGACGGGGATCTGAACGGCACGTTGATTCCCGGCGGCGGCGCGTACAGCATTCCGCCGCAACCGGCGGTCGGCTTCCCGCCGGGCATGCCGGCCGACGGCGGTCGCTTCACGGTCGACGTCGCCAACTACGGGCTCCGGCCCACCTCGGCGACGGGCCTGTCCTTCGGGAGCGGCGCGAACCGCCGCAGCGTCGTCGAGATGGAGACCGGCGCGATCCTCGCCAAGAACGTCATCCCCGGCGGCCAGGACGGCGTCGTCGGCCGGCCGCACTTCGGCGACCAGGTCGATCTCTGGCTCGGCAACGGCTACCACGACACGTACCTCTACACGGCCGATGTCGTCGCGAACGCGGCATCGCGTGAGACGTACCCGACGCTGCCGGCCTGCACCGAGCCGGCCCCGGGACGGTGCGCGACCGGCGGCGGCAGCGTGACCACCGATTGCGTGACGGAGTTCTTCGTCGACGCCGCCGCGGACGAGAAGGCCGTGAAGCGCAGCAGCTTCGTCATCAACGACGGTGGCGGCTCGGATTTCGACGGATCCGCCGACGGGAGCTGCGCCGTGCACGTGCTCCTCTGCCTCAACAACAACGACCCGCGCCTGGCGGGCAGCGCCTGCTTCCCGTCCGACATCAAGTCGGTCACGGTCAAGAGCCCGAACCCCAACGGACGGAACGCGGTGGACGCGAAGATCGGCCGCGATCTGGTCGCGTTGCTGCGTGCGCAAGGGCCGAACCTCCTGCTCGGTTCGAAGCAGGACACGGTCCAGTACACGAACGCGATTGCGACGCAGGATCGGTGCCTCACCGCGTACGTGAAGATCCCGATCCGGAACGGGCGCCTCACGCGCAAGGTCATCCGCCTGCGCACGCTGGACAGCGCCGGCCGGAAGGACGTCGACACGCTGAAGATCGCCTGCAACCCCTGACGTATGGCGAGAGCCCGAGCGTACGCGCTACGCTCGGGCTCCGCATGCGACACGGTATACCGAATTGATTTGCCGTTCGTTGTTCGGTAGCACGGATGCGCCGCGAGCAGCCCCCGGGGCTCGCCGCACCGCTACCGAATCGACGTGGTTACCGGTCTCCCTCTTGGCGTGCGGTCGGGTGCTTCGGCGCCCCGGCGGCGTCCGCGAATCGCGCGGGCGATCCGCTCGATTGCGCTGTGTGTCGCCATTGCGGTGCTGGTCGCGGGCGGCGGCGCGGCACGCGTGGAAGGCGCCGAGAGCGCGACGACCCTGCGGTGCCAGAAGGCCGTTCAGGCCGCGGCGCTGAAGTTCGCGGGCGCCCGCGACCGTGACGCCGCGAAGTGCGTCGGGGCGCTCGTGCGGTGCCTCATGGGACGCCCGGAGGATCCCGCGTGCGCGCTGCGCGCGAGCACGGTGTGCGCGCAGACCTACCAGAAACAGGCGACGCTGACGGCGACCCTGCGCGCGACCATCCGGAAGAAGTGCGACGCCGGCACGCTGCTCGGGACCGACGGCGTCGGCTTCGGACGGTCGAGTGCCGGGTGCACGGTCAATCCCGCGCTCGATCCGACCGACGCCGCGATCGCGTGCCTCGCCGACGCGCACGTCTGCGCCGGCGCGCGCAGCCTGGTCACGGTCGTGCCGCCGACGGCGGCGCTCGTCCGTTCGTCGGGTGCGTTGTCGTCGCTGCCGGTCGGCTCGGCCTGCCTCGCGGACCATGCGCCGAGCGGCGACGCGAACGCCAAGCAGGCCGCGTCCTGCGTCGCGGCGATCCTCAAGACGAGCGAGCGAGAGCACGTCGCCTGGCGAACCGCCTACGGCAAGTGCCTCGGGGCGATCTTCGCTTGTGGGGGGTCCGATGATGCGGACCCCGCCTGTGTCGCTCGGGCGAGCGCCACCTGCGACGCCGCCTTCCGGAAGACGCCGCCGGTCGATCCCGGTGCGGTCGTCGTCGAGAAGGCGTGCGCGGCCGACAAGACACCGTTCGCCGCGCTTTCGGCCGCGGACGGCGCGAACGTCGCGGCGCTCGGAGCGACGTGCGCGAGCCTCGGCATCCCGAGTCTCGACGGGATCGCCGCGTGGCGGGCGTGCGTCACGCGTACCGCCGCGTGTCAGGCGGGCGAGCTGATGCGACAGGTGTATCCGCGCGGCATCGAGCGCCTCGCCGCGGTCGGCCGTCCGGCGCTCCAGCCGTTCTGCCCGGGATTCGTCCCGGTGCCGACCCGGACGCCGACCCCCACCGCGACGCCGACCACGACGGCCACCCCGACCGCGACGCGCACCGCGACCCGCACGTCGACGCCGATCGCGACCGCGACGGTGACGTCGACGAGCACGCGGACGCCGACCCCGACGCGCACGCCGACGCGCACCCCGACGCCCGCGGGCGGCCTGACGCCGACCGCCACCGCTACGCCCGATATCGGCGCCTGCGACACCGCGCCGGCGCCGTTCGGGCTCACGAGCCGTCCGTCGAACGCGACGTGCCGCCTCGAAGGCTCGCCCGACGAGTTCCCGAGCCTCGAGCTCGAACGCGCGTTCCCGTCTCTCGGATTCGAGCGGCCCGTGCAGCTCACGTACGCGCCCGACGGCAGCGACCGCATCTTCGTCGTCGAGCAGACCGGGCGGATCAAGGTGTTCCCGAAGAGCGATACGGCGACCACGGCGACCGTCTTCCTGAACGTGAACGCGTTTCTGCCGACGTGTTGCGACGAGCAGGGCCTCCTCGGCCTCGCGTTCCACCCGGCGTACGCCACGAACGGCCTGTTCTACGTGTTCCACTCGGCGACGAGCCCGCGACGATCGGTGATCGCGCGTTATCAGGTGAGCGCGGACCCGAACGTCGCCGATGCCGCGAGCCGACACGTGATCTTCGAGGTCGAGCGCCCCTACGACAATCACAACGGCGGACAGTTGCTGTTCGGCACCGACGGCATGCTCTACGTGTCGCTCGGGGACGGCGGGAGCCAAGGAGACCCCGGGAATCGGGCGCAAAGCCTGAACGAGCTGCTGGGCAAGATCCTCCGCATCGACGTCGATCACACCGACCCCGGCCTCCAGTACGCGATCCCCACCGACAACCCTTTCGTCGGCGTTCCGAACGCGCGGGCCGAGATCTGGGCGTACGGATTCCGCAACCCATGGCGCATGAGCTTCGATCGGCTGACCCAAGCGCTCTTCGCCGGCGACGTCGGCGGCGGAGTCCAGGAAGAGATCGACATCGTCGCGCGGGGCGGCAACTACGGCTGGCGGAAAATGGAAGGGACGGTGTGCTGGGAGTCGCCGTGCGCGAGCGGCGCGCTCCTGCCGCCGGTCGCGACCTACAACCGTTCCGGCGGCTGCGCCGTGGTCGGCGGATTCGTCTCGCGCGGCACGCGCCTCCCGGAGCTCTACGGCGTCTACGTCTACGGGGACTACTGCAGCGGGAAGATCTGGGCGCTCCGCTGGGACGGGACCGATGCCACCGTCGAGCCGCTCGCGACGAGCAGCTTCTCCATCTACGCGTTCGGCGAGGACCGTGAGGGCGAGCTCTACGTCCTGAACGACAACGGCCAGATCCGGCGCTTCCGCCGCCCGCAGGGCGCGTCCGGCGGCGAATTCCCGCGCACGCTCTCGGCGACCGGGTGTTTCAGTGACATCGCGAGTCGCGTGCCGGCGCCCGGGCTGATCCCGTACGAGGTGCAGTCGCCGCTCTGGTCGGACGGGGCGGGCAAACGCCGCTACCTGGCGCTTCCGGACGACGGCGCGTTCACGTACGCGCCGAACGGCACCTGGGCGGCTCCCGAAGGGACGATTCTCGTGAAGGAGTTCAGCCTCGAGCTCGAAGCCGGCAACGCCGCGTCGGCGCGAGCGCTCGAGACCCGCTTTCTCGTTCGCCGCACCGACGGATGGGACGGATACACCTACCAATGGAACGACGAGCAGACGGAAGCGTACCTGCTCGACGGGTCGACCACGGCGACCTACGCCGTCGCCGATCCCAACGCGCCGGGCGGGACGCGGCAGCACACGCACTACTTCCCGAGCCGAAGCGACTGCCGGCAATGCCACACGGCCTCCGGCGGCGGCGCGCTCGGCGTGCAGACGTCACAGCTCAACCGCGACCACGACTACGGCGCCGTGACCGACAATCAGCTGCGGGCGTTCGAGCACATCGGTCTCTTCGGCGGGTGTCTTCCCGGCCGGCCGGCGACGCTCGCGCGGCTCGCGGACCCGGCCGCGACGAGCGCCACGCTGGCGGAGCGCGCGCGCGCGTACCTGCACGCCAACTGCGCGCATTGTCACCATCCGGGTGGTACCGCTCCGACGGCGATCGATCTCCGCGCCGAGACGCCCTTTGCGGCGACGGGCCTCTGCAACGCCGACCCGCAAGCGGGCGATCTCGGGATCGCCGGCGCGAAATTGATTGCACCGGGCCGCGCCGACGATTCGGTGCTGTGGCTCCGGATGGCGATGCGCGGCGATGCGCAGATGCCGCCGCTCGCGTCGCATGTCGTCGACCCGCTCGGGTCGGCGGTGGTCGCCGACTGGATCGCGTCGCTGACCGGCTGCCCCTGATCGGCCATGGTGCCGAGCGAGGAGCCCGCCCCGAGGCGACGATCTCCGCGCGCGTAGCGCGCGGCCGAGCGCGAGCGAGCCGGGAGTGGGGCCCCGGACGGGCTTTGCCCGTCAGGGGCGAGGGAGAGATCCCTCGCGTGAACTAGTGGACCGCGTTCGGCGCGGCGAGCGTGAACGGCGCGATCTCGGCGTCGAACTCGGCGCCGCCGGGTCCCACCATCTGGTAGCTGCCGTGCATGGTGCCGAAGGCGGTGCCGAGCGGGCAGGCGGAGGTGTACTCGAACGACTGGCCGGGCTCGAGGCTCGGCTGCTTGCCGACGACGCCCGGTCCGCGCACCTCCTCGACCTTGCCGTTCGCGTCGGTGATGACCCAATGGCGAGTCATCAGCTGCACGGTGTCCTCGCCGCCGTTGTGGATGCGCACCCGGTAGGCGAAGAACCACTGGTGCTGGTCCGGCTCCGACTGTTCCGGGACGAAGCTCGACTGCACGAAGACCTCGATCCCCCGAGTGACGGCGCGAGAGGAAAACATGGCCAATCCTTTTTCACGTCACACGGGCGTTATCCAGTGACGCCCGTGGATCGCGCTACTTGATCGCTTGGGGATTGATCGGCGAGCCGACGGCGCCGGTGATCGGGAGCGGTGGCGCCACGAACAGGAACTCGTACGCGCCGTCCGCCGCGCAGTCGTCGGCGAGTGCTTCCATCGTGAAGATCTCGCCGACCAGCATGCCCATGTTGACGATCGCGACGCAGTGGAGCGGTTGGAACACGTCGGGGGTCTCGTTCGGGATGACCTCGGTGCCCCAGGTGTCCGTCGCGTAGCCCGCGATCTCGTTCGTCGCGAGCCACTCGGCGCAGGTGAGGCTGAGACCCGGAGCGGGTCCGCCGCAATAGTCGCCCCAGCTGCCGCGGTCGCGCACCTGCGCCATCTGGCCGGTGCGGATCAGGACGATGTCGCCGCTCTCGATGCGGACCTTGGCGGCGGCCGCCGCGGCGTCGAGGTCGGCGGGGTAGATCGCTTCGCCGGGCTCCAGCCACGGCTTGCCCTTGAGGCGCGGAATGTCGAGCAGCACGCCGCGGGTGACGATCTTGTCCTTCAGGACGGTGATCGCGTTGGCGCGCGCGCCGCTGGAGGTGACCTGCTCCGGGCCGCGGTCGTTGTACATCTTGCCGTCGAAGTAGATGTGCGAGAGCGCGTCCCATTGGGTCGCGCACTGGAGCGGCATCGTGATCGCGTCGTCGCAATAGCGGAGCCCGGGCAGGAAATCCTGCGCGCCGTTCACGATGTCGCCGCCGTCCTGGAGCATCGAGTGCAGCGGGTTCACGCGGCCGCCGAAACCGGTTTGCGGGCCGTTGGCGTCGAACGGGATCGCGAGCGAGATGACCTTGCCCTGGCGGACGAGACCCGCCGCGGCTTTCACCTTGGCGGGCGTGATGAAGTTGACCGTTCCGAGCTCGTCGGTCGCCCCCCACCGTCCCCAGTTGCGGAGCTTCTTCGCCAGCGTGCGGACGGTCTCGATGTTCATCGTCTCGGCCATGGGTGTTCTCCTCGGGCTCGGGTCTGCCAGAGTCGACCCGTCGGGGGAAGAGTTCAGCGCCGGAGCGCGGCGATCGCCTGCGCGAGCCGGCCGACGCCGGTCGCGATCGAGCGGACGGGCAGCGCGCCGTAGCCGAGCAGCAACCCGAGCGTCGGGGGTTGCTCCTCGTAGTACGGCGTCACCGGGTACACGCCGACGCCGAGCGCGGCGGCGCGCGCGACCAGGTCGCGGCCCGCGCGCGCCGGAACGCCGCGGAGCCAGGCGACCACGTGGAGGCCCGCGTTCGCGCCGACGACTGCGACGTCGTCGCCGAGGTGGGTCTCGAGCGCGCGCAGGAGGGCCACGCGGCGTTCGCCGTTCCACGTGCGCGAGCGCCGGATGTGGCGTTCGAAGGCGCCGCTGCCGATGAAGTCGGCGAGCGCTTCCTGCTCGAGGAACGCGCTGCCCCCGTCGGCGAGGAGCTTGGCGCGCGCGAACGGCTCCACGAGCGGCGTCGGCAGGACGAGGTAGCCGATCCGGAGCGCCGGGAACATCACCTTGGAGAGCGTGCCGACGTAGATGACGCGCTCTCCGTCGTCGAGCGCCTTCAGCGCGTCGAGCGGGCGACCGCCGAACCGGTACTCGCCGTCGTAGTCGTCCTCCAGGACGTAGGCGCCGACGCGCGCCGCCCACGCGAGGAGTGCCACGCGTCGCGGATAGGGCATCACGCCGCCGAGCGGGTACTGGTGCGACGGCGTCACGTGGGCGAGGCGGGCGCGGCGGCCGGCGCGCGCCAGCGCTTCGACGTCGAGCCCGTCCTCGTCGGTCGGCACGAACGCGAGGCGCGCGCCGGCGGCGAGGAGCGCGCGGCGTGCGCCTTCGTAGCCCGGCTCTTCCACGACGGCCGTGTCGCCGCGCGACAACAGGAGGCGCGCGGCGAGGTCGAGGCCTTGCTGCGAGCCGCTCACGACGAGGATCTGCTCGGGCTCGCAGCGTACGCCACGGCCGCGCAGCAGGTAGCCGGCGAGCGCGGCTCGCAGCGCCGTCGATCCCTGCGGGTGTCCGTAGTCGTAGTACG
>Ga0268299_1003419_pt1 | contig 14669 bp, 14 predicted proteins | sample NOBtaG_FD_193484 | JGI IMG/M metagenome (GOLD analysis project Ga0268299, IMG submission 193484) | Activated sludge microbial communities from bioreactor in Nijmegen, Gelderland, Netherland - NOB reactor | ecosystem: Engineered > Bioreactor > Aerobic > Activated sludge | place: Netherlands...
AGCGTATGAATCAGATCGCGTTTTTTGTGAGGGCTGCCCTGTCCGCCATTGATGCCGAACAAATGAAGGTCTGCCCAGAAGCGGCGCACGTGACCGAAGTGGTCTGCGGTCACATTTTCCAGTGAATCGCCTGTCACTTTGAGCACTGCTTTTGCACCCGTCAGCGCGCTCAGGTCGTCCAGCGCTGCCATCCGATCAGTCGGGTTCAAACCAGGAAGTTTGACGGCGATTACGTGAATCTTGCCCAGTTTGTTGTTGGCAACCAACAGCGAAATCGCCTTTTCCGATAAATTGCGGGTGATAATCACTAACTGATGAACCCCTGCTGCGTGAGCAGTCTGCAAGATGGGGAACATCTCGCGGTGATCGTCAACCTCGAAATCGCAGAGAAAAATGGATGGATTTTCGAGTGTGATTTTTTCAGCGTTTTCTGGCAGCAGTGTCTTCGAAAAAATTCCGCTGTGGAAATAGTTGCCCTCCACATATTCGCGCCGCACGCCGCGCCCATAGTCCTCACGGATTTCGAGCCGTCCATATTCGCCGACGAGATCGAATGCTTCGCCAAAAAGCGCCGCCAGCGTTTCGTCGTGGCACAATGAGAGTGCCATGCTGGTTAAGGCGCTTTGGCCTTCAAGCCGGAAAGTCATGCGGTCAAGTTCATCCAGAATCGGGGCAATCGCAGCATCTAAATGACGGCGAAGCTGTATGGCGTTGCCACCCGCTGCGATGTAACGCAGTCCTGCATTAAAGATGGACTCCAACAGGACAGCCGCCGTCGCCGTGCCATCGCCAATACGCTCATGCTGGCGCAGAATCATCGAGCGCACCAGCATAGCCCCCATATCTTCGTCGCGCTGGGGGAGTTCGATAATCCGCCGCGCAATCGTGCCACCATCATTCACATATTCGGGCAGTGATTTGGTTTTGTTGAGGTGGTCAATGGCAACACCGCCGGAGATCGGCCCCAGCGTTGGACGAACTGCACTGACCATTTTGTGGATTCCACGCTGTAAGGCATGATGAACCTGGGGCTGAAATACGACACTGGGCTTCTGTTTAGCCTTCATGCTGGTGAACTTTCCGATCCTGCGACAACTAGCAATTAAGTGCCGAACGAGGATAAGTACCCTCGTTCGGGTGATGTTTTCGATAGGGATGCACTAGCCTTTTACGCCGCCAGCCATGAGACCTTCAACCAGGTATTTTTGTCCCAGGATGTAGATGATAATGACAGGTATGGTCGATAGCACAATACCAGCCAAAACAACAGAAATGCTTCCTGTCCCCATGTAACCCTGTAGATCGACGATTCCCAGTGTGATTGGGAAAAGCTCCTTGGTGTTCATGAAAATCAGCGGTGAGAAATAATCATTCCACTTCCCGTTAAACGTGAGTACCGCCAGAATCGCAAGCCCCGGTGAAGCCAGGGGTAGGTAAATCAGGCGGAAAATCTGCCACTGGTTTGCACCGTCGATCATGGCTGCTTCTTCAAAATCATCTGGTATTGCCATGAAATATTGGCGCAGCAAAAACGTGCCAAATGCCGTCGCCAATCCCGGAACGATCAGCGCACCAAGTTGGTCATAGAGGCCGAGGATACGTGAGATGAGAATGAACACCGGAATAATCGTGGCTTGTCCGGGTATCATGAGCGTTGCCAGCACGATCCAGAAAAGAATGTTGCGTCCGGGAAAGCGGAGGCGCGCAAAAGCGTAGCCAGCCAACGAAGCTGTAATCAACTGGCCTGCGACTACAGACAAGGTAATCAGGAAACTGTTGCCAATCTGCCGCCAGAACGGAATCTCATCAAATACCTGAGCGTAATTACTCCATTCCATATCGACGGGAATCCATTTGGGAGGCAGTGTGAAAGACTGGGCTGGTGTACGCAGCGATGTGGAGACGACCCATAAGAAGGGCATGAGAGTCAGAATCGCGATGATTATCATAAAGGCCATGCTTAGCCAACGACCCAAGTGGGTGGGTATCCAGCCGCGTGGTTGAGTCGTGCTTGCAATCTTGACATCTGTTGTTTGAAGTGTGGCTGCCATCTTTTATGCTCCTACCCGTAAAACACCCAGCGTCGGCTTAAGTAAAATTGAATCCCGGTCACGATCATGATGACCGCAAACAGTGCCAGGGCAATGGCTGAACCATAACCAAATTCGCGATTGCCAAAGCCGGATTCGTACATCATCATCACGACAGTACGGCTGGCATCACCTGGGCCACCGCGTGTCATGATAAAAGGTTCATCAAAAAATTGCAGCATTTTAATAATATCTGTTACCGATGCAAACAGGATCGTCGGGCTGAGGAGCGGCAGGATCACACTGCGGAGCCGCCTCCAGCCAGTAGCGCCATCGACTTCGGCTGCTTCCAGAACTTCACCGGGCATGGTACTCAGACCACCCAGGTAGATAATGAAAGTGAAGCCGAGATTGCGCCAGACCGTCGTCAGGGAGATAGCGATTAAAACCGTGTCGCTGGATGTCAGCCAGGGGATTTTCTGGATACCTAAATAGCCCAGGTAGTAATTGATGACCCCAAAGTCCTGATGGAACAAGTAGCCCAATGTGACGGCGACGGCTGCACCGGATAACAGAACGGGCAAAAAATAAGCGGTGCGGAAAAAAGTTGACAGCGCACGGTTGGCAAGGCGATAAACCGAAAGCGCCAGTGCCAGGGCCAGCGCTTCCAACAAAGTTACGGTCATAATCACCAGAATAAAGGTATTTTTAAAGCTGAGGAAAACGCGTGCGTCTCCCGCCAGCCGTTGAAAATTCTCCAGCCCGATAAATTCCGCTGGGCGAAAAACATTCCATTTGTAAAAGCTGAGACCCAATGACCCAATCATCGGCCCAACGATAAACGTTAGCAGGCCGATCATAGTGGGCAATATAAACAGGTATCCCAATAACATGCGCTGACGCCTGATTCCAGCCATTGTGTCGGCGGCAAGCCACTGGGCAATCGGATTTCGTTTGTGTATTTGAGAAGTTTGAACTGCACTAGCCACGCTGCGACCTCCTTATGCCTCAATGGGGAACCCGGACAGGTTCCCCTCTATTTCACTCAATTTTTGCTAACCACAAATGTTAGCGCTGCTAATTACGAGCGTACAAAGCCTCAAGCTCGGCCTGCATTCCATCCAGAGCGGCCTGTGGTGTCATTTCGCCATTGGTCGCCAGACTGGTAAAGCGGGTGTAGATATTGGTCATCTCGATTGAGAATACGGGTGCCGGAATTGGGCCGGTATCGGGGCGTTTGTCCAGGGCATCATAGAATACATACCAGTTCTCAATACCCGTCTGTCCCCAATATTCGGCTGTGTTCATAGATCGCCGGACTGGGGTGGTTGAGGCATTTGCCATCCAGGGGATCATGAGCATGACATCGGTGGCAGTGGTGAACTTGACGAATTCCCAGGCCGCATCTTCGCCAGCGGTGCCATTGAGAATCCACGCGCCACCCGTGCCAAACTGATGCCGCTGCGATACCCATTTCGGCCAGAACTGAACATCAAACGAGCCTTTTTCCATCCCTGCGTTGATGAGCGCGCCACCCCAGAAACCGCCAGCGATGGTCATGCCCAGCTTATTTGAAACGAAGAAGCCATCCAGTGTGCTGCCGCCGCCGATTTCAACCGCCGGGGTCAGGCCATCTGTGGTTAAGGACACGACAAATTCCAGGGCTTCGACCATCTTGGGGTTATTCGCCTGGGGTGCGGGCCAGCGCCAACCACCGCCGCGCCCTTCCGCTAGTGGTTCATCGGCATAGAAGGTGCTCCAGATAGCCTCGCCACCGGGCGCGCGTTCTTCGGTCAACAAATTGGTGTCGTTGACGAAGAACCAGGGAGTCCAGCTTCCCCACAAGCGATTTGTCCAACCATAGCCGAACGAATCGCTGTTTTCACCAATCCCGGTTAAGGCGTTGGCATATTCTACGAACTCTTCTTTTGTCCATTCGTCGCCGGGGACTTCCAGTCCCGCCTCGGCTAACAAGGTCTTGTTGAAGTAAATGTGAGCGGCGTTGAAGTCGCGCGGCAGTTCGTACAAATCGCCTTCATACATCATGCCTTCGACCAGTGTGGGACTGACATCGGCAAAATATTCTGCTAATTCAGCCTGATCCGCCAGGGCGCGCTCGGTTAAGGAGAGTGCCAGGCCTTCACCAGCATACAATTGCACGGCTTCCGTCGCGGCATAGCCAATATCGACAGGCTGCCCAGCCGCTAATTGTGCCAGAATCTTGCTGGCGATTTCAGCGTGATCGACACCAGAGACGTTGACAAATTCAATGTTGACATTCGGAAATTTTTCGCGGAAAGCATCGACAATTGCGCTGTAGTTTTCAGCATTTTCCTGAAAGCGCAGTGTAACCGCATCCTGTCCGGCGGGAGCGGCAAAAACTCTCACCGGTACGAGGCCAACGCTGACAGCACCAGCACTAATGGCTGTAAGTTTGAGCATTTCGCGACGGCTTAATTTCTTAGTCATTACAACCTCCATAATGTATTTAAGGACTCAGCAGTGGAAATAGGAAAGGATGAATTTATTCTTGGTCTTCTCCTGTCATTAGACTGGCTTTATTGCCAGATTGATGGCATTTCCCAAATGTCGAGTGACAACAGATGTGCTTTTGATCCTAAAAGCTGAACACCCTGGCTGGTCGCCTGTGATGGGTAGATGCGGCTAGTAATGCTAGTTCGGTCATTCGCAATAATCTCAAGCACAGAGCCATCGAGCAGAATTCGCAGTTGCAGCGGTTCTCCGGTTGCCAGGTCATGAGGAACTTCACGAATATGAGTGTTCACTGCGCCATGTACTTCGGGCGAAATCTTGTGTACGCCCAGTCGTTTTGTCGTGGTGTCATAAATAATGTCTGTCCGTTCGGTTCCATCGGGGGCGCAAGCTACGCTTAGCCCGCAGCTTCCATTCACCCCGGGGTCAATCGTTGCGGCAATATCAAGCGCACATCCTTTGACCTCAAGCGCTGTCGTTTGTGTCAGATGCATCGGCCCAAATTGATGATGAATACCTCTGATCGCCGCTAACTCAGGGACTGGCGACATGAGGAGACGCTGCTGCGCGTCGAGTGTCAGGACACGCGGGATGGACTGTACGCCAGACCAGCCTGCGAGTCGTTGATCGGTCTCCGAGCGCGCTTCTCGTACCCAGCCAAATAGGATGCGGCGCTGGTTATCATCGACGAATGACAGCGGTGCATAGAGCTGCCCATAATCGAGCACACCTTCATGGATGGGGGTGAAGCGATAATTTTCATAGCTTCCGACAAAATAAAAAACTTCGCCAGTTGCCGTACCTGTGTGCGCCGAAATAATCAGCACCCACTGATCGCCAAGTTTGAAAAAATTAGGGCATTCCCAGATCGCGCCATGAAGCTTTTTTCCGCTCATAAACAGCGGGTTGAGGTATTCCCAGTCGATGAGATTGGTTGAGCGATATAAGAAAATAACGCCACCACGATCTTTAATGCGTGACCCGATTACCGCATACCAGGAGTCGCCTTCTTTCCAAACGAATGGATCGCGAAAATCGCTGGTCTGGTTGGATTCAGGAGGCAATTCGCCAATGACCGGATTGCCTGCATATTTTTCCCAGCTTAACAGGTCGTCATGGCTGGTCGCGATGCACTGCACCTGAATCTCGTTGCGCACCCCCCGTGTCCCCGTGTAAACAAACGTCGGCTCTCCATTATTGACAGCGCAGCCAGAAAAACAACCGGCTTCGTCCGGCCCGCCGGAGGTCGGTGCAAGCGCGATGGGTAAATCCATCCAGTGGATTAAGTCTTTGCTGACAGCGTGTCCCCAGTGTATATCGCCCCACAGCGGCCCATGAGGATTGTGTTGATAAAAAAGGTGATATTTCCCTTTCCACTGGATCACGCCATTGGGGTCATTCATCCAATTTGATGGGGGGAGGTAATGATAGCGAGGACGATGCCGATCGCTTGTAAACCGCTTTCGGATTTCGGCTGTGTTTTCGACGATCATAATTTTTCCAAATGAAAAAAAATATTAAAATTTGGGAACGATCCCAACTGTAAACTTTTAAATGGGATCGATCACATTTTGTCCAGACTATACCATCTCTATTCCGCGAATGCAAATGTCCTATTCGTTAGACAAACAGTGTGGTTTAATAGTAGATTGAATAGAATGTTGTACCTCACGAGCAGTTGTAATGCCGCGAAAATACACGATTGAAGATATTGCTAAAGCCGCTGGCGTCAGCCGAGGAACGGTTTCTCGCGTTTTGAATAGCCACCCTGCGGTGAGCGACGAAACCCGCAACAAAGTGCTGGAAATCATGGACAGGCTCAACTACCGTCCCAATTTCAGCGCACGGCATATGCGGACGGACAGCTCTAATCTGGTTGGCTTTGGCTTAATTACGGATGAAGTCATTACGACACCATATGCGGTGGATATGATTCGCGGCGCGCAGGAAACGTTGTGGCGGATGGGCAAGGTCATGCTCGTCGTCAATGCTGGCTATCAGCGTGAGATGACTGAAGCGTCGTTGGAAGCGCTTCTAGAACGGCGGGTTGAAGGGATTATTTACGCTGCTATGTATCATCGTCCGGTTGAGCTGCCGCTGCAAAACTATCAAGTTCCGGTTGTCCTGGCAAACTGCTTCTCCCCAGATCGTCGTTATGCCTCAGTCGTACCCGACGAAATTGCCGGAGGATATACTGCAACAAATCATTTGCTTGCCAAAGGGCATCGTCGCATAGGCTTTCTGAACCTGGGTGCGCCGCTGGACGGTGGAGGAGAGCCTGTGCCAGCCGCTACCGGACGACTTGAGGGTTATCGCAGGGCGCTGGCGGAATTCGATGTGGCTTTTGACCCGGAATTGATCCGCTACACGGGACAGACTTCGCACTCCAGCGTTAATTTAGTCTACGAGTTAATGGCGCTGCCTGTGCCACCAACAGCTATCTTCTGCGGCAATGACCGCACCGCGATGGGCTGCTTCAGCGCCTTATCGGAGTTGGGTTTGAAAATACCGAATGATGTAGCGGTGGTGGGATTTGATAATCAGCTTGATATTGCGAGTGGGTTGTGGCCTCCGCTGACCACCGTTCAACTGCCGCACTATGGCATGGGAAAATGGGCTGTTGAGCATCTGATGTCCGCTAAAAATGCCCATCAGCAGTCCATTCAACACACGCTCGACTGCCCACTGGTCGAACGTGAATCAACGTAATGTTTCCACTGCTAATCTCATGGCGATGTTCGATATGCTTTTCAATTATTCGAGAGTGTCTAAACCCACGCCGTGCAACCTTTTTAGGTAGGAATAATAAGCTCAAAGTAGTATGCACATTCCAGGCTTTATTGCTTACGTTTTTACAAATTGCTCAAGACATCGAGTGGGAGCTGGATTATAGTAACCATGCCGACCTTTTCATTTGGCTTTATAACCAGACTTCCTCCGACTAAAGCCAGCAAAGTGGCGTGAAGCGCTAATCCGCTTCCACTGGCCAGAACAGGTTTTATAGATAGATTACGGTCACTGTTCAATATCCCTACGCCGTCATCTTGAATAGAGATCGTAATGAATTCATCCCGGACAGCATGGATTTCGAGATTGAGGGGGTGATTCGCCTCTGTGCCTCTGGCATGTATGGCTGAGTTGCGGATCGCTTCTCGTACAGCACCGAGGGCCACTTCGCCCGCCAACGGCTCAATCAATAATTGATTGACCCCAAACCAATTTACACTCTCAAAGGCATAGCGAAATTCGGTTTCAATGATGCTGTGAATACCGCCGACGAGATCGAACGTTGCATCTGTATCAAGCGTTCTTCTCTGCGGTGTTCGGATCAGTTCGGCAATCGCGCCGTGTACCTGGCTAAGCGACTGGACAGTTGCGCTGTTGGCGGGTGAAGCGCTGAGTTCAAGCACCGCTGTGTGGATCATGGGCAGCACCTCATCGTGCAATTTGCGGCGCACCTGCATATCCAGCATCCGGCTTTCGCTGACCCGCTTGCGCTGTAAGCTCATCAGGCTGCGCGCCATTTTTTCGCCCGCCAGCATATCGACAATGCGTTCACCTGCCGCCTGCGTGATTTCCATTTCTTCCTGTGTATACAGCCCGCCGCCGCGTTTGCTGCCGATCATGAGCGCGCCGATCAACCCCCGTTCGCCCCACAGCGGGATCGCCCATTGATAGGCTGCCGGGGGTAAAGGATCAAGGTTAAGAATAGCGGCGTCCAGATTCGAGGGTGGCGACACGTCGGGGGCCGCTGTGGCGTCTGGAAAGGCCAGTCCGGTTTCGATGAGCGGCTTCAACGCGCCCATCGGGATCAGACGCGCGCGTTCCGTACCCAGGACATCCTGGCAAACCGCGCGGAATAAGGTCTCGGCATGGGTATCGACATCGCTATTGACGCTCATCAGGTGCGAGACTAAATTTTGTGAACTGACGAACGGGCGCAGGCGTTCCATAAATTGTTCGCGTTCCAGAAACGAGCGCCAGGTATAAAGCGCATAAAAAATGACCATCAGCAGGCTCGTCAGGAGCAGGCTGTAGACCGGGCGAAGCTGAATCGCCAGACTCCAGCCGACCAATATACCATACCCTGCCGCGATCATGAGGATGCTGCGCCAGTGACGCGAAAACCCGCGCCGGGGCAGCACTTTCCCGGTGAATACTTCGTAAGACACAACCGCCTGACCGACAAAAATTGTTGCAGCGGCGATCAAAAGCTGCATCACCAGATCGAAAAGCCCCAGCGTCGTCAGATCGATTTTCCAGAATGCCTGCGCCCTGGCCTGCCGAATGATGGCGGCAATAAAAACGGCGACCAGTATGCTCACCATCAGTAGGGAAATAGCCGTGCTAACCAGCCAGGGGCGCGAACGTCTCTGCGCCTGATGCCGTGTGGCGGATTCACTCATTGCTGAATGGTGCAGCGCATCAATCGAAAGCAGGATGCAGGCCATCATAAACACCGGAAAGACGAGGAACAGCAGCGGAACGCCGTTGAGGGTCATCGCGCCCGAAAGATCAAGCTGGATGACCTGCTCATAGGCGGGGATTGAATTGGCGGTGGCGATCAGCACGACGAACGAGAGTGATAACGTGGTCATCAGGATAAACCAGGGCAGATGGCGGCGGTACAGCGGTGGGCGCGGTTGATTCCAGAAACCGCCGTACCACAGCATCACGACATACCAGGCAAAAGGCGCAACTGTTACCGGAATCCACCCGACCTGCCACCAGAAGTTGAGGCCATCGGGGTTCAGCGCGATTTCCTGACCGAGAATCGCCGTATGGCTGATGAAAAAAACAGCCCCCGCCAGCAGGCCGCCGCCCATCAACCACACGCCCCAGCCTGGGCGACTCGCGTTGAGCAGAACCGTGATCCCCAGCCACGTCAGGATAATCGTGTTGAACAGTGAAACCGCCAGAATCGCCCAATCGAGCCAAAAATAAGTCGTCATGCGTTCCACAACTCCCAGTCGCCGCGCGCGTTCATCACATAGGCGATGCCGTCCTCGTCCCAGCGGATCAAGCGCCGCGTCAAAGCGATAATCGCCGCGCGCGTCCGGGCGATTTTTTCGTCCGTTGCGCTTTCGACCAACCCCCAGGCGGCATAAATTTCGCCGTTGGTTCGGCTGATCGTGCGCTTATCGCGGAAGCCCATTTGCGCCGCAATCTGCTCATTGGTGAAGCCGCGCATCAGCAGATTGGCGACGATTTGCTCGTTCGGTTCGAGCAGATTCATCGGGTCTTGCTCGTCGTGCTGACGGACTTCCTGCACCCGCGCTTCAATATCGGGATCGACAAAACTGCGTCCGGCGGCGGCATCGCGCAGCAGTGGGACGATCATTTCCGGCAGTAAAAAATTTGATTTTTTGACATAGGCATAGTGACTGAGGATACCGGACTGGCGAAACGCGCGGTAATAGGCATCGTCGTCCTGAATCGAGTAGAAAACGATAGGCAGGCGCGGAAATTCCCGGCGCAGCATGACCGCCGCATCGATTCCATTAACCGCATCTTCGAGCGCCACGTCCATCAGCACGGCATCCGGGCGATCCTGCACCAGACAAAAATCCAGCACCGCGCCGCCTTGCGTGAGCATCGCGATCACCGAAACCTCGCCCGTTGCTTCCAGGCCAGCTTTGAGCGCGGATTGAAGCCGCAGATTGTCTTCCACAAGCAGGATATTGAGCATAAAAATTTTCTCCGAATTTGACGTTATTCGAAGCGGTTTCGGGCGTCAAGCACTCAGGTGCGCGGCTTGCAGCACGTGAGCGGTGGAATGCCGCTGTTCATCTATTTTATAGTGAGCCTGAAAAGGAGACGTTTCGATATGCAAAAACTGCTCGATACCTGCGCCGAAATCTGGGCGATAGAAGGGTTACAGCGCAATACACGTGGACTGCGGCTGACCTCGATCCTCAGTCTGGCGCTGTTGTTTATGCCGGGTCTGCTGTTTCTGGCTTCGCTCTGGCTGCTCAAAGATACGCATCCCCGTTTTGCCTGGGTCGAGAATATTTCCGATTACCCCTGGCAGTTCTGGGGCATTGGTGCGGCGGGGATCGTGGCAACGCTCGGCGGGGCAGGCGATTGGCTTTTCCATAAGGTGTACGTCACCGTCGGCCCGAACGAGCATCACAGCCATTTGCTGGCGCTGGGAGCGGGCGGGGTGGTGTTTATGCTGATGAGCTTGGCCTCCATCGCCGACCAACCGCTGCGCTGGCTGCTGCCCGTGATCGTCGCGCTGCTGGTGACAGTGACGCTGATCTGTTATGACGAATTTGCATTTCACGTGCGGCGCTGCAAACCGTTCGAAAACCGTCTGCACCGGATGCTGGTTTTTGGAAACGGGCTGGCATTTTTGATCTGGATGCACTGGGTTTTCGTAGCCGAGGTGATCCATGCGAGCCTCTAAACTGCTGATGCAGGCGCGTGAACTTTATGACAATCCGAATCTGCCTTTTGCCCAGGCCGCGATGTCTCAGGGCTGGCGCGATGGTTTTAACTCCGGCGCACGCTGGATGGCGCTGGTCATGGAGCATGTGCGTGGGGAGATGGTCAGGCCGCAGCCCGCACCCTATAACGCGCTTGGCATTTTTAAATATGGGTTGGCGAGCCTGATGGCTGTAATTTATCTCATTTTTGTGGTCAGCAAGGGTTGGTGGCTGGCGCTGCCGGGAGTCATTCCAATTTTTTATGCCGTCGAAGCACAGATGGTCTTTCTATTTCCGCTGATGATCGACGGATACTCGGATTTTATGCGCCAGAGCCTTGCCTGGACGCGGCGCGCGGGCGGCACGTTCAACGTGATGTTTATTGTCGTTCAATTGGCGGTAGTGATGTTATTCGGCGGTTTCGTCGGGCAAGGCTTTGTCCGTTCGTGGTCGCTCGGCTGTTTATCGGTTGTTTTGTGGTATGAGGAGCTGCGCCGTGTTGATTATCGGTTCGCGGGATGAACTACACGTCCGACATGAGAAGATTCCGTTGGGATGTGGGCTGCGGCTGCTCTACGCCAGCGACCTGCATCTGACGCCCTGGACGCCGCATATTGTCGATCAGCTTCATCAGGTCGTCAGAACTCAGATGCCGGATATAGTGCTGCTCGGCGGTGATCTGGTGGATTTGATCGCCGGTTTACCCTTGCTCGGCGATTTTATACGGGCGCAGCGCTGTCCGGTCTGGGCAGTGGAGGGCAATCACGATGTCATGGTCGGGCTGCCTGCGGTGCGGCGCTATGTCGAAACCGCCGGAGGCTGCTGGCTCGATCAGCCTGTCGAGATTGGCGCTGGCTCACACATCAGCAGCATATGGCATCATGCGCCCAGCTCGAAAGCGATTCTTTGTACGCATAACCCGGCGATTTTTCCCGAAGCTGCCGGATGCGGCTACCGAGTCGTGTTGGCGGGACATCTACACGGTGGGCAATGTGTGCTGAATCGCAAAGACGGCAAACTTTACCCAGCGTCGTGGTTTTTTTCCTGGTGTGGTGAGCGCTTCACGTGTGGCGACAGCACATTGCTGGTCAGCCGGGGCGTGAACGATACGCTGCCGATCCGCTGGAACTGCCCGCGTGAGGTGATTTTATGCTCGTGCTGATCTGGATCGTTTATTTTTTCACCGATATTTATGGTCACGTGGCGCTCAAATATGCCAGCAGTACGCCATCGCTCATCGAAATGCTGCTCAGCCGTTGGACGCTGTCGGCGGGCGCTGCCTGGGTGATTTCGGCGCTGACGTGGTCGTTCTTGCTTTCACAGCAGTCATTTTTGACAGCCAGCACCGTCTCGGCGCTGACCTATGTGTTTATGGCGCTCACCGCCAATTTGCTTTTCGGCGAAGCGCTCACCGGAATGAAATGGGCAGGGATCGCCTATGTCTGCATCGGAATTTACCTTGTCACTCGCTGATATTCTCGCCCGCATAATCGACAGCTTCCGCATCAATGACGTGGAAGCCAACAAAAATTTTGTCCTCAAGCGCCGTCGCCGGGGGCGGGGATGGGTGATTTTCGCGGGAAATATTTTCCTGTGGCTTTCGCACAGCCGGATTGTGATGTTTCCATCAACGCGGGCATGGCAGTCGCACGAATGTCAAAGTTTCAATCTACTGCACGGCATGGGCTGTGACCCTATCGGCGGAGACAGCATTCGAGTGCGGCGGCTGAAAGGCCAACCCCTGTTAACCCATCTTGGAAATGGTCGATTGACCGTCGAAATGCTCTACGCGGCGGCGGAAGAATTTCAGCGCGCTCATCGGCTGGGCTGGTCGCACGGCGATCCACATCTGAATAACGTTCTGTGGGATGGCGAACGCGCCTATCTGATCGATTTCGAGACCCGGCATATCCAGAGGCTTTCGATAATTGAGCGCCGTGCTGATGATTTACTGGTCTTTTTGCTGGATTTATCAGGCCGCGCGCCGGAAAATCAATGGAATCTGCTCTGTGAAGCTGTGCTGAGCGCCTATCAGGATCGCGTCGTCATGGCGGCGCTGCTGGAGCGGCTTCGTATGCCGCGCGGCTGGGAAGCCATCCTCTGGAAATCGCGCACCAACCACCTGTCCGCGCCCATTCTGGCGTCGCGAATCGATCAGCTTCGACGGCTGGTTGAAGTTCAAATTAATCAGAATGAAAACTAAAGGTGTGACTTATTCGGGATTATCCATCCTGAAGCCATGACCGCGCACAGTGACGATATATTCGCCTTTGGGGTCAACCTCGGCTAGACGATCACGCAGGCGGCGCACCAGCGCGTCAATCGCCTGTTCACTGACCCCTTCGCCCATCGCTTCCGGCCAGACGGTTTCGACCACATTATCGCGCGTACAGATGCGCCCCATGTTGTTATAGAGCAGTTCCAGCAAGCGATATTGAGGCAGGCTCAGTGGAGGATCGAGTTCACGCTCATTGATAAAAACGCGCCGCGATTCGCGATCCAGGCGCAGTTTTCCGCTGATCGTGGCTGGTGGCTCATAAGGCAGGGGAGTAGTCGAGCCAGAGCCAATAAATTGAAGATACGTCACCAGCGCCAGTTGGATTTCGTCACCATCCGCCAACTCGCGTGAACCTTTGAGCTGCGCGCCGTTCACCCACGTGCCATTTTTGCTCTCTAAATCCTGAACGTAAAACTTGTTCACTTCTTTATAAATGCGAATATGCTGGCGCGAGATTTGTCGCTCGTCCAGTGTCAGGTCGCATTCTTCACCGCGCCCCAGCACAATGTCATCCTTTTCCATGATCCAGTGTCGGGCGGGTAAATTGTTGTTATCGCGAATAATGAGAACAGGTCGATCTTTTTGTTTATCGGACATCGGCACTTCTCTCTAAAAGGTATTACACACTCAACAGTGGCCTGGTTCAGCTAAAATGCAACGTTTGTATTATGCTTCGATCTCATTGAGCCGTCAATGTAATGGGGATTGTAAAGGGCTGTGACTCTATATAGCCACCTCGAATCACCGCTAAGCCCTGGTCGGGATAAATCGGCGTCGCTTGCGGATTTTGAAGTTGGGTGATTTGCCCCGCCGAGGTGATGCGATAATATGCACGTATGGAGGTGCCGGGGGTGATGCTGACCTGGCTGGCAGCAAATTCCATGCGATGCACACAGCGCATTCTCGGCCCCAGAAGGCGGATATTACCTTCGGGAAAACTCGCTGAATCCTGCCGGACGGTGTTCACAGGGAGATTCACCCCCGCATCAAAGAGTAAGCCTAATCCACTTGTGCCATTATCCCCAACGATGACTTGCTGCTCATTATACACAATCGGCACCGTGCCAAGCGATTCGTTGATAATCGTTATCGTAATTCTAAAGCTGCTTTCGACGCTGTTCGGTATAGAACTTGTCCGAACCGACAGCCGAATCGGATTTATGGCAGCGCGACCAATCAGCGATTGGTGGTTGGCGCGGTCAAAGCCATTTTGTAACCAGGCGCACGGCACCGCCTCATCAATATTCGGTGCGACAGAATTGACGATACGCGGCAGCATATTTGGCCCGATAAAGACCGCCAGCAGCACCAATAAAAAGATACCGACCAGTGTATTCGGATTTTCGGTTCGATTAAAAAAACGCATCTCTTATGCCTCTAGCCACTGCGCGCTTGATTCGCCGATGGCTTTTGCGTCCAATTGATCCGCGTCGAGCCAGA
>Ga0268299_1003420_pt1 | contig 14663 bp, 7 predicted proteins | sample NOBtaG_FD_193484 | JGI IMG/M metagenome (GOLD analysis project Ga0268299, IMG submission 193484) | Activated sludge microbial communities from bioreactor in Nijmegen, Gelderland, Netherland - NOB reactor | ecosystem: Engineered > Bioreactor > Aerobic > Activated sludge | place: Netherlands...
TCTCCGAAGAAGTCGAGGCACTCGGGGCGGGTGACCACCGCCGACATGGGATACGCGCCACCCGAGAAGCCCTTGCCGAGGACGACCATGTCGGGCTCGATCTTCCAGTACTGACAGCCCCACAGCGTGCCGAGGCGACCCATCCCGCAGACCACCTCGTCGACGATCAGCTTCGCGCCGTGATGGTCGCAGAGCCGACGCACCTCGTCGAAGTAGCCGTCCGGCGGGCGGCAGCCGTCGTAGTCGCTGCGCACCGCCTCCAGCACCACCGCCGCCGTTCGGGCGGAGATCTTGGCGCCGAGATCGGCGGCGTCGCCGTAACGGATCTCGGTGAAGTCGGGCACGAGTGGCTCGGCGAAGTCGCGCATCGGCCCGCGCGCCATCATCGACAACGCGAAGCCGGTACAGCCGTGGTAACCGTGGTCGGCGTAGAGGATCTCGCTGCGGCCGGTCGAGCCGCGCGCGAGCTTGATCGACAGGTCGATCGCTTCGCCGCCGGTGACGGTCGGGTGCGTGGTCTCGAGGCGACCGGGCGTGCACTGCGCCAGCTTCTCGGCCAGCCGCCCCTTGGCCTCGCTGAAGAAGAAGAGGCTGCCAAAGTCCTCCTCGTCGACCGCCTGCTTCATCGCGCGCATGACCGCGGGGTTGCGGTGCCCGAGATTGAACGTCCCGCCCATGCACCACATGTCCAGGTACCGGCGCCCCTCGGAGTCGTGGAACCACACGCCCTCCGCCGCCCCCTCGACGAACAGGAAGCCCAGGTTCTGGATCGCCTCGATGCGCGGAACGTTGAAGTAGCGCCCGTAGCGGTCGACGAACTGCTCTCGCGTCAGCGCAGCCATGGCGCGCACCGTCGCGCATTCACGCGGAGAGAGTCAAGGTAGCCGCCGCGACACATCCGGCCGAGGCGGCCGCTCGGCCGTCAGCCGCGATGCTGCCACGATCGGCGGTGCATCCCGGCCGCGACGTTTTCCCGCCTGCCGTCGGGCAGCACCACGTCGGCTTCGGTGCCCGGCGGCACGGTCAGGTCGAGCTGCCCCGCATTCTCTCTGATCTGCCAGGCCACCTCGATCCGACCGCGCGGCGAGTCGTGGTGGGTGCGGGCGTGCGTCACGCCGCCACCCGGGCGGGGCGCGACGCGGAAGCGGCGGTAGCCGGGTGCGAGGAGCTTCAGGCCGGCGACGTAGCGATGCAGGAAGGTGATGACCGCACCCTTGCTGTAGTGGTTGAGCGAGGCATGGGCGACGCCCTGCGCGTCGATGCCGCCCCACTCCTCCCACACGGTGGTGGCGCCGCGCTCGACCATCACCAGCCACGAGGGCGGGGTGTTCTGCAGGAGCAGCTCGTAGGCGACGTCGAGATGGCCGGTGTCGGCGAGCACGGGGAGCAGGAAGGGAGTCGCGAGGAAGCCGGTGCCGAGATGCGTTCCGGCGGCGCGCACGAGGGCGACGAGGTCGGCGGCGGTGCGGGCGCGCAGCGTCTCCGGCACGAGCTCGAAGGCGAGAGCGCGGACGAGCGTGGCCTGGGTGTGCGGTCCGACGCGCCCGTCGCCGTCGATGAACTCCTGTTGCCAGGCGTGGCGCACCTGGTCGGCGAGCTCGGCGTAGTCGGCCGCCGCCCGGCTTCGCCCGAGCACCCGCGCCATCTCCGCCAGCTCGCGCGCGGAGCGATGCAGATAGGCGGTGGCGAGGGCGCCGTGGTCACCGTTGACGGCGTTGCGGATCGCGTCCTCGAGCGACTCGCCCGGCTCCAGCCACTCGCCGAAGTGGAAGCCCGTGTCCCAGAGGAACCGCTCGTGCGGGGCCGGTTCGGCCGAGCGCTCGAGGCGGGAGGGGTGACGGCCGCCGGCGGCGGCGCGGGCGGCATACTGCACCCACGCCGTCATCGAATCCCACTGCTCGGCGAGGATGTCCTCGTCGCCGCTGGCCTGCCAGATCGCCCACGGCACGTGGACGGCCGCGTCGCCCCAGCCGGCCGAGCCGACCATGGTCTTCCAGAACACCGGCTCGCGATCGTCCATCGGGTGCGGCTCCGGCACGAGGTTCGTCACGGCTCCGTTGGCCCATTGCTCGGCGGCGAGGTCGCGCAGCCACTTCCGGCTGAAGCCGGTGACGTCGAAGAGATAAGCCGCGGTCTCGACGTAGATCTGCCAGTCGCCCGTCCAGCCGGCGCGTTCGCGCGTCGGGCAGTCGGTCGGGATGTCGCAGGCGTTGCCGCGGAAGCTCCACTCCGCGATGCGGTGGATCGCCTCCAGACGCGGGTCGGAGCAGGCGAAGCCGCCGACCCGGCGCAGGTCGCTGTGGACGACGATGCTGGCGACGTCGCCCGGCGCGAGTGGCCCGGGGTGGCCCTCGATGCGGAGGTAGCGGAAGCCCTTGGTGCTGTGGCGCGGCTCGAAGACGTCGCCGACGACGCCGGCGGAGACGACCGTATCGACCTGGAAAGTCACCGCCTCGTCGGCGCGCGCCGAGACGCCGCTCGCGACATTGCCCTGGGTGACGTCGCCGTCGCGCTCGAGCGCCTCGCCGTAGGTCAGCAGGATCTCCGTGCCCGCCGGCCCGAGGTTGCGGAGCCGCACCCAGCCGTTGCTGTTCTGGCCGAAGTCGACGACCCAGCGAGCGGGGCCGAGGGCGCGAACCGACTGAGCCGGCAGCTCCTCGATCCGCCGCACCGGCGGCGCCGGCGAGGCGCACAGCTTTTCGAAGCCATGCTCGGCCAGCCGCACGGCCTGCCAGGCCGAACGATCCGTGCCCGGCTCGGCCCAACCGGGCACCCGGCGCCGCAGGTCGTGCACCTCGCCCGCGATCAGGTCGGCGCGCAGGATGTGGCTGGCGCACGAGCGCCAGTCGGCGCCGGTGCAGAACTTCAGCACCTCGCCAGACGGCAGGGTGACCTCGAGCTGCGCCAGCAGAGCCGTGGTCGGGCCGTAGTCGTCCACCCGCCGGGCGACGCCGCTCTGCCCGCGCCACCAGCCGTCGCTGAGGATTGCCCCGACGGCGTTGCGCCCCTCGCGGACGAGGGCGGTGACGTCGAACGTCTCCACCTGCAGCCGCTTGCGATAGGCGGTGAAGCCGGGCGTGAGCTCGCAGTCGCCGACGCGCGTGCCATTGACGAACACCTCGTAGAGACCGTGCGCGGTAGCGAAGAGTCGCGCGGCCGCGATCCCATCCGGCAGATCGACCTCACCGGCGAGGTGGTAGGCGGGCCGCTGGCGCTCGAAGCCGTGCGCCGACTCGATCGGCTCGATCCACGATCCGATCCAATGGCGGGCGTCGGTGACCGAGGCGGCGGTGGCGGTCGGCATGCGCGACTGTCCGCCAGATCTGCGCTCGCTTCAAGAGCGACCGCCGACGCCGGAGTCGAGAGTCGTCGGGCTACGCGAGGCGGTGGCGAAGCGGATGATGGAGCTCCAACGCCGATCGCTGACCGGCCGCAACGCCGCGCGCCCGGGAACGCTCACGCGCCGCGCAACCCTTGCGGGCCCGTGATGCGGCCCACGCAGCCGTGGTCCTCCGTCGCCCAGTCCGCCAGGTCCCATTCCTCGCGCGCGCAGCGGTGGGCGAAGGCGTCGTCGTGCGTCACCAGGACGAGGGCGCCGGGGTACTGCGACAGCGCGTCCTCGAGGCGCTCGATCGAAGGAAGGTCGAGGTGGTTGGTCGGTTCGTCGAGGACGAGACCCCACACGCACCGCCCGAGTCCGAAGGCGAGGAGGAGCTTGCGCGCCTCGCCGGGCGAGGGGCGCGGGGTGCGGAGGAGTCGCTCGGGATCGATGCCGAACGCGGCCGCGAGCGAGAGCACCCGACCGCGCTGCGCCGGCGCGAGGGCGCGCACGCGCTCGACGAGGGCGATCGACTCCGCCAGTGCCAGCTCCTGCGGCAGCCAGAGGAGTCGCTCGGCGGGGACGCCCGCGCCCCGCAGGAGGTGCGCGAGCAGGGTCGACTTGCCGCAACCGTTCGGGCCGCGCACGCGAATGCGGCTCTCGCGCTGCACCGCCACCTGCCGCGCGCGGCAGAGGATGCGATCACCGGCCCGCAGCACCGGCGACGCGAGCGAGAGGAGCGTCGACACCGGCGCCGGGGCGTAGTCGACGAACAGCGACCGGCCGAGCTCCTTCTCGAAGCGGAAGCCGGCGGCGGCCGCCGCGGTTCGCTCCAACTGCCGGCGCACGACGCCCACCAGGCGCGCCTCGCGGGCTTCGGCGGCGCGCGCCGCGCCCTTCGCGGCCATGCTGGAGGCGTCGTGGTCGCGGCGCCCCTTCATTCGGCGGGCGGTGGAGATCTGTCGTCCCGCCGCCTCGCGGCGGCGGCGCGCGTCGGCGAGTCGGCCGTGGAGACGGCTCTCCTCCGCGCGCAGCGCGGCGTGCTGCTCGCGCCGGGCCGTCTCCTCGGCGTCCCAGGCCTCGCGCGCCTGGGTGTAGCCGCCGCGCCAGAGGCGGACGCCGCCGGCGTTGAAGCGCACCGTCCAGCGGGTCAACTGGTCGAGCAGGGCGCGATCGTGCGACACCACCAGGCCGACGCCGCGAAACGACGCCAGGGTCTCGAGCAGCAGTGCACGCGCCTCGCCGTCGAGGTGGTTCGTCGGCTCGTCCAGCAGCAGGATCTCGGGCTCGGCGGCGAGCGCCGCGCCGATCTGCCAGCGCTTGCGCTCGCCTGGGGACAACGTCGGCCAGCGGGCGAGGTCGGCGTCGTCGAGTCGGAGCCGACCGAGGAGCCGGCGCGCGAAGGCGGCCTCGGAGTCGGCGAGCGAGCGGATGGAAGGCGAGATCGACTCGACCTCCTGCTCGCACAGGATGCGGCGGGCCGCCGCCGGCCGCGCCGCCACGGTGCCGCCGTCGGGCGCGATCTCGCCGGCGGCGAGCCGCAGCAGCGTCGTCTTGCCGGCACCGTTGGCGCCGACCAGGCCGGTCCAGCCGTCCTCGAGACGGAGGTCGAGATCGGCGAGGATGGGGAGCGAGCCGCCGTGGGCGAACGTCGCCCGGGCGAAGAGGAGAGAGGGCATGGAACCTCCTGAGTCGTCGGCCGCGTGGCGCGGCCGGGGGTCGTGTCGAGAACAACCTGGCTCAGAAGGTCTTACCGCAAGGGCGTGCGCTCCTGCGGTGGTGGATACGATTCTCGGCGGGAACGGACAAGTGCCGCGTTTGCACGAGCGTCGAACGCCCGGCGCGCGCGGCACCGAAGCCACGGCCCGCCGGCGACCGCTGGTCGCCGGCGGGGGGCGTGGAGCTTACCGGTCCGCCCAGTCGCTGAGGGTCTGCTTGCTGCAGCCGAGGAGGTACTGGACCACCAGGTTGGCGCCGCGGCCGCGCTGCTCGGCTCGCATCTGGTCGAGGATCTGCTTGCAACTGCATCCGTGCGTGTCCGCGATCGTCGGCTTGTCGGTGCTCGGGTTCTTCTGCGGCGTCGTGCTCCAGACGAAGCCGCCGCCCTTGGCGCGGAGCTCCCAGCGGTTCGGGCCCAGGATGATCAGAGGAACGCGCGGCACGTACTGCCGATCGGCCTTCGTTCCGAGGCAGAGGTCGGCGCCGCAGTCGCCGACGCCGTCGTGATCGGCGTCGATGCCGTCGTCGACCTGGCCGTCGCAGTCGTCGTCGATCTGGTTGCAGACCTCCGCGGCCCCGGGGTGCACCGCGGCCTGGCTGTCGTCGCAGTCGCTCTGGTCGGTGACGTACCCAGGCGGAGGGGTGCAGGCCTGGATCGAGGCCGCGCTCTTGCCGAAGCCATCGCCGTCGGCGTCGCGGAAGAACGTGGCGTTACCCGTCTCCGGCGCGCCACAACCGCAGGTGCCGGGCTGGGTCTTGTTCGGATCGCCGGGGCACTGGTCGACGCAGTCCGGCGTTCCGTCGCCGTCGGCGGCGGGCGGCGTCGTCGCGCTGCAATTGCCGCTGCAGTCGAGGGTTCCCTCCGCGGTGGCGCCGCAGACATTGGGGGCGGAGGTGCAGGCGTCGCCGTAGGTCGGGGGGTTGGGCGGGGTCACGGCGTTGCAGTCGCCGCTGCAGTCGACGGTCCCCTGCGCGGTCTGGCCGCAGGCGTTGGCGGCGGAGGTGCAGGCGTCGCCGTAGGTCGGGGGATTCGGCGGGGTCACGGCGTTGCAGTCGCCGTTGCAGTCGACGGTCCCCTGGGCGGTCTGGCCGCAGGCGTTGGCGGCGGAGGTGCAGGCGTCGCCGTAGGTGGGGGGATTCGGCGGCGTCACAGCGTTGCAATCGCCGTTGCAGTCGATGGTGCCCTGGGCGGTCTGGCCGCAGGCATTGGCGGCGGAGGTGCAGGCATCGCCGTAGGTCGGGGGATTCGGCGGGGTCACGGCGTTGCAGGTGGCGACGAAGCCGTCGCCGGCGCAGGCCAGCACGCCGGGGGCGGTGGTGCCGCAGGCGTTCGCGGCGCTCTCGCAGGCAGTGCCGACGCCGAAGCCCTCGTCGGCCTCGGCGTCGCAGTCGTCGTCGACGCCGTTGCACAGCTCGTTCGCCCCCGGGTGGACGAAGGCGTCGAAGTCGTTGCAGTCCGTGCCGCCCGAGGCGACGCTGGCAAAGCCGTCGCCATCGGCATCGACGGCGCAGGCGGGGTCGACGGCGTGGGTACAGCCGGAGGCGGCATCGCAGGCGTCGATCGTGCACGGGTTCTGGTCGTCACAGTCGACCTTGGTGGCCGAGCAGCCGCTGCTCGGGTCGCAGGACTCGTTGGTGGTGCAGGCATTGTCGTCGTCGCAGGTGTTGAGGATCGGCCCGCTGACGCAGGTGCCTCCCTGGTAGGCGTCGCCGAGGGTGCAGAAGTCGCCGTCGTCGCACGCTGTACCGTTGGCGGGAGGCGGGCATTCGCCCGGGCAGGTGAGGAACGTCTCGCCCGGCATGCACTCGTCGTCGCCGCACTCGCAGCCGTCGTCGGCGTCGCCGTCGCAGTCGTTGTCGAGGCCGTCGTTGCAGATCTCGACGGGGGACGGCGGCGGCAGCGGGTCGCACGCGACCGGCACGGTCGGGTTGCTCGGGTCGCAGCGGTTCACGGTGTGCTGGCAGAGGCCGGGATCGCCGCAGGTCTCGTACATGTCGTCGGCGGCGTCGTTGCAGTCGTCGTCGACGCCGTTGCACTTCTCGTCCTCGGGCTCCCAACCCTCGATCTTCCAGGTGCTGGTCGTGCTGCTGCAGACCTCCATGTTGCCCAGGCAGGGGCCGGTCTGGTTGGCCGCGAGGCGCGGCTCGGTGTCCACCGCCGGATCGCAGGCGGGGTCGGCCTGCTCCGCCACCACCTGGTCGGCGAGGTTACAGAGATCGCTGCAGGCGATCGAGGAGACGTCGACGCAGGTGCCGGCGCACGCCGGCTCGCATTCGCCCGGGGCGTAGCACGCTGGGCTGATCGTCGTGCCGACGACGCAGCGCTGGCCGGCGCAGGCGTCGTCACAGGTGTACGGCATGGTCGTGCCGTCGGGCCAGGCGTAGACGAGGACGTTACAGGTCTCGGGCACGACCGGCGTGGGCTCGCTCGCCGGCGGCTGAACGGAGCACATTTCCGAGCAGTCGAGCTGCGCCGTCTGGATGTCGACGCAGGTACCGGCGCAGCCGCTGGCGCACTGGTCGGCGGTGTAGCACGCCGGGCTGATCGTCGTGCCGAGGACGCAGCGATACCCGCCGCAGACGTCGCTACCGCAGGTGTAGGGCGCGGTGGCACCGTTGGCCCAGGCGTACACCAGATTGCCGCAGGTCGCCGGCGGAACCGGGGTGGTCGGCGGCTGCGTTCCGAGACAGATCGACGAACAGCCGTCGTCGGTGTTGGTGTTGCCGTCGTCGCACTCCTCGCCGGGCTCGAGCTTGCCGTCGCCGCAGAGAAGCGTCTCGTCCTGGCTCGATCCGCTCACCGCCCCCATCCAGCTCGCCGGGACGACCACGATGGCGGTGTCGTAGATGTGATCGCCCGAATCGGCGACCCGGAAGTTCACCATCTTCGAGCTGGCGAGGCTGGTGAGGATGACGACGCCGGTGTCGTTCGGGCCGTAGGGGAGCGTATCGACCTTGCTGTTGATCCAACTGTTGATCGAGACGTCGACCGTCGGCACGCCGCCGCCCGAGATCGTCATCCAGTCGGTGAAGATGCTCTGGTACCACTCGAACCACTCGGAGGAGAGTGCCAGCACGACGCTGTCCTCCGGAGGGACGAAGTTGTCGAGCAGGTTACAGTCGAACGTCTCCCAGCCATCGGGATTGGTGCCGCAACCGGCCTGCGACATATCGTTGCTGATCTCGGTGTCGGAGTCCCCCGGACTGCCCGAGGTGAGGACCAGGACGTTGCCCGCGCCGAGCGCGCCGCCCTTGCTGAAGATCGCATCTTTGACGTACGGAGGCAGGTCGCCGCTGCCGAACCACCCGCACTGGCTCGGCACGGTGGCCGCGTCACAGGGGGTGGCGGCTGCCGCGGAGCGCGTCGATCCCGGCGCTGCTAGAATCGCGATGGCGATCAGCAGGGGCGCTACCGCCCGCGGGAGACCACTCCTCTGAGTCCGCGCCTGCGGACGTGGGCCGTGATGCGAGCCAGGGTTCCGGGATGACGAGATCATGAGATCCTCCTTCGAGCGATGGCTGTCCCAGGAGCAGGGCGCATGCCGATCCCAGGAACCCGCGAACGCGTCCGCCCACCAGGGTCGAGGGTAGCGATCGCGTGCAGGAATCTGCGCCCCGTTCATTCGCAATTGCAGGAAGCTGCAGTCGGCTCGCACGCGCCCCTCGATTACGACTCGGGTCGCGCGCGGCAGCGGGGGGTGAGCCCCGAGGCGCTTCCGCCGCGATGAAAAGAGGCGCGCCCGGGGTGATTCGAACACCCGACCTACTGGTTCGAAGCCAGACGCTCTAGTCCAACTGAGCTACGGGCGCGTGCGGCGGGTTATGGCACAGGCGCAGGGCGAGGGCGAGGAGGGGGGCGGTCAGCGCGAACGCGCCAGCGCGAGGAGGACGGTGCCGACCAGCAGCAGGAGGGCGCTTGCCCAGGCGCCGGGGTGAGTGAGGAGCTCGGCGAAGGGCAGGGCGCGGGCGCTGTGGCCCACCAGCGTGCCGAGGCCGGTGAGGATGCCGACGCCGCCGAGCCCGAGACCGGCGATGGTCGACATCTGGCGCAGCGAGGCCAGGTCGCCGCGCAACTGCCGTTGCATGGCGCCGTTCTCGTGCGCCACCGCCACGTCGCTCGCCAGCGCCTCGAGGAACTCGAGGTCCTCGCGCCCGACCGGCCCCGCCGGGTTGATCACCTCGATCACGCCGATGTTGCCGCGGTGCGAGCGCAAGGGCGCGCACAGCACGCTGCGGGTCTGCATCGCGGTGACGGCGTCGACGCCGCCGTAGAAGCGCGGGTCGTTGGCGGTGTCCTCGACCAGCACCGACTCGTCGTTGGTCAGGACCCAGCCGGCGATGCCGCGGTCGGCGGGGAAGCGGATCTCGGCCAGGCGCGCTTCCGTGGTCCGCCGCGACTCGCACTGGCTCGACACCGGGAAGTAGAACTCCCGCTTCGGCGGGTCGAGCAGAAGAACGCTGCAGCCCTCGGCGTCGAAGAGCTCGCGCGTCCGCCGCGTGGCGTAGCCGAGCAGCTCGTCGAGGTCGCCGAAGGTCGGCAACTGGCTCGCGACCTCGTACAGCAGGCGAAGACGTTCCGCGGGTGTGTTCAACGATGCCTTCCGCGCGCCTTTTCGCGTAGGCCGCGGCCGCCGTCAAGGGAAATCCTGGGAGGACGTGTGCCCTCGGGTCGCGCGACAGCGGCGGCGATGCAGATTGACAGTCCGGCCGATTCGTTTCTAATAGGCCGCGACTCCGGCAATGGAGCCGGTCTCGCAGCACGGAGGTAGACTATGAAGGTGAAGGCGTTGGTTTTGAGTGGGATGCTCCTCGGTGTGAGCGCGAGTGCGGCGCTGGCCGACCCCGACGTGGGTTGCGGCTGGGGCACGATCGCATGGAAGGGCAGCAAGGGCGTGCCGGCCAAGGTGATGGCCGCCACCACGAACGGCCTCTTCGGCAACCAGACGTTCGGCATCAGCTCGGCCACGGCCGGCTGCAGTGGCGAGGGCGTGATCGCTTCCGGCGCGCGCCTCAACATGTACGCTGGCGCCAACATCGATCGCCTGCAGCGCGACATGGCCCTCGGCCAGGGCGAGTCGCTCGATACCCTGGCCCACCTGATGGGTGTGCAGGATGGCGACGTGGAGGCGTTCCAGACGCTGACCAAGACGCATTTCGGGGAGATCTTCCCGAGCGATGACGTGACCGCCGGCCAGATGCTGACGACCATCTCGCAGCTCATGGCCGAAGACCCGGCGCTGTCGAAGTACGCGGCGCTGTAGATTGGGACGAGGCCGGCGCGTGTTGCGCGCCGGCCTCGCTCTGGAGTGCGGCGTGAAGCGCCGCTCTGGATCTCGTCCGCCGTCCAGAGCGGCGCTTCACGCCGCACTCCAGATGCGGCTGCGCCGCACTGCCATCGACCCGCTCGTGCTGCGCCTCGTTCTCGCGCTCTGCGCGCTGGCTCTCTGCTCGGGCGCGCATGCAGAGACCTACGAGGACGAGCTGATCGCGGCGGCGACCGACCGGCAGCTCGCGCGCGACCCCGTCTGGCTGGCGCTGCTGCACTTCGAAGCCACCGGCTTCGACCCGACACCGCGCAGTCTCGCCGACAGCAGCGACTTCTTTCTCTCCCCCGAGGGCGCGCACGACGCGCAGGCGGAGCTCGAGGCGACGCTACGCGCCTTCTTCGCCCCGAGCGACGCCGTCGTGCGCGAGCGCGAGCACCCGCAGTGCGTGTTCGTCGCGCGCTACCACTGGCTGCGCGAGCGACTGGACTTCGACCCCGCCCGCCTGCCGCCGCAGCCGTGTCCGAAGTTCGACGCCTGGCGCGAGGCGATCGCGCCGACCTCGGTGACGCTCGTGTTCCCCGAGGCCTACATGAACAATCCCTCCTCGATGTTCGGCCATACGCTGCTGCGCTTCGACTCCAGCGCGCAGGGCGAGCGCCGCGACCTGTTGGCCTACGCCGCCAACTTCTCGGCCGATCCGGGCGACGACAACGCCGTGGTCTTCGCCTGGCGCGGCATCCTCGGCGGCTACCCCGGCGGCTTCAACCTGCAGCCGTACTACGAGAAGGTCGCCGAGTACGGCGACTGGGAGCAACGCGACCTGTGGGAGTACGAGCTGGCCCTCGACCAGCCCTCGATCGACTTCGTCCTCCAGCACCTGTGGGAGCTGCGCGGTGTCGGCTTCGCGTACTACTTCTTCGACGAGAACTGCTCCTACCAACTCCTCGGACTGTTGCGGGTGGCGCGGCCCGACCTGGTCTACTGGCGCCGCTTCCAGTGGTGGGCGGCGCCTTCCGACACGGTACGCGCCGTCGTGCACGACTCGGGCCTGCTCCGCTCGGTCGACTATCGCCCCTCGGCCACCACCGTGCTGCGCAACGAGGCCGCCCATCTGACGCCCGCGGCGCGCGCGCTGGCGGTCGAGATCGCGCGCGGCGAGCGCGCCCCCGATGACCCCGAGGTCGCGGCGCTGGCGGAGCGCGAACGCGCAGTGGTGCTGACCGTCGCGCACGACAGCCTGCGCCACTCCTTCCTGGCGCGCGACGTCGAGCGCAAGCCGGCGGCCGAGCAGGCGCGCCGGATCCTGCTCGCGCTCAGCCGTATCCCGCAGACCGGCGAGCTCGTGCCACCGCCCGCGGTGCCGGCGGTGCGCCCCGACCAGGGGCACGGCACGGCGCGCGGCGGGCTCGGGGCGGGCTGGCGGCGGTCGCGCCCCTTCGTGCAGGCCGGGATCCGTCCGGGCTTCCACGACCTGCTCGACCCGCAGGGCGGTTACACCGCCGGCGCGGCGATCGACTTCCTCGCCACCGAGCTGCGCGTCTACGGCGACGACGGCCAAGTGCGGCTGCAGGACCTGGCGCTGGTGGAGGTCGAGTCGCTGGCCGCGCGCGACCAGCTCTTCCAGCCGATCTCGTGGCGGGTGAGCTCGCACGTCGTGTCGCTGCTGATGCCCGGGCAGGGGCGCGACTCCGGCGTCCCCGGCCTGGTGGACCGCTACGCCTGGCGCACCGAGGGCGGCGCCGGGCTGGCCTACGACCTACCCGGCAGCGTCCTCGGCTACGGCCTGCTGCAGGCCGACTTCGACGTCAGCGCCTACTTCGACGATGGCGTGTCCGCCGGGCCCGGGGCCGAGATCGGCGCCTACCGCAGCTTCGCCGACGATCGCCTGCGCCTGCACGCCTACGCCGAGGTGCTCGAGTTCGCGCTCGGCCAGCAGCACACCTGGGCCCGCGGCGGACTGGAGCAGAGGCTCACGCTGGCGCACGACGTGGCGCTGCGCTTCGAGGTGGCGGCGGTGCGAGACTACGGCGAGAGCTGGGTCGAGGGGGTGCTCGAGGTGCAGATGTACTGGTGAGATCTGGAGTGCGGCGGTCACCGCCGCTCTGTATCGTTCGCCGAAGAATCCAGAGCGGCGGTGACCGCCGCACTCCAGATCACCTCTCGACCTTCCAGGTGGTGCCGCTGGCCGAATCCTCCAGCAGCACGCCCTTGGCCTTGAGCTCGTCGCGGATGGCGTCGGCGCGCTTGAAGTCCTTCGCCTTGCGGGCGGCGAGGCGTTCGTCGATGAGCGCCTGGATCTTCTCCGCGCTGAGGGCGCTGTCCTCGAGGTGGGCGCGCTTCTCGCGCGCCAGGTACTCGGCCGGGTTCTGGATGCAGACGCCCAGCACGGCGCCGATCTCGCCGATCGCCCTGCGCCAGCCGGCGACCCGCTCGCGGCTGCCGCCGGCATCGAGCTCGCGATTGATCGCCCGCACCGTCTCGAAGAGGATGCCGACCACGCGCGCGCCGTTGAGATCGTCGTCCATCGCCTCGCGAAACTGTCGCATCACCTCGGCGTCGGCTTGCGCGTTGACGCCGGCGAGCGCCGCGTCGGCCCGCGCCAGCGTCTCGTAGATGCGCCCGAGGCCGCGCGCGGCCTCGTCCAGGCGCTCGTCGCTGAAGTCGAGCGGCCCGCGGTAATGCGTGCCGAGGGTGAAGAAGCGCAGGCCCTCGCCGCCGACGCGCGCGGCCGCGTCCTGCACGGTGAGGAAGTTGCCGAGCGACTTCGCCATCTTCTCGTGGCCGACGGAGACCATGCCGTTGTGCACCCAGTAGCGCGCGAACGGGCGCCCCTCGGCGCCCTCGGACTGCGCGATCTCGTTCTCGTGGTGCGGGAAGATCAGGTCGTTGCCGCCGCCGTGGATGTCGAACGGCTGGCCGAGGTGCTTGCTGCACATCGCCGAACACTCGATGTGCCAGCCGGGGCGACCGAGACCCCACGGGCTCTCCCATGCCGGCTCCCCGGGCTTGCTCGCCTTCCAGAGGGCGAAGTCCATCGGGTGGTGCTTGCGCTCGTCGACCTCGATGCGCGAGCCCGCCTGCATGTCCTCCAGCTTGCGCTTGGAGAGCTTGCCGTACTCGGGGAACTTGTCGACCGCGAAGTAGACGTCGCCGTCGGCCGGGTACGCCAGTCCCTTGGCGATGAGGGTCTCGATCATCGCGATCATCTCGGGAATGTGCTGGGTCGCGCGCGGCTCGATCGTCGGCGGGCGGCAGCCGAGAACCTTCACGTCCTCGTTGAAGGCGCGGATGTTGGCGTCGGCCACGTCGATCGCCGGCAGACCGGCGGCGTTGGCGCGGGCGATGATCTTGTCGTCGACGTCGGTGAAGTTACGGACGAACTTCACCCGGTAGCCGCAGTGCTCGAGGTAGCGGTAGAGGATGTCGAAGACGACCATCGCGCGCGCGTGGCCGATGTGGGAGCGGTCGTAGACGGTGACGCCGCAGACGTACATCCCGACGTTGGGCGGGTCGAGCGGCTGGAACTCCTCCACCCGACCGGTGAGCGTGTTGTGTAACCTGAGTGCCATGTCTCGTTCCGACCGCGGGCGAATGCGCATCACCGCGGAGCGTGGAATCCGCGTTCATCCGCGTTGATCCGCGGCTATTCCTCGTCTTCGCGCAGCTTGGCGAGGACCGAGAGATCCTCGAGGGTGGTGGTGTCGCCGACCGTTTCGTTGCCCGAGGCGATGTCGCGCAGCAGCCGCCGCATGATCTTGCCGGAGCGCGTCTTCGGCAGGGCGTCGGTGAAGCGGATGTCGTCGGGTTTGGCGAAGGCGCCGATCTCGCGCGCGACGTGCTCGCGCAGCTCCTTCTTGAGCTCGTCGCTCGCCTGGTTACCGGTCTCGAGGGAGACGAAAGCGGCGATCGCCTGGCCCTTGATGTCGTCGGGGCGGCCGACGACGGCGGCCTCGGCGACGCAGCGGTGGCTGACGAGGGCGCTCTCGACTTCCATCGTTCCGAGGCGGTGGCCGGCGACGTTCACCACGTCGTCGACTCGGCCCATGATCCAGAAGTAGCCGTCCTCGTCGCGGCGCGCGCCGTCGCCGGTGAAGTAGACGCCGTCGATGTGGCTCCAGTACTGGCTGACGTAGCGCTCGGGATCGCCGTAGATGGTGCGCAGCATCGACGGCCAGGGCTCGCGCACGATCAGGTAGCCGCCCTCGTTCGGGCCGACCGGCTTGCCCTCGCGCGTCACCACCTCGGGGATGATGCCGGGGAAGGGCAGGGTGCCGGAACCGGGCTTGGTCGGCGTCGCACCGGGCAGCGGCGTGATCATGATCGCGCCGGTCTCGGTCTGCCACCAGGTGTCGACGATT
>Ga0268299_1003421_pt1 | contig 14662 bp, 6 predicted proteins | sample NOBtaG_FD_193484 | JGI IMG/M metagenome (GOLD analysis project Ga0268299, IMG submission 193484) | Activated sludge microbial communities from bioreactor in Nijmegen, Gelderland, Netherland - NOB reactor | ecosystem: Engineered > Bioreactor > Aerobic > Activated sludge | place: Netherlands...
CCTCGACCAGTGCATCCGCCAAGGGTTTCATGCGAAGCGCATCCTCGACCGCATTTCTCATCTCATTGCCACCCGTCACCGGAATGAGGCCCAGCAGGTGATAGACACAATCCTGCCCGCGCACCTTCCCCAGTTCGGTATAACCGCCCGGGGCCAGCGGCTTGGTCGAAGGCGCAATGCCACCGGGCTGATGCATACAGCCGCTGGTAAACGTCGCTGCCAGCAGCACGGCACAAGTCCAGCCCCTGATCTGCCGCTGGTCAGAAAGTCGTCTCGTCATCACGTGTCATTCCTTTCGTGTGCGCGGCCGCCACTGGCCACGCAATGTGATACCCACGTTGGGAGCACCATGGTCTTGATTGTCTCTGAAGAGCGGTACTGCGAGTGACCGGGCAGAGCACACTATAAGAAGGTGAATCGACATCTTGCACGTCTGCCGGAGTATCCTCAACCCTAAAACACACGGCTCAGGCGGGTGTCTGAATGTGCGACAGAGAGAAGAGGGCGGGGAGAAACTGCGAATCACAGATGGAGTGCCGAATCAGCGGCACGAACGACAGAGCAAAGGGCGACGGCTAGTGAGTCATGGAGTGCTGGCGATGATTGCGGATAGGACGTATGTGAATGGTGAGTCGGCTGGGATTCGAACCCAGGACCCTCGCCTTAAAAGTTCGCTAAGTAGTATTTCTATAGCGGCTTGATTTTGCGAAGGTTTCCCCATTTTTATCGACGAATCAAGCAGTTAGGTCTCAATGATTGATTCCATGGATTCTAGTGAATCTGGGCTATTTTGAGATTTTTTAGCACAAATTTAGCACACGGTTTAGGGGTGAACCCCTTTAGTGAGAAAGGTCGGCATTGGCACATTTTGGATTTTGACGTTGGCCCGGTTTGGAGACAAATTTTACCAGAGCAGACAAGTTCTTCTGCGATTCATTCTTCCTGGCGTTAGTCCGCAAACTCGCTCGCTCGGCGTCAGGTGGCCTCGTGAGCCATGGAAGTGGCAGGTGCTGTAATCAAGCAGTACGAGACGAGGACTGCTTATGCTTCGCCGAGTGAGACGAATTCGTCAGGCGACCTACCACACCGTCCTATTTTCGTGAGCGTTTCTGGTTGCGGTCCTTCAGTCAAAGTCTCCGGTCGAAAATTTCTTTACAACCTGCTAGCCGATACGGATGTTCGATGGAACACAATGATAAAAACCACAGAAAATACTGTAAGGTCCACGATCACAATTTCGCGGATCAGCTATCGGGCGGCTGGAATTGTCAGTATTTCTTGCAGGCGTTGCCCCTGGCTTGTGGGACCACATTCCATTAGCATCGAGCCTATACCAGTGATAATCATATCCGACTCCTAGAACAAGAGCGATAAAGTGCCCTTCTCTAGGGGTTGTCGAGGGTGGTCCCACAGGGATCTGCCCATCCCGCTGAGCCGCTGGCGCTACATCGGTTTCACACGATACTAGCTGGGTCCAGCTTCGTCCACTACCCCTCCCTGGTTGAGCGAACGTGTTTGTAATCTTGTCATTTGCATAATTGTAACAATTATTCTGACTTTGGATGGTTGGATCATTATTCCATTTTCCAGGATTATATGGCGGCACCATCAAGAGACCATCAGGAGAAAGCTTCGAGAGTAAATCTCCACCGGAAAGCTCATGACGAACATACGCCTCAACATCTGGGCTAAGTAACAAGCCAGAGGTCGCCAATAACCACAATTCAAAATCCGAGCTATTAGTTTGAAGATTTGCATCAAATCTTGCCCTATCAATAACACCCGCATGTATATACATCTCTGGTTCTAAAGCAACTTCCCGAACCGCTCTGACCGAAAATCCTCTGTATCCTAACCCTCCCACAATACCGGGTGGCTTAAGCAAAGTAGCCTTGTCAATTCGTCCAAGACGTTCAGAAAGTTCTTCGATCTGGACTTTGCTAAGTTCCCATGAAGGGTCTGGACGCCCGGAAAATACATGTAACGTCACGACAACTGACATACATCCCTCCTTCAGCTATAGGAACTCTCCTAATGATCACGTTCTATATAGCTGGCACTAGGCGATTAAGCATACTCCAGCCTACCGTCATTGCCAGATTGATGAACCATTCGACTCCTGCCGAACATCTCAACACGCCCTTCCAAGAAACAACAACCCGTCAGCCGCATTTACAGCAAAATCCCCGACAATAAGGTTGTCTGGCCAGGCAACATTCCAATACTTATGAGCATAGGCAAGAGGCGCTGTGCGGTTGTAAGATGCAACCATTGTTTGAAACTTCTTTCTCAGATCGGTCTTGCCATCTCTTTCCAAGAAGTGGCTTCTTACTCTCCAATGATCTTATCCTTTCCTCTTTCAGACCGCTCTCCGGGCGAAACTTTGGTTACAATACGGAAGGTTCTGTGGCGCGCAGTTCGGCACTCAAAGCGTAGAACTACATCCCCATCAGGTACGATCGAATACGACGCAGGCTTTTGTCTCCAGTATTCTCTTCCCTTCGACGTATACTAACGAGCCACCGATTGAATCGAAGATAAACTTGTCGAGCTGCTGGGCTATTCGGGTCACTGTGGTGCATTATGGAGATTAGTCCGCCCGGCATTCACGCGTTTTTTTTTCGTGCCCTTTCCAGCGTCTTTGGTGGGCGCAATGCCACGCACCCGACGCAGCGCAAGGATCCTCTGCGGTGCCGCACCGTCCACGTCCCGAAATACGCTCACGTCCACACACCAGAATCCGAGCGCGGTTGATCCGCCAACCTCTGTCAGCCACACCCCAGCTGCCCTCGCGGCACCTGCCGGAATCTCGGTGAGTGCATCCGCTCCGCCAGATGTTAGCATAACGACGGGAGCTGGCTCGTTTGCTTCTCGTATCAGGGAATAGACACTGTATGGATAGAATCCGAGTCTGCACTGAACCAAAAGTTGCTCCTTTTGAGTATGACTCGCATTGCCGAGGAGTTCATCGAGGAGACCGGTGAGCCAGATCCTTGCATCGTCCGACGCTGTACCTCCAGTGACCATACTCGCAACCTCGAGTGACGGCAATGCCTCACTCTTGAAGCCGACCAATGGCGTCGCATAGACAAAATCCTTGAATACTGCTCTTTTTTTTGGGTTATCGCCGAAGCCGGCCTTAAGCTCCTCGTTTCGGGTCGCATGAAGGTCGGTGGTGGCACAAGGATAGCGGCATGCGTCGAGGCGCTCCACCTTCACGCTGAGTGAGGCGCCATTCGCCTTGACGTCGATACCGACATCGGGATTGTCTTTCACCCATTCCTTCCCGTTGTGCCAGATGCGAGCCTTGGCTATCACGGGGCCTGCAACGCCCAACGAATTCAATGGCTCAAAATTGACGAGTTTTACCGTCAAGTCCTCAGCGGCCTTGCCGAGCTCTTCCACATAGGTCGCTGCGGTGGTGCCTGGCCGTGCGGCGGCAATGAATCGGTCGGCCGAAAGGACCAGCAGCTGCTCGGGGGTTTGAAGATGCATAAGCGACCTACCGCCCTGCGGCGAGTTGACGCAAACATACACCGCATCTGTTTCCTTCTGCAGCCCGTTGCCCGGCATCGCATAAGTGGCCGAGTAGTTCCACAACTTCGTTTCAGCCACCGTCTGCGGTTTCGGGTTTGCGGCGAACGCAACGTGGCCAGAAGCCACGGGCGTTTCGAGTACGCGCCGCAGAGGAGCCGGCGCGGTGAAGGCGGGCAGCGTGAACTCGACTTTGGCGGTCCCGACATCGACCAGACGCAGCCAGACTGTTCCCACCACCGCTGGTGCAAGAGATTTCAGCCTAGAAAGGTCTACGAGGACGTGCTTGGTGGTAAAGTTTAGGGCCGGCACGGACACCGGTCCGGGGTCGCCGCCCATCCATGCGAGAATGGGAATCCTCCAAATCGCTTCGCAAATTATCCCAATGGTCGATACAGGCAAAGACTTCTTAGGCGCGTCGGACGGTTTAGGTGAAGTCGGATCCTGAAAATCTCCGACAATCTTCAGCAAAGCACTGCTCGTCACCGACTGATGAGGCTTGACGGCAAGTTCTGCGATGGAAGCGAGCCGCCAGCACTCGCTGGCACGTCGTGAGACTGCGTCTTCAACCGCGCGTCGCGAGGCCTCGGGAGACTTTTGGCCAGTGAATACCGATCGGATCCTGTCGCCGCATGTCACCGCGAGTTGGCGCTTGAGCGACAACAGCGAAGGCACTGCATCGCGGACAGCGTCCAGCCTTTTCTCCCCCAGGACTGAATCCAGACTTTCGCACGCTGCAACCAACGTTGCGTCCAAGTCCCGGTCGACGACTGTCGCGCCGGATTTTTCGATCGATACAGGTTTGTTCGCAAAAGGCAGGATGGCGTGAAAGCCGTCATCGTCCTTCAGGAACTCACCACTAATGCACTTAGGGTTAACGAGAAAGTATGAACCGTGCGTGAGGGTCGGATCGCAGACGGCAAGATTAGCATCGAAAAGCGCCACGACAGGTTTAAAAAACTTCTGGAGGGCGTCGACGCTGTCTGTACTGCCCTTGACTGAGAGCCCCTCCGGATCCAGAGCTGCGGTAGTTTCCAGCACGCCGACCGGCAACTCGTTGAGTAACTTGAATAGCGAGGTCCTGAAAGGCCGTGTCATACGGAGTACGGCGGCGAACGGCTCGACTTCCCAGCCTACAGGAAGGGACGGAAGCGCAAGCGGTGTGATGAACTCCACGAATGGTTTCTTCGGTTCGACAATGAGCGACTTCTCTAGCGATCCGATAAGTTTCTCGACAAACTCTTTCTTGTCGATCGTGGTGGAGGGCCTGTCACCGAAGCACCATTGCGCGGAAACCTTTAGCCCGCCGTCTTCGAGTTGGTGGCGGATTAGCCCCAGACGTCGGCGGATGAAGTCGGCACGATGGTTTTCGAGCCAACACGCGCGCACGCTGGCGCGCAAGACCAACGAGACGCCATTCTTCGTCGAACGCAGGAAGGCGGTGATGTGTTCCCAGGTGTCGGGACCGGCGATCTCGTCACGGTATTCCTCGGTACGATCGAGAACCTGTATGGGATCGTGTGGCGCCTGCTGGCCATAGTGATCCCGCAGGCGGCCGAGAACCTCGATTCTCTTGCCGACAAGGTCATACGGAGATGTCCCTGCACCGAGCAGCAGCTTCACGGGTACGAACCCCTGATAAAAATGGGACTGCTCAAGGTAAGGCCGTACCTGTGCGACTTTTTCTGTCCTAGGGGTCAGCGGAAGACTTGTTTCGAATCCGATCCTTTCGACGCCACCGACCTTCACTTGAAGGGCTAGGAGATCGAAGTGGCTCGCTTGCGCATCCGCATGGAGGACGAAGGCGTGGAAGTCCTTCTTGAAGGCCACACTTTCAGGTGACGAGCCGAAGGCTATGCTTTCCTTGAGGTCACGCAACCGGCCGATCGGGATCCAGTCGTCGCCTCCTAAAACCGATCGTAGCCGATTCGGCACACGCACCAACGCCTGATTCATGGGGTTGCGTGTTGCCTCGACCAAAATTGCTTCCGGCGGAGATGCAGGCATTCGCCGAAGTACATTCGTAGTGATTCCAAACCAGGTTGCGCCCTCCGGAACGGCGCCTGTGATGGCATTACCAAGCCGGTGGCATTTATCCATACCCACATCGGCGTTCGAAAGAAGCAACACTTCCACTTCCTCACCGATCGCAACGTTTCCCCCACCGGGAGGTAGTGGTACGGTCATTCTACAGGTGCGCGAGCCGGTCTTCGCCCATGCCGACATGAGCGCCATTAGTTCCTGCGAGGAATAGGCATAGTAGGGAAGCGGGCTGCCAGAAGAACGCACAGTCGGTCGCTCCTCCGACGAAACATCGACCCTGAAAGCACTGAGTGCCTTCAGATTTTCCGCGGTGAGCTCGGTATAAGCTGTCTCCGGCGGACCGCTGGCGAGGCGGTATCCGATGCGCAGGGAGGCTTGCGGCTCTGCTGCAAGTGCGTGGACGAGTTCCCGTTCCTCCAAAGCAAGCGGCAGCAGGATGATTTCAAACGAACGATTGTCAGCCACCACGCCGATTCCACGTAGCTTGAGTGCAGTATGAGACTTGGGCGATAAAGGTTGTGAGTTGAGATCTTCAAGTTCGTTACGCTTATTGCGCCCTCGGGCTTTCCATTCGATAACCAACCCCTTGCTTGATAGTAATGTCAGGACAAGCTCCTTGGGGAAAGAGTAAACGGGATCGCCGCCCATCGTGGCGAACACGGATAACGGGAACTCTCTGGGAAGGTCTTCATAGCCCTTTGGCCTGGTAAGAGTGAAATTCGGGACCACGAAGTCCGACTCGCGCGTGAGTTCGGTGACGTCGAAGCCGAGTGTCCCAGATGGCAAACCATTCTCGCTACAAGCGGCAACATGGTCAGCATTCAATGGCCAGCTTGCACCGCCCCCAGACTCCTTCAGGCACAACAGTGCTCTTTCGCCGGGGACCAGCTCGGGCGTATCGAACAGCGTACCGGCAAGCGAGAAGCTTCCCTCCGGCTTGCCTGAGCGGGGAGTGAAGCGAAGGCCTCCCGCAAATAGTCTTGAGACACTTTGGGCCGCCAAATAGGCCGGGCCCATCGGATCTGTCACCATCTTTTTGCGAAGTTGTTCAAACGTGGTTTCGTCACCCTGCAGTTTCAACGTATCCATCGCTTGACGGAGCAATTCGCTACAAAAGAGTTGGTGCCAGCTAAGGAATATCCACTCCTGCATCGGACGTGTCGCGACCATGGCGGCAGAGAGCTCACGTTCGGCTTTGAGAAGCGCGTGAAATTTATCCAGCTGTTGCTGCAACTCGTCGACCTCGCGCTCCGAAAGCGGGCGGTAGGAGCTCAGGTCGTGCTTTACCTCACTCAGCGTTTTCCAGTTAGTCACGTCCGGCGACTGCACGACATACGATAGCTCAAAGAGAGGCGGCAGTGGGAATGGAACACAGGAGGGTCCCTGTTTTTCCTTGTCAGCGTTGTTTTTCGGCAGCGACACCTGCACGTTGAAACACTCGCTATAAAGGTCAATGAGGCTCTGGTGGGTCAGACTCTTAAACCCGGGCCTTGGCTTTGCGATGTTACCCTCCGGTGAAACAAGGCGGACACCAGCCCCGGCCTTTTGGGGAGCAATTCCTGACTGGTCGCTCTCTTCCGGGTCGTAGCCCATTAGCTCCGCCGGAATCGTGACTTCCTCGAGACGGCTATCCCGCCCCTCTGGTTGCAGTAGCATGTGAGCGTTCATTAGGTCAGAATCGTGCGATTTGATCCGAGTCGCGCCGTCCCACTCGGCGAGGCCCTTGACCTGTGGCAGCATCCAGCGCAATAAGGCATCGGCCACAGCGAGCACGGAATTCTGGCTGTTCACATATGTGGGGTGTTCGCCGGCGATAAGGTGGCCAACGACGCCAGGGAGCCGCCTACCGCTTATTGCCGTTGCATCGGCCAACGTTGACACCGCTACGAACCAGAAGTCGAGCGGGTTCTTCACCTTGTATCCAAGAGTCCGGAGTGTTGGTGATGGCCACGTCCAGTAGGGTGAAATGTTGCCTACGGGCCTCACCTGGGTCGAAAGGGGCAAGCCAGACACAAGTATCGGACTAGATGGTGGGACGATGGAAGTATATCTGAACACTTCCTCCCACCGCGCATCGTCGTTAGACAGACGTAGATCGAATTTCGCTTCAAACGAGAACCGGAACTCCAAGGCGATCTCGAAGGAACCGTCGAATGGGATGCGAATGTTCGCAATCACAAGACGGCCATAGGCACTCAACATGATACCCGCGCTGAAGACAATGCCCTTCCACGTTTCATATTGGAATGCAAAGTAGACTTTGAACTCCAGCCCGAAAGACACTGTGATCAACTTAAAGTCCGCGCTGGCCTCAATGCACCCTTTGATACCGAACTGCCCCTCGAGCCTCAAATATATCGATGGTGGTTTCTCGAGCGCGGGACCTGGCAGAGTGTTCGGCCGCGTCTGTATTGTGGCCAGCGCCCCTTCCAGTATAAAAAATCCCGTGAGCGAGGCATGGCCGCTCATCGGCCCGTTGCTAAAGTACCGCATTAACCCAAACGAGCCCGCCATGCCGACCATGAAGCAGCTGTCTTTTTTGAACTCGTACACCTCCCCATATTTTGGCTTCAATTCAACACGGAATGTGCGCGGTGCAACACGTCCTAAATAGAAGCCCCCATCGCCACCGAATATTCCGGCAACAACCTTGCCCGTGCGCTGCCACGCTGCGATCGACTTCTTGCCTGGGTATCCGAGATCTACCAGAATGTGGTTTCCAGGTGTTCCAACTTCGCCGCGGATCGTCGGAAGGATCACCTGCACTGCACCGAAGTCCAGCATGTCCACGGGGGGTGGCACTTCCAACGAGAATATTCCGGTATCCTCATCGAGCCGGCGATAAAGCAGATCGAAGAACCAGTCGTCCTTGAGGAACTTAAACGCTTTTTTCGAAATCGTCACGCGAGCGCCATAGAGGTCGGGTTCTGCGATCAGCAGTTGCAAGGTTGCGACATCGAAAACCCTAGCCTCCAACCCCAGCAACCAATCTGCTTTCGCGTCGTACCTCACGCCGGACGTCCCATCGTAGGGAAGGTTCCCGGGTTCGAGGGTCGCCTTGAATACATTCTTGATCGCGGTGATGCCCTCGAGCGTGTTCCTGCTCGTCAGCAGGTTGTCGACCTTTACCCGCTGGCCAATTGCGAAGAGCGGGATGACAGAGTCCTTGTCGCGGTCGACACGCGCGTAGAGCCACGCGACGGTGCCGCCCGCGGCCGGGTAGAACACAAAGATACTCTGGTCCGCGCCTTCCGCTGGAAAAGTCTGGTCCAGCAACCGCAGTTGCAGGCCCGCTGCGAAGATGTAGTACGCCTCGCCATTTCTCAGTTGGCCAAAACCGAACTGCTTGGCGCGAACCTGGATGACATCAAGCAGCGAGAAATCGAGCGGTCCGCCCTTGTTGCCCTTGAGTTTGAACCCCAGACTTAGGTCAAGTTCGCCCGATACTATCTGCCACCCCAGGAGCAGTTCCCCTTTGAAACCCTCGAGCTTCTTAGACAATGCGCCCAGGCTTCCGAGGTCGAGGTCGAACGAAAAGGCGTACGAGAACAAGCCTTTGCCTCCGCCTCCGCTCCCGATCAACGGAAGCGGCTGGAAGCCGAGGTCTCCGAGCGACAACAACTTTCCCGGCCCGAGCCGACCGAAGACAAACGACGTGAGACGGAATGGAAGTTTTCCAAGCAGCTTGCTTAGCCCCCCATCAACGTTGACCTTTAGCAGGCCGGGATTGAACGAGAAGCTGCGATTCATCGCGCCGAACTCGATCCCTAGCCGATCGAATTGGAGACCATTAACACCTATATGGTCAAGATCGAAGTCCAGGCTCCCATTGATCAGGAACCGACCGCGTGGATCGCCGTCGTATGGCTCGGCGCGCTCGTAACCCAGCCGCGTCAAAGTCGCAGACTTAAGGAAAGCCCCCTTGCTCCACGTCTGGGTGAGGGTGGTCTCGAGAGAAAAACTGTAGACGTCGATCGGCATGCCTGCCTCAAGACGCCTGTCGTAGGTGCCGATGAGCACCCCGTCCTTGGCGAAGTCCTGCCCGAAGAATTTTTCGAGGCGCAGTGAAAGCCTGCACTCGAACTTCTCCACCAAGGCCGCGCGCAGTCGCACCTTGAGCAGCCTCAGGTCGAATCCACCAGAACAATCCGGATCGTTGCCGTTCTCGATAGACGATTTCTCCTTTAGGTACCGCACGAGCGCAAGCACCTGCGACGGCGCGCTACTTCCCGCGACGGCCGGCCGGAGGTCGGCACAAATGACCGTGGCGCGAATGCTATCTTTGTAGCCGTCGAGGAGGGGTCGCAGGTCAGCTGGGAACGGGCTTTCCCCCGTCGTGGGCATGGGCAACGACATCATGACAACGCCATTCCAGTTGGCGTCAAGCAGTTTGCCAATCCGATCTGGATCCGGATTCACGAATGGCCCAGGAAATGTGTCAGTTTTATCGCTTTCTGATTTGTGCTCTTTCTTCAGATCTATGATGACTTTCCTTATGCGCTCCTGCACCGCAGCCACCTCCACTGGACTGCCAATAAAGGTCGCTGTGCTTGTCCACTTTCCGGTATCGTCGACGAGATCGGCGACCGAGCGAGAACCAAATTTAATGACCACGACCGGCGACTCGTTTTCCCAGGATGAGGGTGGCACCGCTTCGGAGCTTTCGATAGAGGTTCGGAATTCCCAATTACTTCCGATGAACGCTAATGAGAACGCCGGTTTGACTTTCGTCACCGGCGGCACCGAGGGCAAGCGGCGGGCGACGATGAAGATTTCCTTCTGCAAGAAGGCGCTCTGCAGCTCTTTTGCGACTGCGGCGTCCTCCCCTAATGTCAGCGCGATGCGCCACCCCTGTCCTCGCGCGAACTCGACCTCTGACCATAAGGCCCCCGCACCCTTGACCGTGAAACCTTGAGGCGTGGTTGACGATTCCTCAAGCTGCCCGAGAGCAAAAATCTTATTGGACCCAGCGTTGGCGACTGCAGCTCTAGCCAAGATTCCGGCGCGATGTCTCGCGATTACCGTGGCATCGAAAGTGTTCCGACCCTCGTTCGTGGCGACTGGTTCTTCGAAGTCCAGTGGAGAAATCGGGAGCGGTGGAAGTCGAGAAGCAGAGCACTCGATCGCTCGATAACTTCCTGCCATGGCAGAGTTTAGGGAATAGAGTGCAAGGCGGTCTGGCGAGAACTTGATCATGGGCTGGATCCTCTTAGCCACGTATCCGGCCGCGGAGGTGATCGCGTACTTTGAGAGGTAAGCGTCGGGATCCCTTTGCGTGTCCAGGGTTTTTAACGGGGGGCTGTTGGAGGGGTATAGGTATGCATCGAGCGCATCGGCCGGATTCTTCAAGTCGAAAGTCAGGGAATCGAAGAAGGAAACTCGTTCTAGCAGGCTGACTCCAAGAAGCGACCCAGTAGACAAATTCAAATCAACACTGCCCTGCGGCAGGAGCACAACCTCTTTGTAAGAGGGATGGCTCGTTGCTGATGCCATACTCGTAGGTGCGGTCGCAAAATGGAAAATCAGGTTGGATTTCACGCTGGCAGCCGTTGCGAACAGCCGCGTCCCGTCCGGCGCAAACTGGTTGAGGGGTACGTTGGATAGCACTGTGCCGTTTCGAAGGATTTCCTTGACGCACACGAAGGAACGAAACATCGCGCGTGGAACATCTCCCGGTGAAGGTTCCCTGAGATCGAGCGATCCCGCCATCCGGAGTAAAGTTGCGCCCCCCCTGGGCGGAAATGAAAAGAGTGGGTAGTGGAAGCGATTGAACTCGAACTCAGCACCGAGGGGTGCCTGGACAGCTCGGAAGTACTGCAGGCCTAGCATTGCCTGGTCAGTGTTGTAGAGGGATACGGCGATATCGTAATTGAAATCGAGCCGTCCTGGATCTTCGGGCAGACAGCTCAGGGTCATTTGGCGCGTCCGGGGTGACGGCGAGCCGTACAGTGCAAAGCCTTCGAGGTCAATGGGCGAGGCAGCCGACACATCGAACTGCAGATTCGTCCCGTCAATCAGAGAAAGCGAGGCTCCTTTCGGAACCCTGGCCCCTACCTGCCTAAATTCGGGGCGAAGCACACGAGTCTCCGTAATGACCCAGCTGGCTCGCGACATCAGGGCCACCACCTTTAGATCGACTGTGGACTTCAGGTTCTGGTCGAACTGAACCAGCGCAAACACACACGAGGCCGTGCCTGCGATGTCGTTGACAAATCCCCTGTCCGTTTTCCAGGTAGACGCCTTGGGTGCGCTGATGACCGCCGCACTCCCCTTGACGCCGAAAGCCTTGTGAAACTCAATGTAAGGATCCTGGCATGGCGCCGACGTAATGAAGCACAGGACTTTTTCGCGGTCACCGCCGATATCAACGGGGAGTGCGTCCGCGACATACAACTGCTCATGAACCCTAATCAGCTTAATGTGTGTCATTGCCGTCCTCCAAACTGGTCACCCGCTGCCAGCGGCACCGCGTTCTCCGCTTTCTGCACGTCGAAATCCATAGGCACGGTGCGCCCATGAAAAACACGGGTTGCTAGAGGATGCCTAGACGAAACAATTTCTGGAATGTCGGTGGTCAAGGTTCCCGAAGGTGCATAGTGGATGAGTCCATTGACTGAATATGGTCGCAGCACATCAATGGTCGCGAAATCGGGGAATGCGAAGCAACGCTTTCTATCGTCACCGCTTCCTTTGCAAAGCTCTTCTAGATTCGGCAGGTCAGACTTTGTAAGCTTCAGCGGTTGTGAATGGGCTATCAGGATGGGGGTGAGGGGGATGGGCGTTCCAGGATCAGCACCTTTTGGGTACTTACGCATACTGGCTTCGGGATGATACTCCCAGGTGCCGAGCTCGGGTTTATTGGCCGTGCCGAGCCCGCTGTAGTAGACATACAGGAATGCGCCACGAGGCATCATGGCTACAAGCATGCCACGCACCGTCACCCACGAATGCACTTCATAAATCTTGGCCTCTTCCGTTTTATATTCGCTAGCCAGCGGGAACATATCCTCGGTGTCGGTGCGGGAGAGTATGACTCGGCCACTTGCATCGGGTGCATCGAGCAGATGCGAGCATGCGTGGGACGACATCCAAGCCTTCTCGTTACTGTAGACTAGCGTGTGATCCCTGTTGACGCACACAATCGCACCAGGCAGCAATCTGATGACCTCGGCACTGAGGCCATCCACTCTCGCGGGCGGATGCGCGTAAGTGCGTTCTTCCCGTAACGTGCCGGCTTCACTGGCTCGGTGCGGCAGTACATTCGAGACATCGGCGAGCAGCTGCGTCCGTGCATTCCTCCCGACGCATTTACTCCAGTCGGTGTTGTCTTGTATTATCGACCAAACGTTGTCGACAATATGGTCCTGTGGACACTTATTGGGATGGGGCGCGGGCCGAACCGTTCTGTTTAGGCAGTGCGCGGGAGGAGGGATAGTCATTTCCGTGGCATAATTCGCGACCTCGATGCGCAGTACGCGTGAACCGACGGCGTGCCAGTAAGGATTAGAGACAGTGATCGGGCCGGACTTGCGGGTCGGCAGTGATCCTTTGCACTGCATGATTTGCGTCTCTACGTGTAAATCGAGCTTCTCGTGGGTTCTAACGGCGCCCGGTGGAAAGAGAATCCGATCATGGAGATTATCGGCCGAAGCGATCCGGAAACTGTTCGGTACGCAGCCGGCAAACACAAGCCCTGCACACACCAGACCCAACAACACAGCACGCGACGTGTGGGACATATTCACTCCATTACATGGTAGTTCATCGCTACTGTTAGCCATCCTGCATCTAAGGACTCTCTCCCTTGCATACAATTTTCTGTCCATCGGGCGCATAGCGTATGGGCTTACTCCGATGCTTATAGCTGACCTTTCAACAACATCTTCGAATGAGTTTGAGCCTCGTTTCTAGAGTTAATAAACATGAGCTTGATTCCTGCTAGAAAATATGAGACAAGACCGCGCTCACGAGCCTTACTTAAACAACTAGCTATAAATACGTTGGGTAGAGAACAAAAGACCACTTGCCTATCCTTAACGCTAATCATGGAGGTATCGAATGAGTACTGAGGAAAAACAATTTGCAACCTTAACATCATTAGCTAAAAAGGCAGCATCTGTTGGAACAGCTCCAGATCCACAGAAGATTTGCGCCGAATACAAGAAACTAAGACCATTCATGGTGGCAGTTCTGCCCTTTATTGAAAAAATTCCCCTTTATGGAAAAAAAATTGGCGCCGTCGTTCGATACCTAATGTCTATGGCAGACCATTGCTGCCAGGCTTCTATTAAAGCCAAAAGTAAGTAGCGCCGGCGGAAAGATAATCTTTCCTGCAAATCCTGTCAAAACATTTAAATGCGTGTATATCGAGACCAATAAAGGTTCCCTCACTATGGCTGGAACGCGATCAACGTCCCCACTTAATAAGAGCTACTACCGCGGATGTGAGAATGCGGGGACTAAAGTTGGATCAAGCCAAACACTGAAAGAGGAGAACCCGGCCGTTAAACTGATTCTGAGGAGGGGTAAAAGGAAACCTCGGATTCCGGCGCGGGAGTGCAAACGATAGTGCGTTGCTGAATGACGACGGAGTGATACAAACGCAAACTGCTGGATGGGGGCGAACAAATCAGCCAGGCCCCTCATCTCTTGACGTCTCCCCGGAAAACGACGGCACTCTAATACGAGAGTAAGATGGCAGCTTCGGCGGTCCTCGACGAAAGGAGTGGATCGATGAAGCGGTCGAAATTTTCCGAAGAACAGATCGTGTATGCCCTCCGGCAAGCCGAGAGTGGCACCCCCATCGGGGATGTCTGTCGGCAGCTCGGCATCGCCGAGCAAACCTTCTGCGCCTGGAAAAAGAAGTATGCCCACCTCGGTGTGAGCGAACTGCGTCGGCTGCGGCAGGTGGAAGAAGAGAACGCCCGGCTCAAACGGCTCGTGGCCGATCTCTCCCTCGACAAGCACATGCTGTCGGAGGCCTTGCGAAAAAAAGTCTAAGGCCCGCCCGCCGCCGGGAACTGGCCCAGTGGTTTCACGGGACGTTTCAGGTGAGCTGTGCGCGGGCCTGCCGCTTGGCGCAGTT
>Ga0268299_1003422_pt1 | contig 14654 bp, 14 predicted proteins | sample NOBtaG_FD_193484 | JGI IMG/M metagenome (GOLD analysis project Ga0268299, IMG submission 193484) | Activated sludge microbial communities from bioreactor in Nijmegen, Gelderland, Netherland - NOB reactor | ecosystem: Engineered > Bioreactor > Aerobic > Activated sludge | place: Netherlands...
TCGTAGCGCAAGAGCTCACCGATGCGCTCGATGGTGACGTCGGCCGGCCGATAGCCCTGGAGCGCCTTCGGATCGGTCGCGTAGTGGCCCTGGCGCGGGAACACGGTCGTCACCCGGCTCCCCCAGGCCTTCTTCACCGCGTCGAGGATGCGGAGCTTGTCGTCGACGATCACGTAGCGCTCGGCCGGGTAGCGGGCTTCGACGTCCTCGAGCTCGACCTCTTTGTGGATGTAGATGAGGACGTTGCGCTCGGTCGCATCGAGGAGCCCGGAGCGCTCGACCTTCCGCGGCTGGAAGACCACGTCGCCGTCCGAGAGGATCACGGTCGGGCCCCACTGGCGCAGGTGCTCCAGCACGTCGAGCGATTCCGGGTAGAGCCGGTTCGCGAACGGGTAGTTCACGAGGAAGTACGACATGCTGAGCAAGTGCGAGTCGCGCGGGTTTTCTACGCGGTAGCGCTGGAGCGCGCCGAGGTAGTCGGCGTACCCGAGCTCTTCGCGGAGCTCCTCGAAGATCGCCCAGTAGCGCCGCTGGCGCTCCGTGCCGACCTCGCCCTCGAGATAGCGCATGAGGTCGGCCACCACGCGGTCGTTGTCGAGCAGCGTGTTGTCGACGTCGACCAGGAACACCACCGGATGCTTGGCCATACCACCCCCCGCCTTCGGCGCCGGATCAGCGCTTGCGGTCGGACCGCATCGCGCGCGCCGTCTCGCGTTTCGCCTCGCGCTCTTTGATCGACTGCCGCTTGTCGTGCAGCTTCTTGCCGCGGCCGAGCCCGAGCTCGATCTTGGCCCGCCCGCGCGCGTTGAAGTAGATCCGGAGCGGGACGAGCGTCAAGCCTTGCTGCTTGAGCTTGCCCTCGAGCCGGTCGATCTCCAGGCGGTGCAGGAGGAGCTTCCGGCTCCGAGTCGCCTCGTGGTTGTCGCGCGAGGCCGGATCGTACGGGCTGATGTGAACGTTGGTGATGAAGGCCTCGCCGCGGCTGATGCGGGCGAAGCTGTCGACCAGGTTGGCCTTCCCCGCGCGGAGCGACTTGACCTCGCTACCCGTCAGCACGAGGCCCGCCTCGACCGTCTCCTCTATGAAGTAATCGTGCCGCGCCTTGCGGTTCACGATCATCGGCGATGGGGAAGACTCGGCCATGGACCGAGTCTTCTACCCCGCCTAGCGGACGACCGACAACGAGGAGCGCGAGTTGACCTCGCGCTCCGAGGGCCATCGAAGCATCAGGAGCGCGGAGCGCTCCTGAGCGCACGGGGCCGAACAGCTCTGGCCCCGTGCGGGTTCTCGCCCCGACGCATCTTGTTGTCGCCGTCGACGTAGACCACCTTCGGGACCAAGTTACGCGCTTCCTCGTCGCTCATGCCGGCGAACGTCGCGATGATGAGGAGATCGCCCCGCTGGACCTTGCGCGCGGCGGACCCGTTGACGCACATGACGCCGGAATTCGGCGGGCCGGGGATGACGTAGGTCTGGAACCGTTCCCCGTTGTTGATGTTCCACACGTGGACCTGCTCGTGCGGCAAGAAGTCGGCGGCCTCCATGAGGAGGGAATCGACGGTGATGCTTCCCTCGTACGTCAGATCGGCATCGGTGACGGTGCAACGATGGATCTTCGACTTCATCATGGTTCGGGTCATGCGCTTCTCCTCTCGGACTTGATGGCTGGTACGACGAGCAGTCGATTGTCGATGAGACGGGTGGAGCCGATCCAGACGGCGAGCGCGAGGAGCGCCCGATCGTCGACGCTGGCGACGGGCGCCAGCGTGTCCGGGTCGACGAGCGAAACGTAATCGACGCGCGCGAGCGACTCGCGGGCGATCGCGTCGTTGGCGGCCGCGAGCACGGCGGCCGGGTCGTGCGTGCCGGCGGCGACCGCGGCTTCCGCGGCGTCGAGCGCGGCGGATAGACACAATGCCGCCCGCCGCTCGGGGCCGGTGAGATGACGATTGCGAGAGCTCATGGCAAGCCCGTCCGCCTCGCGGACGATCGGCGCGCCGATGATGTCGATATCGAGGAAGAGGTCACGCACCATCCGCCGGATGACGGCGACCTGCTGGAAGTCCTTCTCGCCGAACACGGCGACGTGCGGCTGCACGACGGTGAAGAGCTTCAGCACGACCGTCGCGACGCCACGGAAATGGCCGGGCCGGTGCGCGCCGCAGAGCGGCTGCGCCAGCTGCTCGACGGTGACGAAGGTCTGTGCGCCGGCGGGATAGATCTCGCTCACGTCCGGCGCGAACAGCACGTCGGCGCCTGCCCCCGCGAGGAGCGCGCCGTCCCGCTCGAGGTCGCGCGGGTAGCGCGCGAAGTCGTCGGCGCGGTCGAACTGCACCGGGTTCACGAAGACGGAGGCGACGACGCGGTCGGCATGCCGGCGCGCGAGCTCGATGAGCGACAGATGCCCGTCGTGGAGCGCGCCCATGGTGGGGACGAGCGCGACCCGAAGGCCGTCGCGCCCGCGCACCTCGCGGCTCCACGCCTGCATCGCGCTCACTTGCTCGATCGCCCGCACCCCGTCGCGTCCTTTCTTACTGCGCCCTGCCCTAACCGACCGCGCGCTTCCGGCGCGCCGGGCGATTGCCTTCGCCGCTGCCGTCCGACCCCTCGGCGCGGAGCAGGAACGAATGGGCGTCGTCCGGGAACGCGCCCGTATGGACCTCGCGGACGTACTCCGCGATGGCGTCGGTCGCGACGCGGCCGATCTCGGCGTAGCGCTTCACGAACTTCGGCGTGAAGCGGTCGAAGAGGCCGAGCACGTCGTGGAGCACGAGGATCTGACCGTCGCAGTGCACACCCGCCCCGATGCCGATGGTCGGGATCGTGAGCCGGAGCGTGATCTCTTCGGCGAGGTCGAGCGGAATGCCTTCCAGCACGACCGCGAACGCACCGGCCTCTTCCACCGCGAGCGCGTCGGCCATGACCCGCTCGCGCTGGCCGGGACCGCGGCCGCGTTTCCGCCCTTGGACCTTGTGGCCGCCCATGCGGTGCACGGACTGGGGCGTGAGGCCGATGTGCGCCATGACCGGGATGTCGACGGAGGTGAGCGCGCGGATGGTGTCGGCCATTGGGATGCCGCCCTCGAGCTTCACCGCCTCGCAGGCGCCTTCCTTGACCAGGCGGCCGGCGTTGCGGAGCGCCTCCTCGCGGCTCACCTGGTAGGACAGGAACGGCATGTCGCCGACCAGCAGCGAACGCTTCCGGCCGCGCGCCACCATGCGGCAGTGGTAGATGACCTCGTCCATGGTGACCGGCAGGGTCGTGTCGAGCCCCTGCACCACCATGCCGAGCGTGTCGCCGACGAGGATGACGTCGATGCCGGCCTGGTCGACGATCTGGGCGAACGGGAAATCGTACGCCGTCAGGGCCGTGATCTTCGTTCCCGCCTCCTTCATGCGCTGGAGGTCGGGCACCGTCACTTTCCGTTCCATGAAAAAAGCCTCCCGAACCGATTCGGAAGGCTTCGTGTGCCGGCGGATTCCCGCCTACGCTTCCCCCGCGTCGTCCGATGGCCGCGCCTCCTGGCGTCGACCTCGTTTCTGGGAGGAAGCGCGCTTGGCCCGGCGCGCGTTGCGTTCCGTCTCGGTCCCTTGGTTTTCGCTACCGGCCGGTAGCTACTGGGATCCAAGCGGTATGTACTGTTGCAGCCCCTTCTTTGCGTTGCGTATCTCGCGGATCAGATCGGCGAGATCACTACCCTGCTCGACGAAATCGATGCTGGAACAATCGACGATCAGAACCGGTGCTTCCGTGTATTCGTGAAAGAATCTTCGGTACGCTTCGATCAAACCTTCGAGGTACGCTTCCGAGATGCGTTGCTCGAACTCACGGTTCCGTTTTCGGATCCGGCGCGACAGTACCCCAGGTCGCGCCTCTAAGTAAATGACCAGGTCGGGGGTCGGGATGGGATCCGTCATCAGGCCCAGGACCTCCCTATAGAGATCGAGCTCGGGCCCGTCGAGGTTCATCCGGGCGAAGATCTGGTCCTTGGCGAAGAGGTAATCGGCGATGACCCCCCGGCCCTCCTCCCGGTTGGCGTTCAGGGTCCGCTGCTGTCGGTATCTGTTCAGGAGAAACTGGAGCTGGGTCGCGAGGGCCGAGCGATCGGGCTCGGCGTAGAACCGTTCGAGGAAGGGATTGGCATCCGGCAGTTCCTCGACCAACTGGCACTCGAAGGCATCGGCAAGGCGCCGGGCGAGGCTCGTCTTGCCGACGCCGATCGGGCCCTCCACCACGATGTACCGCGTCTCGGCCACGATCGCGCCTCGCTAGCACGCGTCGTCGCCGAGTGTCGAGAAAATGTGCATGCCGCCGGGAGCCCGCCTGCGACCGAATTTGAGCGGGTCCGTCCGCGCTGGTAATGGCAGCCGGTGCCGACGCTCCGCGGGCTCGTTGCGCGCCTCTTTCTCGGCGGTCTTCCGGGCCCCACGCTCGACCCCGAGACCCGCCGCCTCTACGCCGAGGTCCCGTTCGCCGGCGTCACGTTGTTCCGGGCGAACGCCGGAACCCCGGCCGCCATGCGGGCCCTCACCCGCGATCTGCATGCGCTCGATCGCGCGGCGCCTCCGCTCGTCGCGATCGACCACGAAGGCGGGCGCGTCCATCGGCTCGCGCCGCCGTTCACGCACTTTCCCGCCGCGACGACCGTCGCGGCCGCCGGCACCGCGACGGTCCGGTCGGTCGCGACCGCGATGGGACGGGAGCTCGCCGCGATCGACGTCGACCTCACTTTCGCGCCCGTGCTCGATGTCGCGAGCAACCCCGCGAACCCGATCATCGGCGACCGCGCGTACGGCACGACTCCCGAGGCGGCGGCGACGCACGCGCTCACGACCTTCCGCGCGCTCCGTGCCACGGGTCTCCTCACGTGCGGCAAGCACTTTCCGGGACACGGCGACACCGCCACCGACTCGCACCTCGAGCTCCCGGTCGTCGCCCGAACCCGCCGCTCGATCGAGACGACGGAGCTGCCGACCTTCCGGCGCGCCGTCGCGGCGCGGGTCCCGATGCTGATGACGGCCCACGTCCACTACCCGGCCCTCGACCCGAAGCTACCCGCGACCCTCTCGCCGACGATCCTGACCCGGCTACTCCGCCGTCGCCTCGGCTTCCGCGGCGTCATCGCCAGCGACGATCTCGAGATGCGGGCGATCGCCGATCAGTGGGGCCCCGGCGAGGCCGCCGTGAAAGCGCTCGCGGCCGGCTGCGACCTACTGCTCTTTTGCCACCGGCAGGACTGGCTCCGCACCGCCGTCGAAGCGGTGGAACGAGCCGTGACTCGCGGACAGCTCACGGAGGCGCGGGTGACGGACGCCTATCGCCGCGTAACGCGCCTCATGCAGTGGCGCCGACGCCACCGCCGAACCGAGCGCCCGAGCGTGATCGGGTGCGCGGCACATCGCCGGCTCGACGCGGCCGTTCGCCGCGCCGCGGACGCGAAGGGCTGAGGGCTCAGCCCTTCTTGCTCTGACGCTTCGCGCTCGGGCGCGAGCGGGACGGCGTTTCCTTGGCGGCGGCCTCGCCCTTGACGATGCGCGCGAGGCTCTTGTTGTAGGGCGGGCGCGCGATCCCGCGCTCGGTGATGATCGCCGTCACGAGGTCGTGTGGCGTGACGTCGAAGGCCGGGTTCGCGACCTTGATGCCCGACGGCGCGATCTGCCGGTCGAAGATGTGCGTCACCTCGCGGCCGCTGCGCTCCTCGATGGGGATCTTCTCGCCCCGCGGACAGCTGAGATCGATCGAGGACGTCGGCGCGGCGACGTAGAACGGGATGCCGTGGCGATGCGCCAGGACGGCCACCGTGTAGGTGCCGATCTTGTTCGCGACGTCACCGTTCGCCGCCGTGCGGTCGGTGCCGACGATGACGCAGTCGATCAGCCCTTCCTTCATCATGTGGCCGACCATGTTGTCGGTGACGAGGGTCGCGGGGATGTGTTCCTTCTTGAGCTCCCAGGCGGTGAGGCGCGCGCCCTGGAGGTACGGACGGGTCTCGCTACAGTAGACGCTGATGCGCTTGTTGGCCTCGACGGCGGCGCGCATCACGCCGAGCGCGGTGCCGTAGCCCGCCGTCGCAAGCGCCCCCGCGTTGCAGTGCGTGAGGATCGTCGAGCCATCCTCGATGAGCGCGGCGCCGTGGGCGCCGAGGGCGCGGTTCGCCGCGATGTCCTCTTCGTGGATCGTCCGCGCCTCACGCTCGAGGATCAGGCGCAGCGTATCGACGTCGCGGGTGTCGTTCTGGGCGTAGACGCGCCGCATGCGCTCGATCGCCCAGAAGAGATTCACGGCGGTCGGCCGGGTCGCCGCGAACGTCCGGCAGATCTTGTCGAACTCGCGACGCAGCTCGTCGCGTTTCAGGCCGCGGACGCCGAGAGCGATGCCCATGGCGGCCGCGACGCCGATCGCGGGCGCGCCGCGAATGACCATGTCTTTGATGGCGCGCGCGACCTCGCGATAGTTGCTGTAGACGCGATAGACCTCGCGCACCGGCAGGAGACGCTGGTCGATCATGACGACTCGACCGCGCGTCCACTCGATCGTTCGGACACGGGTTCGTCGGGAAGCTTGGGGCATGGCAGTCACCGTCCTCGTGCGGATCGGCGGACTATAGCACGCGTCTCCCGCCGGGACAGTGTCAAAGTCTCGTCAGGCCGCGCGCTGGAGGCCGCCGCGCCCGAGGGTGCCGGCACGCTCGAGCACGTCGCCGATCCCGTACCGGCTGCGGAACCCGAGCACGTCGGCGGCACGCGTCGTGTCGGCAACGCAGGTCTCGCGGAGGTACGGCACGTGCAAGCCGGGCGCGATCCCCGCGCCGATCACCCAGAGACTCTGGAGCGCGACCCGCAGCACGGACTCGAGCGCGGGAACGCGCACGCGCCCGCTCAACTTGATCACCGTCGAGAGAGGCAACACGCCGTCGCCCGCGACGTTGAACGTCCCGTCGTGCCGCTCGAGGGCCGCGAGGCGCACGGCCTCCACGAGATCGTCGAGGTCGAGCAGCTGCATCAGCGGATCGGTGCCGAGCACCGCCGGCACGACCGGCGCGGCGAGGAGCCGCGCCATCAGCGACCGCGTGTCGCCGACGGTCGGCGCGAGCCGCAGCATAGCCACGTCGAGTCCGCAGCGTTCGCGGAGCGTGGCGACCTCGGACTCGACGGCGACCTTGTCCGCCACGAACGCATACGCGGGATCGGCACGGAGCGGCGCGCCCTCGTCGAGCCACTGCGGGTTGTCCGCGTGGGCTCCATAGCTCAGCGTGCTGCCGAGCACGACGACGTTGTCGACCGTACCCCCGCGGCGGACGTTGTCCGCGACGGCGCGAAAGAGCGCGCGCGTCCCGAGCACTTCGAGCTCGTGCGCCGCTTCCACGTTCCGCCGTGGAAAGTCGTGGAACGCGGCGTGGATCACCGTCTCCACGCGCTCGCGCACGAGCGTCTCGGCGAGCGCGACGTCCGCGAGTGTCGCCGTGAGATCCACGCCGCGGAAGATCGTGTCGCGCAGCGGAACCGCCGGAGGCCGGCGGTCGATCAGGACGAGTCGCTCCACCCGGTCGTCGGCCTCGAGCCGCCGCACGAGCGCCGCGCCCGCCACACCATGCACGCCGGTCAGCGCGACGATGCGTCGCCGCCGGCGCCGTCGTCGCGCCGGCGAGCGTGGCGTGCTGTCAGTCTCCTCGGGCACCGCCTGGACGATAACGGCACGCGACCGAAGCGGCAACGTCGGTCGTGGCACGGTCTGATTCCGTGTTCGAGGACGAAGTCCGCGCGCTGCGCCGTCGGCCGTCGGGAAATGCGCGCCGGCAGAGGGCTCGTCCGCCCACGACCGCCGGCGCTCGGAAGACGCGCGGCATACGTATCGAACGCGCTGGAGCGGAGCGAAGCGACCGCGACCTCCGACGATCTCCGTTGGGCGAGGGCGTGCGGGGGAGGTGTCGCGCGCGGGGCCGCCGCAGGCCCCGCGCGCGACACCTCCCCCGCACGCAGTTCCCGACGGCCGCCGGCGCACCGCGCAGACTTCGTTCCCGATCATCCGAGCTTCGAGCCGAATCAAAGTGCGACACGACCGCAACGTCGCCCGCGCTTGAAATGCACCGACACGTTCCCTAGGGTCCCGCGATGGCCGACGTCCAGCAGAGCTTCACGACGCCCATCGCCGCACCGCTCGCGGTCTGTTACGCGGCGATCGGCGACTTCGAGAGCTATCCGTCGTGGTCGCCCCAGATTTCGCACATCGCCGTGCTCGATCGGCATCCCGACGGACAAGCGCGACGGGTCGAGTTCGAGGTCGACATGAAGCTCCGCACGGTGCGCTACGTCCTCGAGTACACCTGGCATCCCCCGGATCGGTTGACCTGGAAGATGACCGAAGGCGACCTCGCCGACATCGAAGGCAGCTACACCTTCGAGGCCGACGGCCCCGGGGTCACCAACGCAACCTGCTCGCAGGCCATCTCACTCGGCTTCTGGGTGCCGAGCGTGATCCTGCGGCCGATCGAGCAGACGGCGCTCCGCCAGTCGGTGCTGGAGTTCAAAGCCGAGGCCGAGCGGATCGCCGGAACGACGCGCGCCTGAGCTGCCTCACGCGGCCCGGCGCCCGCCTTCCGGCCGCTCGCGTCGGACGCCCCGCTGCGCAGCCATCCACGCGCGGACGATGAGCAGCGACCACACGGGCTCCCACGGCGCACGGCCACCGAGAAACGCCTTCCAGACCTCCGCAACTCCGTCGCGCCGGAAGAGTCCGCCACCGTCGTCCGCGAGGAGCGTGTCCTCCGCGATCGTGCGCAACTCCCCACGGAGCCAGCTCGCGACGGGCGGAGGCGGCGGCGAAGCGAGACGCCGGAAGATCGGCGGCGGCAGGACGCCTTCGAGGACGGCGACGAGCGGCGAACGATCGAGCGCGGCCCCCCCGGTCGTGAGCCATTCGTGCAAGCGATGGTCGAGGAACGGAACGCGGAGCGCGATCCCGTGCGCGACGGCCGACCCCTCGGCGTCGCGAAGCGCACCCGACATCACCGGGCCCGCGAGCTCCACCGCCGCCACCGCGCGTTCGATCGCCACCTGCGCCGAACCGGCGGGAAGCACGCAGCGGGGGCCGAGCGGCGTCAGCGCCCGCGCGTCCACGTGCGCGGCGGCATCGAAGGCCCGCCGTGCCTCGGCGAGCGCATCCGGTTGAATCAACCGCGCGATCGCCTCCGGCCCGAGCACGCCCCGGCTCGCGAGATATGCCGGCGCAATCGCGTCGCTCGGTCCCACGTACTCCGCAAGCGCGGCGGCGCGCCCGAACGGCGAGCGTCGCGCCCAGACACGCGCGGCAACACGCGTGAGTCCGCTCGTGGACCCGTGGCGGCCGGCGCGCCAGAGCCACGATACGAGGCGCGCCGTATCGGCGCGGACGAGCTGCGGCGTCGCGAGCCCAGCGAGCCAGACCCGCTCGCCGACGGACCGCATGGCCGCCGTCGAGAGCGCCGCGACTGGCGCCCCGGTCGAAGGTTGGTCGGCGGCGGCGGCGGTCGCGAACGCGGCCGTCACGGCCGACCCGCCGACGAAATGCTCGCGCGGCTCGCCGCGAAACCACTGCGCCACGGTGGATGCCGTGTCGTGCGGTGCGCGCGCATCGCGAGCGCCTGCGGCCTCGTCCGGGAAGTGGAACACGTGCGTCCGGAGACCGCGGCCGAGCATCGGCCGTACGAGCGCCAGCAATGCCGCCGACGCCGCGCTGCCGTCGACGACGATGCCCACGTTTTCCTCACCGGCGATCGCCGACTCGACGGCATCCCGGAGAAGGCCGCCGAACCGCGCGCGATCGACCTCGCGTTGGCCGCTCGGCAACGCCGACGGCTCCTCCCAGAACCGTTCGCTCCGCAGGCGCGAGCCGCGAACGCGCAGCAACGTCCCGGGCGCCACGGCGCGCACGCCGGGAGCCACGGTTACCGGCTCCGGCACGTACCCGAAGACGAGAAACGCGAGCAGAGCCGCGGGATCGAGCGCCGCGCCGTCCGCGAGCGCCCGCACCTCGGAGGCGAACGCGAAGTCACCGCCGCGATCCCGGACATACAGCGGCTTCGCGCCGAAACGGTCGCGCCCGAGCAAGAGCTCGTGCTGCTCGCGATCCCAGAGCGCGAACGCGAAGCTTCCCTGCAAGCGCTCGAGCGCCCCGATGCCGTCCTGCTCGTAGAGGTGCAGGATCACCTCGCTGCCGCACGCCGATTGGAACTCGTGACCCGCGGCGACGAGCTCGAGCCGGAGCTCGGTCGCGTTCGCGGGCTCACCGTCGGCGACGAGCCAGAGCGTCCCACGCTCGTTCCGCAGCGGTTGCAGGACGGCCTCGGCGCCCGGTCCCGTGCCGCCGCGATGCGCGAGCGCGATCGACGCGTCGTACGCGACCGCGAGTCCACCCTCGAGCGGCGCCCGCCGCCCGAGCGCGTCGCGCATCGCGCCGATCGCCGCCGTCAATTGCCCCCGTTCGACCCCGCCTCCACGCGGCATGATGCCCGCAATCGCACCCATCTACCCCACCCCCTTGGACGACCTTGCAGCGGCGCATTGTTCGCTGCCGGGGTTGCCATTCTGCGGCACCTCGGCCCCCTCGCAGCCGCTGAGGACGACGCTATGCGGACGACCCCCCCGTATGGGATCGAGCGCGGCGCGATTCCCAAGCCCGACCGCCATCTTCCCGTCCTCGGCCGCGACGCCCTGCGGCGACGAATGCGACCGTGGCGCAGCGCGTTCCCCCTGGCACCACGCTTGCTCACCCACACGCGGGGCGCGGACTCCTCCACCTCCCACGACGCTCCATCTCCTCCACCTGATCCGCGCTTCTGCCACGGCCGCGCCTGAGCAACGCGGCCGTGGCATGTAATATCCGCGTCGATTCGAGGCACAGGACGATCGCCGGCACTGCATTTGCCGCGCATCCCGCCGCCATCGGGCCTCCGATTCCGCCTGCCCCGCCACCGCTCCACCCCCAGAGGACGAGCACGGCCTCCGTGCTCCTGCGCTCGGCTATGGAAGAGTCGATCGCCGAAGTCAAGAAAATTCCGGTATTACCGGCTCAGCGTGCGGGCTCCGGCGCGGTGACGATGCCGATCCGCTCGATGCCGGCCGCCCGACAGGCATCCATCACCTCGACGACGCGCGCGTAGGCGAGGCCGCGATCGGCGGCGAGCATCACGGTCTTCTCCGCGCGCTCCGCGTAGATCGCCGCGAGGCGCGTCGAAAGGTCGGTCGACGGCAGGGGCGCACCCTCGAAGCTCACGGCGCCGTCGCCGCCGATGGTGAGCGTCGGTGTCGTCGTGCTCGAGCGCGCGTCGGCGTGCGCCGCGATCGGAAGCTCGACCGGCACCTCCTCGTCGAGCATCGGTGCCACCAGGAGGAGGATGACGAGCAGGACCAGCACGACGTCCACGAGCGGCGTCACGTTGATGTCCGCCTGGAGCTCTTCGTCGTGTCGGAGGACGGCGCCCATCAGTCCGCCCCGCCGGCCGACGATTCGGCCGCGCCGGCGCGCCGCGCGAGCGCAACTGTCGCCGCTTCCTCGCCCGCGGCCTCGATCGCGACCAGGAGACGCGTGATCCGCTGGCTCAGCGCATTGAAGATCCAGACGGCCGGGATCGCGACCATGATCCCGAACGCGGTCGTCACGAGCGCCTCCGCGATGCCGGTCGACACGGTGGCGATGCCGCCGCGCCCAGTCGCGCCGATCTCGTGAAACGCGTTGACGATGCCGATGACGGTTCCGAACAGACCGACGAACGGCGCCGTCGAGCCGACCGTCGCCACCGTCGAGAGGCCGCGCTTCAGTTCGCTCCCGGTCGTGAGGACGAACCGCCGAACGGTTCGGTCGTGAATCTCGGCGCGGTCGCGCTCGGCGACGGCGCCGGTCGTGTCCGCCACCAGCCCGACGAGCCTCGCGACCGGACTGTCGGGAAACCGCGCGACGAGATCGCCCGTCACGGGGGAATGCCCCGCGGCGCGCCAGGCCTCGAGAAAGCCATCCGACTCCTGCTCGGCGCACCGAAGCCGACGCCATTTGTCCGCGGCGACGGCCCCGCTCGCGAGCGACATGCCACCGAGCAAGACGACGACGCCGCGAGCCAGAGGCCCGGTCGCGCGCCACAGTTCGATCAACGAGAGCTCCATGTTCGCTCCTTCAGCGCAGCACGAATCGCACGGGGACTTCCATCACGACGCGCACCGGTCGCCCCTCGGCGTCGCGTGCGGGTCGGAACCGCCATTGCCGGACCGCGGCGACCGCCGCCGCGTCGAGCAGCTTCACCGACTTCAGGATCTTGATACCGGCCTCGGGACGGCCGCGCCGATCGAGCACGACCTCCAGCAGCACCTGCCCTTCGACTTCGAGCTCCCGCGCACGCGCCGGATACTCCGGTACGACGCGCTCGACGAGCTCCGGCGGCGCCGCGACCGAGCCGACCGGCACCGCCGCGCCGCCGAGACCGCCCGTGACTCCATCGACGGCGCCCTGCGCGACGCCGCCGGCAGTGCCCGCCGCCGGCGCCGCGACCGCCCCCTCGGACGGCGCGGGAGGAGCTCCGGCTTCGACCGGTACGGCCGGCACTGGACGCTCGAGGGCTTCGGGTTTCGCGTCGCCCGTCCGCGCGAGCCGCGGCGCCTTCGGTCGCGGCTTCGGCCGCTCCTGCGCGACGACGGGCTGCGGTCGCGACTCCGCCTGCGCCACCACCGGTGGCGGCGCGACCGCCACTGGCTCGGCCGCCGGGAGGGCGCTGCCACGCGGCACGCCGAGGGCGGGCGGCGCGGGCTCCACCCACACGAGCCGCGCCGGCGACACCGGCGCGGCGACGTGGCGATGCGCGTGACCCGCGCCGAGCGCCATGAGCATGACGCCGCCGATCGCGGCATGCGCCGCCATCGACACCACCCACGCCCGCGATCGCCCCGCGTCGGTCATCAGAATGCGACCGTCATCGTCCCGATCGCCGTCAGGGGATACCCCGGCGTGAACCCGATGTCCGACACGACGTCGGGCTCGGACTGGAGTCGCGAGTCGGTCGCGAACTGCGCCTCGCGATAGTCGTGATCGAAGAGGTTCAGGATGTCCAGCTGGAGCGTCAGGGCCTTCACGTAGCCGCCCGTCCATGACTCCGGCAGGTCGAAGCGCTTGCCGAGCTGGAGATCCCAGACCGTGTAGCCGGCCGCCGTCAGCGAGTCGTCCTCGTTCGCCGGCCGCGCGCTGATGGCGCGCGTGCGGATGCTGCCGAAGAAGCCGTCCTCGCGCCGCGCCGTGATACCGCCGTTCACGGTGAAGCGCGGCGCCAACGGGACGTCGTCGGCCTGGTCCGGCTCGAAGCGAAACTTCGCGACCGTCTGCGTGCAGTCCACGTCGAAGAAGAGCCAATCCAGGATGCGATAGCGGATTTCGAGCTCACCGCCGATCCGGCGCGTCGCGCCGCTCGCCTCGGTCGTGCCCTCGTCGCCGACGAACACGATTTCGCTGTCGAGATCGAGCATCCAGAACGCCGCGGCGACGTCGAGCCGATCGAACAGGCGCGTCCGGACCCCGAGCTCACCGCCACGCGCTTTGGCGCTGGGATCGACCGCGTCGACGTCGCGCACCACGCCGCGCGCGTCGTTCGAGTGGAAGCCTTCGCCGTAGTTCAGGAAGACGTCGAGGTTCGCGAGCGGCGAGAAGATGATGCTCGCCTTCGGGCTGAAGATGACCTCGTTCTCCGTGCCTTGCCCGGTGAGGGTCGGGTCACTCGTCGAGTTCAGGTTGTTGTCGACGTCGAAATACAGATCGTCGAAGCGGAGCCCGACGACGGTGCGGAGCCACGGCAACCAGGTCGTGTCGGCGCTGACGTACGCGAAGGAGTTCACCTGTCGCACGTTGTGGTCGGTCTGGCGCGTGAGGAAATCCCGTTGCACGGTGTAGTTCAGCTGCTCGCCGATGTGGTCGCCGCGGACGCCGACCGCACCAGTGAACGCGGTGTCGAATCCTCCGAGGTCGACGCGGCGGAGGTAGCGGGCCTCGCCCCCGCCGAACCAGCGCTTGTCCTTTTGCTCGATCTGGTCGCCGTTCACGGGATCGCGGGCGAAGAACGTGAAGTTCGAGAACATATCCAGGTCGTAGTAGACGCCGTAGGCGAAGAGGCTCGCCTCCTCACGATCGTCGGGACTCCAAACGGTGCGTGACGAGACCTGATGGCGTTGCGACGTACCTCCTTCGGTGGGGTCGATGAATCCGAACCGATCGAGGCGGCCGGCGCGCACCTCGCGCAGCGGCAGCTGGCCGGATGCGTTCCACGTACCGCGGTAGCTCGCGAACGTGAGATCCGATCGCCACGCCCCGTCCTCGTAGCCGCCCCGCGAGAAGAGCTTGTAGCGATTGTAGTCCTCGGGGTTCTCGAAGGGGCCGTCCTGGCCGGCACCCTCGATCGCGAACAGCGTACTGAAGGGACCCCTCTCGCTGCCCCCCGTCACCACCGCCCGGTAGAGATCGAACCGGCCCGCGCTGATCATCGCGGTGTTCTCGGCGACCACGCGCCGCGTGACCAGGTTGACGGCTCCGGACGTCGCGAAGTCTCCGTACTTCACGAAGTACGGTCCTTTGTCGACCTCGATCCGCTCGACGATCTCGGGGATGACGAAATTCACGTCCGCGTAGCCCTGCCCGTGCGCGTGGCT
>Ga0268299_1003423_pt1 | contig 14651 bp, 9 predicted proteins | sample NOBtaG_FD_193484 | JGI IMG/M metagenome (GOLD analysis project Ga0268299, IMG submission 193484) | Activated sludge microbial communities from bioreactor in Nijmegen, Gelderland, Netherland - NOB reactor | ecosystem: Engineered > Bioreactor > Aerobic > Activated sludge | place: Netherlands...
ACGTCCGGCACCGGCACCCTCACGGTCTCGGCCGGCACCGTGAACGTGTCGAGCCCCTTCGCGCATCCTGGCCCGGTCACCGTGGCCGGTGGCGACCTGAATCTGCTCGGGGCGACGAACAGCATCACCGGGCTGACGATCTCCGGCGGCAACCTCGGCGGCGCGGCGGGCACGACCGTCACGCTCAACGGCACGACGGCCTGGACGGGCGGCAGCATCGGCACGTCCGGCACCGTGACGGTGCCCGTGGGTGCCACCCTCAACGTCTCGAACGCCGTGTCGCACACCTTGGCGTCGGCGACGCTGCAGATCGCCGGCACGGCGAACTTCACCGACGGGTTCACGCTCAACACCGGGTTGGGCGCGGTGCTCCGGGTGCAGGCCGGGGGCGCGCTCAACCTGCAGGGTGACCAGACCCTGAGCTACAGCCTCGGCGGCGCCAGCCCGCGGCTGGAGAACCTCGGCACCATCACCCGCGTGAGTGGTACCGGTTTCTCGACCATCTCGCTGCCGGTGGACAACGACGGCGTGTGGAACGTCCAGACGGGCGCGCAGCGCATCAACCTCGGCTCGGACATCCAGAGCTGGTCGGGGTCGATGGCCCTCGCCGCCGGCAGCACGCTGGACTTCTCCGGCGGCACCACGGCACTGGGGCCGACGGCGACCCTCACCGGCACCGGCACACTCAGTGTGGCGGGCGGCACCGTCAACGTCGCGGCTCCGCTCACGTTCGCGGGTGCCGTCGACGTGTCCAACGGGGCGCTGAACCTCAACGGCGCCACGGCGCTCAGCACCGTGACGCTCTCCGGCGGGTCGATCGGGGGCACCGGCGCGATCAGCGTGGCGACCGCGCTCAACTGGTCCGGTGGCAACATCGATGGCAGCGGCACGCTCAGCGTGCCGGTGGGTGCCACCTTGGCCTCGTCGGGCACCGCGACGCGCAGCCACAGCGGACGCCTGATCAGCGTCGGGGGCAGCGCGAACTTCACCGGCGGGCATCAGGTCAACTCCGGTCTCGGGTCCGTGCTGCGGGTGCTGGCGGGCGGCACGTTGCTCGTGCAGGGCAATCACAGCTTCCTCAACAACCTCGGCGGCGCCGCGCCGCTGGTGGAGAACCTCGGGACGTTCACGCGCAACACCGCCACCGGCACCGTGACGATGAACGTGCCGTTCCAGAACAGCGGCACGGTCACGCTGTCCACCGGTGTGCTGGATCTCACCGGGGCGGCGACCCTGGGTGGGCCGATCGCCCTCGCCGCCACGACCACGCTGCGGCTCAACGGTGGCACCATCACGCTCGCGCCGACCCTGGTGGTGAGCGGGCTCGGCGTCACGCAACTCGCCGGCGGCATCGTGTCCGGCCTCGTCGCCGGTGACACCGCGAACTTCGGACGCCTGCAACTCACCGGCGGCACGTTGAGTGCCGGCGGTGTGGTGCGCTCCACGGACTTCCTCGATTGGGCCGGCTCGACGATCAGCGGCGCGCTCACGCTGGTGGCGGTGGACAGCATGGTCATCACCACCACCGGCACGCGGAACCTGAGCAACGCAACCCTCGAGACCCGCGGCGCCACCGTGTGGGCCACCGCGGCCACCATCAACAGCGGCGCCGGCGCCGTGTGGCGCAATGCCGCCGGGGCCAACATCGTGTGGTCCGGCAACGGCAGCCTGCTCCACAACCTCGGCGGCACCCAGACGCAGCTGGAGAACCTCGGCGGCATGCAGTTCACCGGCGCGGGCACCGCGACCGTCGGTGCCACCTTGATCGACACGGCCGGCGCCGGCTTCTCCGTGCCCTCCGGCACCGTCGCCCTGAGCGGGGGCGGCCGGCTCTCGGGCAATCGGAACGTGACCGGATTCCTCGACGTCACGGGCGGCGTGCTCACCATGCGGCCCGGCACCTCCATCACCAACTTCGGCGCGGGCGCGCTTCGCTTGACGGGCGGCACGCTGCGTCCGGACAGCGCGGCCAACGTGTCGGTGGACCGCTTCGAGCTCTCCGGCGGCGCACTCGACCACGAAGGCACGTTCAGCGTGACCACGTTGTTCAACTGGTCGGCGGGCAGCATCCAGTCCAACCAGGTCGGACTGGGCGGCACCACCGCGCTCACCACCGGCGCCACCATGAACATCACCGGCGCCACCGCCCGCAGCGCGTCCGGCACGCACCTGCTCAGCATCACCCCGGGCACGACCGTCAATCACAACGCCACCGGCGCCATCCTCACCGGCTTGGGCTTCACGGTGCAGAACGGCGGCACGTACAACCTGCAGAACGTCGGCGGCTACGCCTTCACGCTCGGCGGCACCCAACCCACGTTCCGCAACCTCGCGGGCGCGACGCTGACGTCGAGCGGCGCGAGCACCGGCAGCATCGCCATGCGGATGGACAACCAGGGCGGTGCGCTCACCGTGACCGGGGACACGCTGCGGCTGCTGCTGGGCAGCACCGGCTCGTTCGCGGGCACGGCGACCGTGAACACGGCAGCGCTGAAGCTGGGCGGGGGCCCCTTCACGCTCACCGGTGCGTTCACCGTGGCCGGCACCGCCGGCGACCTCGTGGTCAACAACGGGTCCATCGTCGTCGGGACGCAGACGCTGCAGGTGAACGGCGACCTGCTCACCGAGACCGGTGGTGCCCTGACCAGCACGGCGGCCACCGGCGTGATCGACGTGAACGGCAACGCCGTGTTCAACGGCGCGCAGAGTGTGCTCTCCGCCGGCACGTTGCGCGTCGCGGGCAACTTCACCCAAGGCCCGACCGGCGTGGTGAACACCTTCGATGCCAGCGGGACGCACCGCACCGTGTTCGACGGCACCGGGCCGCAGAGCATCACGTTCGCCAATCCCACGAGCTCGCGGTTCAACCGCGTGGAGTTCCCGACGATCGGTCACACGGTCACGTTGCAGACCAACGTGACCGTGCTCGACTCGCTGATCATGCTCGGCGGCGGTCCGGGCTCCGCCGATCTCGTCGGCGCCGGGACGACGCAGCGGCTCAGGGTGGAAGGCGTGCTCCGCATGGACTTCTCCACGACGTCACCGAGCCTCTCGGTGCCGGTGGTGGAGATGACGGCGGTGCCGGCCGTGGCGGCGATCTCGAGCCCGGGGCGCGGCTTCTTCCCCGACACCGCGGTCTATCTGGGCGCCGCGATCACCGCCTTGCCGACGAACGCCGGCTACAAGTACAACAGCGTGCGCCTCGCCACCGGTGCCGCCGTGACCATCGCCAGTGACACCATCGCCGGCGACCTCCACGTCTCGTCCGGTATCGCCAGCTATGTCGGCACCGTCAATCACCGCATCCAGGGCGACCTGCGCACCACCGGGACCGGATCGATCTTCCTCTTCTCGGTCGACGCCAACGTCACCGTGGTCGACAGTGCGATCTTCGCCGGCGCGAGCACCAACACCACGCTCAACGCCGGGACCTTGCGCCTGCTCGGCCACTTCGTGCAGGCCGGCGGGAACACGGCGGCGTTCGCGGCGACCGGGACCCATACGACGATCTTCGCCGGTGCCGCCCAGCAGACGATCCGCTTCGACAATCCGGGTACCACCACCACGACCTCGCACTTCGCGGAGCTACAGATCGCCAACGTCTCCGCGGGCGGCGTCCGCCTGCTCTCGCCCGTCCACGCGGTGACGCAGTTGGAGACGAGCTTCAGCCGCACGGCGATCAGTCAGGTATCGAGTGCCAACGGTGACTCATTGACCATCCAGGGCGCGAACGCGGACTCGATCACGTTCGACAACACGCCGCTGCGCGTGATCGGGACCGGCGCGATCACCAAGCTCAACGTCATCCGGTTCCAGAACATGGCGGCGACGGCAACGCAGTTCCGCTTCACGCGTGCGGGTACGGGCACCCCCATCGCGCTCAATGACTGGACCTTCGCCAGCACGCCCGTGGGCGGCCTCTACTTCTCGTTCAACAACACCGCCGTCGGCGTGGCGATGCCGGTGAACTTCCTCGGTGCGACCCCGGGCACCATCGGCGCGTTGGGTGGATTGTACCAACGCCTCGGTGCGACGCTGCCCGCGGTGAACTGGAACGGACAACCCATGCCGTAGGCGAGGGTACCGGTTCGCCAGCGCATGACGCGGGGTCCGCCATCATCGGCGGACCCCGCTTGACTTTTCCGCGACCGCCGCCGATACTCACTGCACAACAGAAGCCCGTGGTCATTTGCCGCGATTGCCGCCACGTTAAAGAAAGTGCTAAAACGCGATGTCCCGCGGCGTCCGTCCGTGGGATTTTTCATTTCCCATCGGCGACGCCTCGACCTCACGAAGACCGCGGCCCTCTCACCCGCTCGAGGACCGCTCGATGGCCACCTTCGTCGCTGATCCCTCGCGAAGCCTGCGCTTCGCCACGCTGCCGCCCCTTCCGCTCGACTCCGGGGAGATGCTGGCGCAGGGTACGATCGCCTACCACCTCGACGGCAGCCTCAACGCGACGCGCGACAACGTGATCCTGGTGCTGCACGCGCTCACGGGGTCCGCCGACGCGGCCGGGGAGTGGTGGCAGGGCCTGATCGGTCCCGGCTGCGCGCTCGACACCGACCGCTTCGCTGTCCTCGCCCCAAACCTCATCGGCTCCTGCTACGGATCGAGCGGCCCGCGCGAGGGTGGCGACCCCTTCCCGCGCATCACCACGCGCGACCAGGCGCGTGCGGTGGGGGTGTTGCTCGAGGCGCTGCGCATCCCGCGCGTCGTGTTGGTCACCGGCGGCTCGCTGGGGGGCATGGTGTCGCTCGAGTTCGTCGCCACGTTCCCGTCGCGTGCGGAGGCAGCGGTGGTGTTCGCCGCACCGGCGGTGCAGTCGGCGGCGAGCATCGGCTGGGTGCACGTACAACGCGAGGCGCTGCGACTGGGAGGCGCCGAGGGCCTCGCGCTCGCCCGGCAGGTGGCGATGCTCACCTATCGCACGTCCGACGGACTGCGCGAACGCTTCGGGCGGCTGCGCGGCGCGGCCGGTGCGTTCAGCGTGCAGGAGTGGCTCTGGGCGCACGGCGCCAAGCTGCGCGCCCGGTTCGACAAGGCGAGTTATCTCACGCTGCTCGACGCGATGGACGCCCACGACATCGGCCGCGGACGTGGTGGCATCGGCGAACGGCTGCGCGAGTCCGGCACCGCGCTCACCGGCGTCGGGATCCCGGGTGACCTGTTCTATCCGGCCGAGGAGGTCGCGGAATGGGTGGCCGAGGCGGGCGGCAACTACCGCGCGATCGTGTCGGAGCACGGCCACGATGCCTTCCTGCTCGAGCGCACGCGGGTCGGCGCGATCCTGCGCGAGGCGTTGTCCACGCGGCACCAGGCCCCGCGCCGCGCGCGCAGTGCCCAGGAGGTCGCATGACCACGCTGGCCATCGCCGGCTGCGGCACGGTGGGCGGCGCGCTGCTCGACCTGCTCGCGCGCCACGGCGACGCGATCGAACGACGCACCGGTCATCGGTTCGAGGTGCTGCGCATCCTCGTGCACGACGTCGCGCGGCCGCGGTCGGTGCACGTGCCGCGGGCGCTGCTGACGGAATCGGTCACCGAGTTCCTCGCGGCGCCGGCCGACGTCGTGGTGGAGGCGATCGGCGGGACGAGCACGGCGGCGGCGCTCGCGCGTGCCACGCTGGCCAGCGGCCGTCGGCTGGTCACGGCCAACAAGGCCCTGCTGCGGGCCGAGGGGCCGGCGTTGGCGGCGTTGGCCGCCGCGCACGCCGCCGACGGTGCGGCGCTCGACTTCGAGGCCGCCGTGGGTGGCGGCGTGCCGGTGGTCCGTGCGCTGCGTGAATCGCTCGCCGGCCACGGTGTGCGACGCATCCGTGGCGTACTCAATGGCACCACCAACTACATCCTCTCGCGGGTCGAGGATGGTGCGGATGCCGCGGCGGCGCTGCGCGCGGCGCAGCGGGCCGGGTTCGCCGAGGCCGATCCCACGCGTGACGTCGCCGGCATCGACGCGGCCGACAAGATCGCGGTGCTCGCCTGGCTGGCGTTCGGTGTGGATCCCACGCGGTTGCCGGTGCGTACGCTCGGCCTGCCGCCGGATCCGGTGGCCGCGGTGCGGCGCGCGCGCGTCCAGGGCGCGGTGCTGCGCCTGGTGGCCGAAGCCGAGGAGCACGAGGGCGTCGTACGTGCGAGCGTCGCACCAGTGCTGCTCGATGCCGCGGACCCGCTCGCCCGCGCGCGTGACGAGGAGAACGTCGTGGTCATCGAATCCGAGTCCGCCGGGGCGATCACGCTGCACGGACGCGGCGCCGGTGGCTCCGCCACCGCCTCCGCACTGCTCGCCGACCTCCTGCGGGCCTCGGCGCCCGTGCCGGCCTGACACCACCCGAGCCCTTCCATGCATCCCGAGACCCTCGCCATCCGCACGCAGACGGCGCGCAGTGCGCACCGCGAACACGCGACACCGCTGTTCCTCACGTCCTCCTTCGTCTTCGACTCCGCCGAGCAGGCCCGCGCGCTGTTCGCCGAGGAGATCGCGGGGCCTGTGTACTCGCGATACGCCAACCCGACCACCGACGAGTTCGTCGAGAAGCTGCGCCTGCTCGAGGGTGCGGAGGATGGCCTCGCGACGGCCTCGGGCATGTCGGCGGTCTACACCGCGCTCGCCGCGCTGCTCCAGTCGGGGGACCACGTGGTCGCCGGCCGTGCGTTGTTCGGCTCGACGCACCAGCTGTTCACGCGGGTCTTCCCCAAGTGGGGCATCACGCACCGCTACGTGGACGGCGCCGACGCGGACGCGTTCGCGGCCGCGATCCAGCCGAACACCAAGGTGATCTTCGTCGAGACGCCCTCCAACCCGGGACTCGACCTCGTGGACCTGGCCGCGCTGGGCGACCTCGCGCGCGCACGCGGCCTCACGTTCGTGGTGGACAACTGCTTCGCCACGCCGGTGCTCACGCGGCCGATCGGGTTCGGGGCGCACGTGGTGGTGCATTCCGCGACCAAGTTCATCGATGGTCAGGGCCGGGTGCTCGGTGGGGCCATCGTCGGCGAGGCGTCACGGATCGCCGAGGCGCGTTTCCTGGCGCGGCACTCCGGGCCGGCCCTCGCGCCGTTCAACGCCTGGGTGCTCAGCAAGAGCCTGGAGACGTTGGCGTTGCGCGTCGAGAGGCACGCGTCCAACGCGCTGGCCCTGGCGACGGCACTGGAGGAGAACGCGGCGGTGCAGCGGGTCCGTTATCCCTTCCTCGCGTCGCATCCGCAGCAGGCCCTGGCGCGGCGCCAGATGCGCTGGGGCGGCGGTGTGCTCACCATCGACGTCGGCGCGTACGAGACCGCGCGCCGGTTCCTCGACGGCCTGCGCCTCTGCTCGCACTCCCCTAATCTCGGCGACACCCGCACCATCGTCACGCATCCCACATCCACCACGCATTCCAAGCTCACGGACGCCGAGCGCGCGCGGGTGGGGATCACGCCCGGACTGGTGCGGATCTCCGTGGGGCTGGAGCACGTCGACGACATCCTCGACGATGTGTCGCAGGCGCTGGCGTCAGCGCGCTGACGTTCGGGCGGCGCGGGCCATCACCGAGTCCACGAGGGCCCGCAGCACGTCCGGGCGGTCGCCCTGCATGTGCTTGCCGGGCAGCCACACGCGCTCGCGCGGCTCGGCCGTGGCGTCCCAGAGGGCATCGACGGCCACGCGCGGGATCCGTTCGTCGTCCATCGCGCTGAGCAGGACCACGGGGCGGGGCGCCACGGCGCCGACCCAGCGCTCAGGTGCGAATCGTGGACCCGAGGCGAGCAGCGTGGCCAATCCGGCGATGGGCCAGCGGAACGCGGCGATGGGCACATCGCGCTTGAGCCCTTGGTCGATCATGGCGAAGGGGCGTCCGCCGCCGTGCGCGATCCAGAGCCGCGTGACGCGCGGGTCGCGGGCCGCAGCGATGGTGGCGAACGGTGCACCGAAGCTCGCGCCGACGAGTTCCACCCGCGTGTCGTCCACATCCGGTCGCGCCAGCAGGTGGTCGAGTGCGAGCGAGACTGCGGGCGGTATGTCGTACAGCGCGCGCCGGATGGCCGGGACCTGTGCCACGACCGCGAGCCCCTTGGCCCGATGGTCACCGTCGAACGGATACTCGATCGAGGCGAAGACCGTGCCGCGCGTGTCGCCGACCAGGGCACCGGCGCGCATGCCCCGCTGGTGCCCGCCGAGCACGAGGAAGAGCGGGCGCCGCGTGGGAGCGGTGCCCTCGGGCGCTGACTCCGGCCGGAGCGGCTCGCGCACCGCGAGTTGCACCTGCAGTCCGCTCGAGGAGCGCAGCGCCACCACCTGCTCGCGGGCGGTGGAATCGTGGGTGGCCGGGAAGGTGTCCGCCGCGACGAGTGTGCCGCGGCGGGCGGCGAAGACCGGCTCGGGGTCGCGCAGCAGCCAGGCGACCGCGGCGAGTCCGGCGAGGAGGACGCCTCCAGCGCTCCAGCGCAGCAGGCGCCTCCGGCGATCAGCGGACGATGAGCGTGTAGCCGCCGAAGTCATTCGGGTCGAAGGTGTTCGCGAGGACGTAGTAGGTGCCGGCCGCGAAGCCGAAGGTGATGCGTGCGTTGATGTCGATGCCGCCGTCGTCGTCCTCGACGATCGTGTTGCCGGCCGCGTCGCGGATGATCAGGTACGGATCGAAGTCATCGCTGATGTGGTCGATGGTCAGCACCGAGGCCGTGTCGATGTCGAGGCGCCAACGGTCGGCGTAGGAGCCATCGGTGAGCCGGCAGGACTCGCGCACGAGCACCCCGGTGACCGTGTCGCCGAGCGAGAGATTGCCCACGGTGGTGTTGCAGGCGAGCGACTCCCGTGGCGGCCCGACGGGATCGTCGTCGCAGGCGGCAGCGGAGAGCGTGACCACGGCGAGTACGGCGAGGAGCAGGGGCCGACGGTTGAGGCGGCGCATCGAGGGTCCGTTCCGGTAGAGGTTTCCGGGGTGCTACCCCGGCCGCGGGCGAAGGAGCCACGCCCGCGCGGGCGGCCGGGAACACGACGGGGCCGCGCGGTCGGCGCGGCCCCGTCAGCCTCTGGTTCGTACAACTCCCTTACGGCTTCTTGAGCGCCTTCACCTCGGCCGGTAGCTCGAAGAGCTTGGGGTCCGGATCGCCGGCTTCGGCGGACGTGATCGTCATCACCTGTTCCATCCCCATCACCTGCACCACGACCTTGTGGGCCATCAGGATGCCGCCGACGGAGCGGTAGTCGCTGAGACGCGAGACCGCGTCGATCTCGCCCTGCGGCGACATCTGCTTGCTCATCGACTCGATGATGAGGCCCGTCTTCACCGAGTAGCAGTCCGTGGTCACGCGCTTGGACTTCCACACGTGCTTGACGCGGATGCACTTCTCGCCGCCCACGTCGCCTTCGCCGGCGAGCTCGGACGACTCGAACATCGACGCGGGACGCGTGAGCATGCCGAAGTCCGCGTTGTCGATGGTCTGCGCCGCCTCGGCGCCGCTGACGAGGCGCGGACCCTGCATCGGGTCGGACGCCCAGGCCGTGCTGCCGTCGAAGCCGGAGCGCATCTCGCCCAAGCCGGGCAGCGTGATCTTCACCGACACGAGGTTCGGCCGGCGCTGCACCGAGGAGACCGTCGCGGACATGCCCATGGCGGGCATCTCCATGGTCATGGTCGAGGTCATGCCCTGGATGGATGCGGCCTTGCCGTCGGGGTCGACGGCCTTGGCGTAGCGGGCGAGGATCTCCGCCGGGGTCTGCGCCGACAACGCGCGCCCCGCGACGAGGGAAAGTGCGAGGACGGCGATGTTGCGGATACGACGCGAGAACACTGGGCCTCCGTGCAGGTGGGGTCGTGCGGGTCGGAGGGACGCGGACGCGACCTCCGTCGTGCTGGGACGAACAACCGGCGCCGGAATCACGGCATCTCCCGCGCGAGCCAGGCGCGTGCGGCGTCCAGGGCGGCGTCCCGGCCGCTCCTCAGATTAACCAAGGTCAACGGCACAGGTTCCTCGGGGATCACGCCGACCCCCTCGACCTTGCGGCCCTTGGCGTCGCTGTGGTCCGCAAGCACGTGCATCAGGACGTCGCCGCTGGGCAGCTTGCCCGCTGCCGCGGGCAGGGCCATGCCCGCACTCCGGGTCCCGAAGACCCGGGCACGGCCCAGGCCCTGCATGCCGGACGCGAAGAACTCCGAGGTGCTGGCCGAGAACTCGTCCACCAGGATGGCCACCGGTCCGGCGAAGGGCGCCCGCAGGGTGCCGCTGCGGTCCACCCGGCGGGGGTTCGCTGCGAACCGGAGTACGCCGCTCCGCGTCTTGAGCTCGCCGAGCGAGACCACCGTGTCGAGCACGTGCCCCGAGACACCGGCGAGCATGCCGATGACGCCGCCGGGATTGCCGCGCAGGTCGATGATGAGTCCGTGCGCATCGCGCTGCATGAAGAACAGCGAGTCCAGGGTCGGCGAGACGACGGGGAACCAGCCGCTCCAGCCGATGGTGGCCACGGTGCGCGCACCGCGCGCCGTGGTGACGGTGGCCCGCGTGCCGGTGGCCTGCACGACGAACGGCGGCAGGTTACCGAATCGCGTGAGCTGGCCTTGCAGGGCGCCGCGCACGATCCGATGCGCACGCGTACGTCCCCGCGCGTCGGTGATGGTGACGTGCAGCGTATCGCCGATGGGACCGGCGAGCCGCGATTTCACGAAGGTCGTGAGCAGGCGCTCGGCGCCCAGGCTGTCGGAGGGCATCGACTTCCGCACCAGCGTGCGCAGCGCACCGATGCTGGTGGTGTCGAGGTGGGTGATGATGTCGCCCGGGGCGATGCCCGCCCGCGCCGCCGCGGACCCGGCCTCGACGCGCCACACGGCGATCGTGCCGTCGACCGGCCGCACGTCGATCCCGCTGGACCCCGGGCGCGTGGCGACGATGGTCTCCGAGTCGCCGCGGGCCGACATCGCGGCGGCGTCGCTGGGGATGAGCACGAAGTGCGACTGCGCCGGCACCGCGATGAGCGCCCGGATGGCGCCGCGTACGGCGTCCCGGCTCGCCGTGGGTTCGAGCGTGGCCCGCAGCGAGTCGCGCACGGCACGCCAGCGGCCGTTGACGAAGCTGCTGTCCCAGTAGGTGCGGGAGATCGCCGACCACGCCGAGTCGAAATCCGCGCGAAGTGTGGGCGGTGGCGGGTCCTGCGCGCGCAACGGAGCGGGTACGGCGGCTGCCGCGACGGCGGCCGTGAGGAGGATCGTGAATACAGTGGAATGCATCGAGGCGCGCACGATGGGCTCGGAGGGGGCAGAGGGGGAGCGGAAGTGCTACGTGCATTGTACAGCGACGCGGGCCGTCGGTGGGAGCAGGTGGGTCGCTGTCGCGCCCGGGATCCCGTCACGTTCGGTCCGGACGAGACTTGGACGATGCACGGACCGAGCCGGACCGACTAACTTCCGCCCGTGCCCAACACCGTCCTGACCCCCGACGAGTCCCTGCGACTCGTGCCCGAACTCGCCGCCACCCGGAACCCCAAGGTCTGGGTGTATCGATTTACCGACGCCACCCACGGGTGGACGCTGTCGGTCGCCACGCACGCCGAGCCGGGCTCTCACAAGCTCTCGCTCGGCGGCTTTCGTATCGCCCCCGTCGAGCGCACCTCGGCGCCCGGCTTCACCACCGATCGCGAAGCCATCGCCCTGGCGATGGGCATGGAGGAGAAGGTCCATTGGTCGCGCGTCATCGGTGTGGGTGGACCGCTCGCACGGCGGGACCTCACGCGCGTGGTGGGCGGCAAGTGTGTGCTCGCCCCCACGCCGGACGCGCGGGTGGGGCAGCCCCACGATGCCGCGCTGCTCGACTTCGCGATCGCCGCGTTCCAGGAGATCGAGCGGCAGGCCGGCATCCGGCTCACCACCGGGCAGGACCTCGGGCACGGCATCATGCACGACGGACGCACGCCGTCCCTCGCGTACCTCAACGCCCGCTACCTCGGCAGCGTGGTGGCCGACACCTCCGTGCCGACGGGCGAAGGCAACTACCGGATCCTCGACGGCATGCTGCGCGCCTGCGGCGTGCCGCTGGAGCGCGCGACCGTCGCACTCATCGGATGCGGCAACATCGGCATGCACATCGTGGGGCGGTTGCGGGAGCGCGGCAGCACCATCCTCGCCTGCGAGTCGCGCGCCGAGCGCCGGGCCGAGCTGGAGGCGCTGGGCATCCGCACGTTCACGCCGGAGCAGAAGCCGGCGCTGCTGCGCGAGCCGATGGACGCGCTCGTGGTGAACGCCGCCGGGGGCTCGCTCGACCGCGCGACCGTGGAGGCCTGCGCGGCCAATCCGCGGCTCGCCGTGATCTGCGGCAGCGAGAACCTCGTGATGCCGGATCCGTCCGCCGTCGCCGTGCTCGAGCGCGCGAAGAAGGTCTACGCGCCCACCGAACTCGGGGGCATGATGGGCTATCTCACCGCGGTCGAGGAATACCTCGCCAAGGAAGCGGGCGTGCCGTTCGAGGTGCAGACGCTGCTGGACGCCGCGAAGAAGCTCGACGACGCCGGGTATCGCGCGACCGCACGTGTGCGCGAAGGCGGCCATGCGGAGTCGTTCGAGCAGGCCATCACGGCGATCTACTCCGCTGCGTGAGGGCTTCGCGGCAGGCCCGCGCCAGCTCTTCCTTGAGCGCGGGCTTCTGCAGCACCATCGTGATGCCCACGTCCCGCAATGCGGGATCGTTCGCGTCGCGCACGTAGCCGGAGAGCAGCACCACCGGCAGGTCCGACCGCACGGTCTGGATCGCCTCCGCCAGGTCGAGCCCGGACATCTCGGGCATCGAGAGGTCCGTGATGACGAGGTCGAAGCGCCGCGGCGCGGCGCGGAGCAGCTCCAGGGCGGTCATCGCGTCCTTCGCCGGCACCACCGAGTAGCCGAGCGTCTCGAGTCGCCGACGCCCGGCCTCCACCAGCGCGGGCTCATCATCCACGTACAGGATGCACTCGCCGTTGCCCCGGAGCGCTTGGTTCAAGGCCGCCTTCGGGGTCGCGGCGGACTCGTCCGAGATTGCAGGGAACAGGCAGCGGACCCGCGTGCCCACGCCGAGCTCGCTCTCCAGCAGCACCGCGCCCCGGTGGTCCTGCATGATGCCGTGCACCATCGCCAACCCCAGCCCGGTGCCGCTGCCCGGACCCTTGGTGGTGAAGAACGGCTCGAAGGCGCGCGCCCGGGTGTCGGCATCCATGCCCTCGCCGCTGTCCCGCACGCTCATGGCCACATAGTGCCCCTCGCGGAGCCCCGGATTGGCGCGTGCGATGCTGTCGTGCACGTAGATCGGTTCCACCTCGAACGTGAGGATGCCGCCGCGCGGCATCGCCTGCGAGCCGTTCGACGCGAGGTTCATGAGCACCTGATGCACCGACGTGGTGTCCGCCATCACATGGGGCACCTGGTCGGCGGCCTTCAGCTCGAGCGCGACGCCGGCGGGCAGCGTCGCGCGCAGCAGCGGTTGGATCTCGGTGACGAGGTCGCGCAGGTCGATCGACGCGAGCGCCTGCTCCTGACGCCGCGAGAACGTCAGGATGCGGTCCACGAGCTGCCGCCCGCGCAGGGCGGCCGCCATCACCTCACCGACGTCGCGGGTGAGGCCGGCGTTGGACTCCACTTGCCCGGCAATCAGCTCCGTGTAGCCGATGATGGCCCCGAGCAGGTTGTTGAAGTCGTGCGCGATGCCGCCCGCGAGCGTGCCGATCGCCTCCATCTTCTGCGACTGACGCAGGCGCTCGCTGAGCGCGCGCTGTTCCTCCTCGAGGCGCTTCCGCTCGGAGATGTCGACCACCGCGCCGAGCACGAAGATCCCCTCTTCGGTGGCCACGGGCGTGAGCCCGATCTCCACCGGCACCTCGGTGCCGTCCTTGCGCAACCCGAAGAGATCGCGACCGGCGCCCATGGCGCGCACGCGAGGGTCGTTCCGGAATCCGGCGCGGTACGAGGGATGTGCGCCCTGCGAGCGGGCCGGGACCAGCCGTTCGACCGGCTGTCCGAGGAGCTCCTCACGCGCGTAGCCGAACATCCGTTCGATCTCGCGGTTCACGAGCACGATGCGCCCCTCGGCATCGGTCATGAGCAAGCCGCTCGGCGCAGACTCCACTGCGGCCCGGAGATGTGCTTCGATGTTGCGGATCGGAGCGTCGGCCACCTCTCCCTCGCGCATTGACGGTGAGCGTACCGTACGCATGCCAAGGTAGGGAGATTCCCGACACTACGCCATTGGACTCGACGCTGGTGGTGCTCGACCGGTGAGCTATTTCGCCCGGAATCTCGCGAGCGCTTCGCGCGTGAAGTCGGACAGCACCATGCGCCCGCTCATCGCGGCGCGTTCACCCATGCGCTCGGCCCAGTCCTCGGTGCCTCGCCAGAAGATGCGCTTCATCTCACGCATGGCCTCCGGGTTGGCGGCCGCGAGGCGGCTTGCGTGGGCCGCGATGACGGCATCGAGGGCGGCCGCATCATCCACGAGCGCGGAGTAGAGGCCGTGCCGTTCGCACCACTCGGCGTCGTGCCAGTCGGCATGCACGCCGAGATTCATGAACGGGGCGAGACCGAGCTTCCGTTCGATCACCACGCCGACCACGAACGGGCCGATCCCGACCTGCAGCTCGCTCAGCTTGACCTGGGCGGAGCGCACCGCCACCGAGTAGTCGCTCGCGGCGATGACACCGATGGCCCCGCCGGCGGC